>MDTG01277168.1_pt1 | contig 38152 bp, 36 predicted proteins | sample 811421 | NCBI WGS metagenome assembly MDTG01 (sample SAMN05326645, study PRJNA326480) | marine metagenome | isolation source: seawater | place: Pacific Ocean: South East | collected 2011
GACGACCGAGGTTCTGGTCGAGGAATCGGTGATCGGCTGGAAGGAGTACGAGATGGAGGTCGTCCGCGACAAGGCGGACAATTGCATCATCATCTGCTCCATCGAGAACATCGACCCGATGGGCGTTCATACCGGCGATTCGATCACCGTCGCCCCGGCGCTGACGCTGACCGACAAGGAATACCAGATCATGCGCGACGCCTCGCTGGCGGTGCTGCGCGAGATCGGCGTGGAGACCGGCGGCTCGAACGTGCAGTTCGCCGTCAATCCCGAGAACGGCCGGCTGATCGTTATTGAAATGAACCCGCGCGTGTCGCGCTCCTCCGCGCTTGCCTCCAAGGCGACCGGCTTCCCGATCGCCAAGATCGCGGCCAAGCTTGCGGTCGGCTACACTCTGGACGAGCTGGAAAACGACATCACCGGCGGCGCGACCCCGGCCTCCTTCGAGCCGTCGATCGACTATGTCGTGACCAAGATCCCGCGCTTCGCCTTCGAGAAGTTCCCCGGCGCCGAGCCGATCCTGACCACCGCGATGAAGTCCGTCGGCGAGGTCATGGCCATCGGCCGGACCTTCGCGGAAAGCCTGCAGAAGGCCCTGCGCGGCCTGGAAACCGGCCTCGACGGCCTCAACGAGGTCGAGATCCCCGGCCTTGGCCAGAACGACGACAAGAACGCCATCCGCGCGGCCCTTGCCTCGCCGACCCCGGACCGCCTGCTCAAGGTGGCCCAGGCCGTGCGGCTCGGCATGGACCTCGACCAGATCTACCGCTCCTGCCACATCGACCCGTGGTTCCTGCGCCAGCTCCAGGGGATCGTCGAGATGGAGGAGAAGATCCGCGCCCACGGGCTGCCGGATCACGCCGAAGGCCTGCGCAAGCTGAAGTCGATGGGCTTTTCCGACGCGCGGCTTGCCTCCCTTGCCGGCCTTGAGGAAAGCGACGTGCAGAGCCAGCGCGCGCGCCTCGACGTGCATCCGGTCTACAAGCGCATCGACACCTGCGCGGCGGAATTCGCCTCGCCGACCGCTTATATGTACTCCACCTACGAGCCGCCCTTCGCCGGCAAGCTGGCCGACGAGGCCGACCCGAGCGACCGCAAAAAAGTCGTGATCCTGGGTGGCGGCCCCAACCGTATCGGCCAGGGCATCGAGTTCGACTATTGCTGCTGTCACGCCGCCTTCGCGCTGCAGGACGCAGGCTTCGAGACCATCATGGTCAACTGCAACCCGGAGACCGTGTCGACCGACTACGACACCTCCGACCGGCTCTATTTCGAGCCGCTCACCGCTGAAGACGTTCTGGAGATCATCAACGTCGAGAAGCGCAAGGGCACGCTCCACGGCGTGATCGTGCAGTTCGGCGGCCAGACGCCGCTGAAGCTCGCCCAGGCGCTGATGGATGCCGACGTGCCGATCCTGGGCACCTCGCCCGACATGATCGACCTGGCCGAGGACCGCGACCGCTTCCAGAAGCTCCTGCACAAGCTCGGCCTCAAGCAGCCGCAGAACGGCATCGCCTATTCGGTCGAGCAGAGCCGGCTGATCGTCGCCGACCTCGGCCTGCCGCTCGTGGTGCGCCCCTCCTATGTGCTGGGCGGACGCGCGATGCAGATCATCCGCGACGAGGAGGCGCTCAACGCCTATCTGCTCGGCACGCTGCCGGAGCTGGTGCCGGGCGACGTGCGCGCCAAATATCCGAACGACAAGACCGGCCAGATCAACACGGTGCTCGGCAAGAACCCGCTGCTGTTCGACCGCTATCTCGACGGCGCCATCGAGGTCGATGTCGACGCGATCTGCGACGGCACCGACGTCTTCGTCTGCGGCATCATGGAGCACATCGAGGAAGCCGGCATCCACTCCGGCGACAGCGCCTGCTCGCTGCCGCCGCATTCGCTGTCGGCGGACACCATCGAGGAGCTGACGCGTCAGGCCAAGGCGCTGGCCAAGGGCCTTGCCGTCGGCGGCCTGATGAACGTGCAGTTCGCGATCCGCAACGGCGACATCTTCGTGCTCGAGGTCAACCCGCGCGCCTCGCGCACGGTGCCCTTCGTCGCCAAGACCATCGGCCAGCCGATCGCCAAGATCGCCGCCCGCGTCATGGCCGGCGAGAAGCTCGCCGATTTCGGGCTCTCCCTGCCGCCGCTCAAGCATGTCGCGGTCAAGGAGGCGGTGTTCCCCTTCGCCCGCTTCCAGGGTGTCGACACGGTGCTCGGACCGGAAATGCGCTCCACCGGCGAGGTCATGGGCCTGAGCAGCTCCTTCGAGGTCGCCTTCGCCAAGTCGCAGCTCGGCTCCGGCACCCGCGTGCCGACCAGCGGAACGGTCTTCGTCTCGGTGCGCGACGCCGACAAGGAGCGCGCGCTCGACCCGATCGAGCGGCTCGCGCGGCTCGGTTTCAAGATCATCGCCACCCACGGAACCCAGGCCTTCCTGGAGGAGCGGGGGATTTCATGTGCCAAGGTGAACAAGGTGCTTGAAGGGCGACCGCACATCGTCGATGCTATCAAGAATGGAGAGGTCCAGCTGGTCTTTAACACGACCGAAGGGGCGCAGGCCCTCTCCGACAGCCGGTCGATGCGCCGCGCCGCGCTCTTGCACAAGGTCCCCTATTATACGACCTTGGCGGGAGCCGTTGCGGCTGCGAAAGGGATCGAGGCATACGCTTCAGGCCATCTTGAAGTGTTCCCCTTGCAGGCCTATTTCGCACAGACCTGAGTTCAGAGCGTCCCGACCGGAAACCCGGTCGGGCGGTGGATTTTTTATCGCGCGCCCGGAATCGGGCGCGCGCAGTGGAAGGGTCGGAGACCTATGGAAAAAGTTCCGATGACCGGCGCCGGCTACGCCATGCTGGAGAAAGAACTGAAGCAGCGCACGTCCGAAGAGCGTCCGCGCATCATTCAGGCGATCTCGGAGGCCCGCGCCCACGGCGACCTGTCGGAAAACGCGGAGTACCACGCCGCCAAGGAGCAGCAGAGCCTGAACGAGGGCCGCATCAGCGAGCTCGAGGACAAGCTCGGCCGCGCCGAGATCATCGACGTGAGCAAGCTGTCGGGTGACACCGTGAAGTTCGGCGCCACGGTGACCCTCGTCGACGAGGACACCGAGGAAGAGAAGAAATACATGATCGTCGGCGACGTCGAGGCCGACGTGAAGCTCGGCCGCATCTCGATCTCGTCGCCGATCGCCCGCGCGCTCATCGGCAAGGCCATCGGCGACACCGTCGAGGTCACCGCCCCCGGCGGCGCGCACGCCTATGAGATCATCAACGTCACCTACGGCTGACGCCAGCCCCGCGCCTGAACGGCGCTGACAAGACACAGACCGAAACGCCGCCCGGATCCCCTCCTGGCGGCGTTTTGCGTTGTGGGGCAGCCACTTGCGCGCGGTTTATCGCGGCGCGTGCAATATCGCTTAATTCTGCGCGGGATTTTGCGAAATTTGCGAGCCGAGTTGACGATATTGATCGTGGGGCCGGTCGGAGCATGCGAAGCGGAAGGCACCTGTCGTAACCGTCGCGGCGAGACTTGTCCCCACAGGTGGGGATAAAGGCGCATCGGGCATAACTGTGAAACCGGTTCGGCCGCGACGCCCCCACAAAGTCGAGGATACCCGGCTTCGCCAGGTTATCCGGCCGCCGTCCCGGGCCACCCTTGCGGACCGCCCGATCCGCCGGTCGAAAACGGGCATAACCGCGACAGGGAAGTTTTCCAGACGCCTTTGCGAGACGCTCGGCAAAAGGGTCCAAACCACGCTCGGCGCCTCCCTCTGCGATCACCGCCCGGCTGCGTCCGGCAACCCGCAAGGTCAGCCCCTGCCGCTCCATTCGCACACAGTGCCGAAACGGGCATATCCCTTCGCACAGAGAAACCGACTGATCCGCGACCGACTGTCCCTGACAGACTGCCGGCTCACGGTGACAGCATGTCCAAGACGTTCTCTTTCGGAAACGCCCGCCCCCCTCCGCAGCCCTCCTAGCCCAATTCCGTTATGAGAACTCCAAACCAGCGCGAGGTCACAGAACAGCAGAACGAATTGCGAACAAATAGAGAATATGCGACGTTGAATTGCCTTCACAATGAAAGGGAAAAGCTATGGTCGATCTCGTCGATGATTTTGACGATTTTTTTCAGGATCGTGAATTCGATCCAACTGCGACCTTGTGGACCACCTACCTGACAATTCCGCGCCCCTTGAAATTATCAGATGAGCAGATGGAAGTGTATTTCGCTGACAGGGATGGGCGATGGAGTCATGAAACCAAGGCAGCAATCGCTCAACATCGTGCAAGTGGTCTAGACCTCAACGAAAACTGGGCGCTTGCGTCAAGAGTGTGGTCATGCCCCGGTTGTCGGCGTTCTAAATCTGAGATTTTCAGATTGTCAAAAAGGAACATTCTTCTTGCAAAGTTGGAACTCCATCACGACCATATGGCAGATTTTGTTTGGCCGCGCATTCAGACGCTTCTCGGGGCAAATTGGCGGGAGTCCGCCGTTCCCGGTTTTAGCGAACTCATCGAATTGATCCAAGGCCTTGCAATCCGATTTAATAAAACTTTGATTTGCTCTGAATGCAACTCAGCTGACGGAAAGGTGAAACGAGAATTTCATAGTTTAATCGACAGACGATTCTCATTTACTTTTAATGAAATTGGACAATTTATTCGGGTCAATGCACAAAATGATCATGACGTCGATTACGATAGGGCTTTCGAGGTTTGGAAAAGCGCTCGGGAAAGTTTTGAAGTACGCGTAAATCTCGTTGATCGCTTGCTTGGCGAAATGGACAAAGGGCACATATTTAGAGAGCGGGGCGGCCAAGCGCCCAATACTCTTATTTGCGGCGAAATGCGGCCCAGCAATGTGCTACTTGATACTTTCCGGCGAGACGCAAAAGAAAGCGAGCGGTACCGATTGTTATATAACTTTAGGTCGGAGTTCATTGCACGCTCCACTAGTCGAGATTCTGCGCAACTGCCGAGAAGGGCATCATCAAAGCATTCAGACCGCCCCACCGAAATTGAATTTGAGAAATACATTGACCGGGTCTCTGAGAAGCGTTGGCAGAGGACGCCATCCAACTGGAACACTCCGATTTGCGAGCGCTCCAAGAAAGAAATTATCCGAAAGAGCAAGAATGGTGCATGGACAGGTGGAATACGTGAAAAAATAGAATATATCGACGAGGAGGATTTCGAGAAGATTAAGATACGAAAAATTTTGTTCCCTAACTTTAAAAACGAGTACTGGATCGCCAGGACTCAATCCAATTCTATTTGTTCGGAATGCTCTGAAATAACGGCACGAGTATCTCAGACTGATCCTTCCCTCACAGAACCGTATCTTAAGCTTCAAGATTTACAGGACTGCATTGTTGATACTGCTCCTCATCAACGCCACCAGATCGACTTTGACCTGGCCCGGCAACGTAGTGTGCGAAATGAGGGCTATCGGTCAGCCGCAACCGCGCTCGATGCCTACAACAGTTTACTGTCGAAAGTTCATCTTCAGATGAAAATTTGGAGTGATCGCGGCATGCCGCGGTCAAAGATCATTTATGAATTGTGCGAAGACCTAAGAGTATACAATAATATTGAAGACGGAACAGTTAGAGAGGAAATTGTTAAGTGGCTATTGAAGCAGGAAGCGAGAAAACCAGAGACAGAATAGCATAGGCCCTTGGACAAGTTACTGTCACGCAAGAGGTGAAGGAAGGCAGGCCAGCCCCCCTCACCCCAGTTCCTTCATCGGCACCACCGGATCGTTCTTCGTCTGGCGAATGGTGAGCGCCGTGCGGACGCTGTCGACGTTGGGGGCGGCGGTGAGGTCGCGGATGATGAAGTTCTGGAAGCTTTGCAGGTCCGGCACCACGCATTTCAGCAGGAAGTCGACCTCGCCCGACAGCATGTAGCACTCGCGCACTTCCGGCCAGCCGTTCACCGTGTTTTCAAAGGCGATGAGATCGGCCTCGGTCTGGCTGTGCAGGCCGACCATGGCGAAGGCGGTGACCTCGTAGCCGAGCTGCTTTTCGTCGAGCAGCGTGCGGTAGCCGCGAATGAGACCGGCCTCCTCCAGCGCCCGCACCCGGCGAAGGCAGGGCGGCGCGGAAATTCCGACGCGGCGCGCAAGCTCCACATTGGTGATGCGTCCATCGGCCTGCAGCTCATTCAAAATGTGCCAATCAATCGCATCGAGGCGGATTTTCACACTGGTCTCCTTCGCAAATCACTGGCACAGACGGGCGGCGCGCCGAGCGCGCATCAAGCCCGGCGCATGCATCACGCAGCGGCTTTCAGGATCCGCGCCGGGGGAGCGCGCGAACCCCGTCTTCTTTCTTAGCGGCTTATGATTTTTTGCGTAAGTCTGCAATAGTGTAACAACGAGCGGCATGAACAAGAAATATCACGAAAGCGAAACGGCTGTGGACGACGCGAGCATCTGGATCGTCAGCGACGGCAAGGCCGGCGACGAAACCCAATGCATCGGTGTGGCCGATGCGTTGGGCAGGCCGTTCGAGATCCGCCGCGTCGCCCCGCGCGCCCCCTGGAGCTGGCTGATGCCCTGGGGCGGCATCGACCCGCGCGACGCGCCCGAAAAGCCCGGCTCCACCATCGCGCCGCCCTTCCCCGACATCGCGATTGCCTCCGGCCGCCGGGCGGTCGCATATCTGGCGCGGATCAAGCGCGACAGCGGCGGCCGCACCTTCACCGTGTTTTTGAAGGACCCGCGCATCGGCACCCGGGCAGCCGACCTGATCTGGGTCGCCGAACACGACAAGTTGCGCGGCGACAACGTGCTGGTGACGGCAAGCGGCCCGCATCGCTTCACCCAGGAGCGCATTGCGGCCGCGCGCGCCGATCCGCTGCCCGAGATCGCCGCCCTTGAGCATCCGCGCGTCGCCGTGCTTGTCGGCGGCGACAGCCGAACCCACCGCTTCCTCGACCTCGACGTCGCCCGTTTCGCCGAGGGGCTGGCGCGCATCGCCGGCGCCGGCGCCGGCGCGCATTTGATGATCACGCCGTCGCGGCGCACGCCGGAAGCGCTGCTTGCAGCCCTCGCCCCTTACGCTGGGTCGACCGACCACCTGGTGTGGGACGGCACGGGCGAAAACCCGCTGCTTCAATATCTGGCCAATGCCGATGCCATCGTCGCCACCGCCGATTCCGCCAACATGATCGGCGAGGCGCTGGCGACCGGCCGGCCCATCCATGTGTTCCACCCCTCCGGCGGACACAGAAAATTCAACGCGTTTCTGGAGGCATTGACGCGCATTGGTGCCGTCCACCCCTTCCCTGGGCCGTTGAAAACGACTACCTACGAGCCAATCGATTCAACCCCGCGGATCGCCCAGGCGATCAGATGGCGCTTTGCGGCGCATCGCGCCGGCACCCGGTAACAGGGCCGGATGTAACGGGCAGCCCGGCCAGCCAGGCCCAACCACCTTGAACTCCGCCTTGTGAAGGAGAGTGCGACCATGACCGAACAGCATCACAAGCTCCTGATCGTCGGATCGGGCCCGGCCGGATACACGGCCGCCGTCTATGCCGCGCGCGCCATGCTGGAACCGGCGCTCGTCACCGGCATCCAGCCGGGCGGCCAGCTGACGATCACCACCGAGGTGGAAAACTACCCGGGCTTCGCCGATCCGATCCAGGGCCCCTGGCTGATGGAGGAGATGCGCAAGCAGGCGGAAAACGTCGGCACGCAGATCATCTACGACACGATCCTCGAGGCCGACCTCTCCGCACGCCCCGTGCGCCTGACCGGCGACAGCGGCACGGTCTACACCACCGATGCGCTGGTGATCGCCACCGGCGCCCAGGCGAAGTGGCTGGGCATCCCGTCCGAGGAAGCCTTCATGGGTGCCGGCGTCTCGGCCTGCGCCACCTGCGACGGCTTTTTCTACCGGGGCAAGGAGGTGATCGTGGTCGGCGGCGGCAACACCGCCGTGGAAGAGGCGCTGTATCTCGCCAACCTCGCCTCCAAGGTCACGGTCGTGCACCGGCGCGACGAATTCCGCGCCGAACGCATCCTGCAGGACCGGCTCGAGAAGAACGACAAGATCGAGGTGATCTGGGACAGCGTTGTGGAAGAGGTGCTTGGCGGCGGCACGCCGAAGGCGGTCACCGGCGCGCGGATCAAAAACGTGAAGACGGGAGAGACAAGCGAGATCGCCGCCGACGGCTTCTTTGTCGCCATCGGCCACGCGCCGGCGGTCGAGCTCTTCAAGGACCAGATCCAGATGAAGCCGTCGGGCTATATCTGGACCGCGCCGGACAGCACGCAAACCTCGATCCCGGGCGTCTTCGCCGCCGGCGACGTCACCGACGAGATCTACCGCCAGGCGGTGACCGCCGCGGGAATGGGTTGCATGGCAGCGCTGGAAGCGGAACGCTACCTCGCCGGGCTCGACGTTGCAGACGCCGAAGCAGCCGAATAGACTTCGCGTTCGTACAAGTAAATCATTGAGAAAAAGGCTGTCGCTGTGCCGTTGGACTGGGACAAACTCCGTATCTTCCATGCTGCGGCACAGGCCGGGAGTTTCACCCACGCGGGCGAGACGCTCAACATGAGCCAGTCGGCCGTCAGCCGTCAGGTCAGCGCGCTGGAACATGACCTCAAGGTTCCGCTGTTCCACCGGCACGCCCGCGGGCTGCTGCTGACCGAACAGGGCGAGGTGCTCTATCGCACCGCGCGCGAAGTCTTCATGAAACTGGAGGCGGCGCAGTCGCGCCTCACCGACAGCCGCGAGAAGCCGAGCGGCGTGCTCAGGATCACCACCACGGTCGGCCTCGGCTCGACCTGGCTGACCCAGCGGCTGAACGAGTTCATCGATCTCTATCCGGAGATGGAACTCCGGCTGATTTTCGACGACGACGAGCTCGATCTCGGCATGCGCGAGGCCGACGTCGCCATCCGCCTGCGCCAGCCGACCCAGCCGGACCTGATCCAGCGCAAGCTGTTCACGGTGCATTTCCACATGTTCGCGGCGCCCTCCTACATCCAGCGCTTCGGCTCGCCCAAATCCATAGACGAACTCGACGGCCACCGGATCATCACCTTCGGCGAGCACGCCCCGCCCTATCTGCGCGACATGAACTGGCTGGAAACGGCCGGTCTGCCGGCGGGCCAGCAGCGGCGCTGCGTGCTGCGCATAAACAACGTCGTCGCCATCAGGCGGGCGGTGGAGCGCGGCATCGGCATCGCCATCCTGCCGGACTACATCAACGAGGAAGGCTCGGGCCTGGTGCAGCTTTTGCCCGAAGCGGACGTGCCGAGCTTCGACACCTATTTCGTCTATCCGTCCGAACTGAAGAACACGGCCCGCATCACCGCCTTCCGCGACTTCCTGCTCGCCAAGGCCGAACGCTGGACGTTCTGAGCACCAACGCTGCGCAACGACCGGGTTTCGCTGCATCGCCGCATCGCCGGCGGCGATGCCGGGCAGCGGCTGTGCCTGCCCGCGCGACCGCATTCCGCAGCGGAAGATTTCATCGCAAGATACTTGATAAAAATTCGGGCATTTCGCTGAAAATTCAGACGTCTGGTTCGCCCGCGCAAAACATGGCCGCAAGGCTGCCAACCAGATACGCGCAAAATGCATATCAGCAATGCAACACTGCTTCTTGAATAAGCACGTTGTGCACTGCATATAAGCAACAGGCTGTTGGTCTGCTTCGTCGCTACCTCCTCCCAGCGACGTGTGATGCGACCAGCTGTTCCCCTCTGGAAGGTGATTGCGCCACGATAGTGGCAAAATCAAATAACTGCCGGGTCTTCGGACCCGGCATTTTTTTTTGCCTGCAGCGCAGTCCCCTCGAGATACCCTAAGCCGCATATGAAAAAGGCCCGCGACCGTGTTCCGGCCCGGGCCTTTCCAGATGTATAACCGCGCAAACGCCCCGTTACATGAAGAGCGCTTCGCCCTCCAGGTCCTTGTAGAGGTGGGCGACCTGTTCGCCGTAGCCGTTGAAGAGACGGGTGGGGACCCGCTCGTCGGTGGCGAGCAGGCGTTCCGTCGCCTGGCTCCAGCGCGGATGCGGTACCTCCGGGTTCACATTCGCCCAGAAGCCGTATTCCGCCGCCTGGATCTTCTCCCAGAAGCTCACGGGGCGCTCGGCGGTGAAGGTGAAGCGCACGATCGACTTGATCGACTTGAAGCCGTATTTCCACGGCACGGCGAGGCGGAGCGGTGCACCGAACTGCTTGGCGAGCGGCTTGCCGTAGATCCCCGTCGCCATGAAGGCGAGTTCGTTGGTGGCTTCCTCGATGGTGAGCCCCTCGACATAGGGCCAGGGGTTCCAGGAGGCGCGCTGGCCGCTGGCCACCTCCGGATCGAAGAAGGTCTCCATGCGCAGGTATTTCGCGTCCGCCTGCGGGCCGGCGAGCTTGACGAGGTCGGCAAGCGGAAAGCCCGACCAGGGCACGGTCATCGCCCAGGCCTCGACGCAGCGGTGACGGTAGACCCGCTCCTCCAGCTGCACCTTGGACAGGAGATCGTCGATGCCGATCGTTTGCGGATTGTCGCAAAGCCCGTCGATCTTCACTTCCCAGGGCCGGATCTTCAGCGCCTGGGCGGCACTTGCGATCTGCTTGTGCGATCCGAATTCATAGAAGTTGTTGTAGGTGGACGAGATCTTCTCCGGCGTGATCGCCCGCTCAACCTGGTAGGCGTCATTGCGCGCCACCGGATAGAGCGCGGCGCTCGGATCCTCGGCGGCAAGGGCGGAGCGCGAGAACAGCGCCCCGCCGGCAACGCCGCTGGCGGCGGCGAACCCGAGACCGGCCAGGATCTGGCGGCGGTTGAGGAACACATGCTCCGGGGTGACCGAGGATTCGGGAAGATCCCAGGCGCGTTTTCGGATGATCGGCATGGCTGCCTGTCCTTTCAAGGTGCTGACGCTCTTGCCCTGTCGCATATACCTGTCCCGGCTCGCGGACAAATCAAGCCCGCTTGATCGCCGGTGAGCGGCAGGTGATGAAACGCCCGGTCACGGCGCGGCGGAGATCCGGTAGAGCGCGCCGTCGGCCTCGTCGGTGGAAAACCAGAGCGTTCCGTCAGGGCCGTTTCGCAGCGTGCGAATGCGGCCATAGTCGCCGACGAGCAGCCGTTCCTCGCCGGTCACCTTGCCGCCCTCGACCTCAAGCCGGGCGATCAGCTGGTCCTTCAGGGCACCGACGAAGAGATCGCCCGTCCACGCGGGGACCGCATCGCCGGAATAAAACGCCATGCCCGAGGGTGCGATCGAGGGATCCCAATAATGCACCGGCTGCTCGAAGCCCTCGGCCGACGTGCCGACGCCGATCTTCGCGCCCGAATAATGCCGGCCATAGGAGATCGTCGGCCAGCCGTGGTTCTTGCCGGCTTCGGGACGATTGATCTCGTCGCCGCCGCGCGCGCCGTGTTCCACGGTCCACAGCAGCCCCGTATCGGGCTCGATGGCCGCGCCCTGGATGTTGCGATGGCCGGTGGACCACATCTCGGGAAGCGCCTTCGCACCGTCGGCGAAAGGGTTGTCCGCCGGAATGCCGCCGTTGCGCGTCACGCGCAGCACCGCACCTGCGTGATCGAAGGGATCCTGCGCGCGCTCCGCCTCGCCCCGGTCTCCGGTGGTCACAAACACCGTGCCGTCGGGCGCGGGAACGACACGCGAGCCGAAGTGCCGGCCGCCGCGCGTCTTCTTCTCCATGCGCGCGATCACCGTGACATCGGCGAGACGCACGGCATCGCCCTCGCGCACAAGCCGCGCACGCGCCGCCGTCGTGCCGGCGCCGCCCGACCCCGGCTCGGAATAGGTCAGGAAGATGTCGCCGGTCTCTGCGAAATCAGGGGCGACAACCACATCGAGCAGCCCGCCCTGCCCCGAGGCGCGCACCTCTGGCACGCCGGCGACCTCGATGCGCCGGTCGAAGCCGGCGGAGATCCAGACCATCCGCCCGTCGACCTCGTTCACCAGCAGCGAACCGTCGGGCAGAAAGTCGAAACCCCAAGGGTAGTCGAGATCGTCGACCATTTTCGTCACGGTGAACCGGGCGGAGGCCGCCTCGTGCACCTGTTGCGCGAGCGCCTGCGGCAGGCTCGCCAGCGCGACGACGCCTGCAAGAACAAAAGCTGAAACCGGAAACCGCATGAAACTCCTCCTGTCGAGCCGTGCCCCGAAGGAGAAGGTAGGCGCGCGGCCTCCGGTTTCCAGTCACGCAGCCTTTGCGGCGCGACGGGCGCAGACCTCGTCGGCGGCCTTGCCGTTCAGCTCCGCCAGATGGTCGAAACTGCGGGTAAAGCTCGCAACCCCTTGCGTCGCCGAGCGCAGCTCGACGATGAGGTCGGCGGTTTCGGCCGTGGGCATCATCGCGCGCACCTCGTCCCAGCCGGGCCAGCCCGGACGGGCATCGAAGCCGAGCAACTGGCCGCGCCGGGCGGAGACGATGCCGTTGATCCTGGGCGTCGCCTCGCTCGGACAGCGGATCGTCACCAGGTCGACAGGTTCGAGCAGCACCGGCCTGCACTTGGGCAGGCCCTCGCGCATCGCCTGGATCGCGGCCATGCGAAACGCCTGGTCGGAGGAATCGACGCTGTGGAACGACCCGTCGGTCAGGGTGACGCCGAGATCCACCACCGGAAAGCCCAGCGCCCCGTGGCGGATCGCCTCCTCCACCCCGGCGCGCACCGCCGGAATATACTGCTTGGGAATGACGCCGCCGGTGATCGTGTCTGTGAAACTGAAGCCCTCGCCGCGTTGCAGCGGATGGATATCGAGCGCCACGTCGCCGAACTGCCCGTGCCCGCCGGACTGCTTCTTGTGGCGCGCGCGCACCGAGGCCGAGCCGCGGATCGTCTCGCGGTAGGGCACTCCGGGCGGCGCCGTCTCGACCGCAAGACCGTATTTGCCGGCAAGCCGTTCGACCGCAACGCGCAAGTGCATTTCCCCCTGCCCCTGAAGCAGCGTTTCGCCGGTCCCGGGCGCGTGGACCACGCTGAGCGAGGGATCCTCCTCGGCAAGCTTTGCAAGGGCGGCGTTGAGCTTCACCTCGTCGCGGCGCTCGGCCGGGGAGACGGCGAGGCCCAGCACCGGCGGTGCCTCAATCGCCGGCAGCAGGGCCGCATCGACCGGCGCGTCGCCCAGCGTCTCGCCGGTCGCGACCGCCTCCAGCTTGCCGAGCCCCACCGTATCGCCGGGACCGGCGGCCTCGCGCTTTGTCGCCTGCTGTCCCATCAGCCGGAAAAGGCCGGACACCCTGGCGACGCTGCCGTCGCTGCGCGTCAGCGTGTCGGCATCGGCGACACGGCCGCTGAGCACGCGGACCAGCGACAACTTGCCGGCATGGGGCGTGTGCAGGGTCTTGAGCACCTGCACCACGGTCTCCGCCGCCCCGTCCTCAAGCCCGAGCCGCGCAAGGGTCTCCTCCACCCCCGGCGTCTCGTGCCGCAGCGCCTTGAACAACCGGCCGATGCCGTTTCCATGTTCGGCGGAACCAAAGAACACCGGACAGATCAGCCCCTCACGGGTCTCGCGTGCGAGATCGGTGAAGATCCGCTCGGGGTCCGGCGCCAGATCCTCCAGAAGCGCCTCCATCAGCGCGTCGTCGTGATCGGCCAGCGTTTCCAGCATGGAAAACCGCGCCTCGACCTCGCGCGCCATCGCCTCGTCGGGAATGTCGATGATCTCGCTCGGCGCGTGCTCGCGGTAGACATGGGCCCGCTCCAGCGCCAGATCGATGTAGCCGGTGGCAATCCCGTCCTTCCAGATCGGCACCTGGCGCAACAGCAGCGGCACGGCAGAGGCCGGCTGCAGCATCGCCAGAACCTCGCGGATCCGGCTTGCGGTGCGGTCGATCTTGTTGACGAAGACAAGCCGGGGAATGCCGCGCTCCTCCAGCTGCTTCAGGATGAGCTGCAGGGCGGGCACCTTCTTCTCGTCCGCCTCGACGACGACGACGGCGAGATCGACGCCGGCCAGCACGCCGGCCGTTTCGCCGAGAAAATCGACGGCTCCGGGACAGTCGAGGAAGGTGAAGGGATCGTCCATGAAGGCGGTCTCGGCCGCATTGACCTCGACACTCATGGCATGGGCGCGCGCTTCCGGCGCACCGTCGCCGACACTGTTGCCGGCCGAGACGCCACCCTGGCGGGAAATCGCGCCGGAGCGGGCGAGAAGGGCCTCCAGCAGCGTGGTCTTGCCGCTGCCCGAAGGACCGAGAATTGCGATGCATCGTGGCCGGGCGCCGCCGGCCGTTACCCTGTTGCCGTTCATGGGACCACTCCCTCTCCCGGCCATGTTGCGGTACCGGCAGGGGCCGCGAGAGGCGACCGATCCGGCAGACGAGCCCAGGACCGGGGCACGGCGATGACCGGGTCGGGCCGCGCGCCGGCGCAACCACCTGCCAACTGCAGGTGACGAGTAAAGCCCGCCGACATCCGGCGGTCCGGTATCGTCGCGCCGAAACCGGACCGGACGCAAGGAAATCCGTTGCCGCAGCGCAGCACGGGCGGGCGCGCGAGAGCCGGGCCGAAACGCAAAAAGCCGGCGGGTCGCCCCGCCGGCTTTCGCGTTTTTCGAGCGCGATCGCGGAGCGAGGCTCCGCGCGCGGCTTACTTCAGGTTCGCGCAGAAGCGCTGGATGCGCTCGCAGGCCTGTTCCAGCGCTTCCGTGGAGGTCGCGTAGGAAATGCGGAAGTTGGGGCCAAGGCCAAAGGCAGACCCATGCACCACGGCGACGCCTTCGGTTTCCAGCAGCTCGGTGACGAAGTCCTCGTCGGTCTCGATCACCTTGCCCGACGGCGCGGTCTTGCCGATCGTGCCGGCGCAGGACGGGAAGACGTAGAAGGCGCCTTCCGGCACCGGGCAGTCGATGCCCTTCGCCTGGTTGAGCATCGACACGACGAGGTCGCGCCGGCCCTTGAAGACCTCGTTGTTCGCCGGGATGAAGTCCTGCGGACCCGACAGCGCCTCGACGGCCGCCCACTGCGCGATGGAGCAGGGGTTGGAGGTCGACTGCGACTGGATCTTGGCCATTGCCTTGATCAGTTCCGCCGGACCACCGGCATAGCCGATGCGCCAGCCGGTCATGGCATAGGCCTTGGACACGCCGTTCACCGTCAGCGTGCGGTCGTAGAGACCCGGCTCGACCTGCGCGGGCGTGGTGAACTCGAAATCGTCGTAGACGAGATGCTCGTACATGTCGTCGGTCATCACCCACACATGCGGATGACGCATCAGCACGTCGGTGATCGCCTTCAGGTCCTCGCGGGTGTAGCCCGCGCCCGAGGGGTTCGACGGCGAGTTGAAGATGACCCACTTGGTCTTGGGCGTGATCGCGGCTTCCAGCGCCTCGGGCGTGATCTTGAAGGTCTTCTTGTCCGCCTCCACGATCACCGGCTCGCCGCCGGCGAGCAGCACCATGTCCGGATAGCTGACCCAATAGGGCGTGGGGATGATCACCTCGTCGCCCGGATTGATCGTCGCGATCAGCGCGTTGTAGAGCACCTGCTTGCCGCCGGTGCCGACGGTGATCTGGCTTGTCTCGTAGGTCAGGCCGTTCTCGCGCTTGAACTTCTCGACGATGGCCGCCTTCAGCTCGGGAATGCCGTCGACGGCGGTATATTTGGTCTTGCCTTCCTCGATCGCCTTGATCGCGGCCGCCTTGATGTTGTCCGGCGTGTCGAAGTCGGGCTCTCCGGCGCCGAGGCCGATCACGTCGCGGCCGGCAGCCTTGAGTTCCCGCGCCTTATTGGTCACGGCGATGGTGGCGGAGGGTTTGACGCGTGCGAGCGCGTCGGCGATGAAGGCCATTGGGATCTCCCGGTAAATGGGCATGAAGTGCAGGCCGCGAGACTACTTGCGCGCGGTATCGCGCGCAAGGCCGCAACACCCGCCATCGACCGCTATTCCGGCGCTCCAATCTCGATCCGCAGATGCGGAATTCCCGCCGACGTGCGCTCGCGGGAGTATCCGCCGGGACCGACCAGCCCCCGGATCCGGCGGCGAAGATTGGAAAACCCATGGAAGGAAACCACGTCCACGGGGGCGTCCAGATCGAGCACCATCCGCACCCAGCCGGGACGCAAGACCTCCGCATCGACGACGCGCGCGGTGAAGGGCTGAGCCAGATAGGTCCCCGATACGCGCCCGCCCCGCGTCCAGGTCCCCGGCGGACGGTCGTCGATGGCTGCGTGAAAGGCGTTCCAGTCGCGAAAGCCGTGGCCCCGCGCCACGCGTTCGAGCGCCTCGGCATGGCCGATCCGGATGCCGCGTTCGACAAGCCCGGCGCGCAATCGCCGGGCGGCGGCCTTGGCCTCCAATCTCGTCGGCAAAGCGGCACTCATCGTCTGCCCTCCGGATCCGTGCGATACAGGCCGAGGCGGCGCGAGGGATGTCGCGCGTTGGCGGCCAGCACCACCAGCGTGAGACCGAAAAGCAGCGCTTCGGCGGTCGGCCCCGCACGCCACACGCCCGGTTCCCCGAAACGGGCGGAGAGCGCGAAGGTGAGCGGGATCGCGAAGAGATAGGGCTTGGCAAGCCCGAGCAGCGCGGCACGGGCGGCCTCGCCAATGGACTGGAAGTAGGTCGCGATCATCATCAGCGGACCGGACAGGAAAAACAGGGCGATGACAACCGGCAAAACGCGCGCGACCTCGGCGACCACGGCGGGGTCGTCGACGAACGCGCCGCCGATATCGCGCGCGAAAACCGTCATCAGCAGCTGCAGCAAGGCGCAATAGACGAAAGCCGTCGCCATGGCGATGGTCAGGCTCGAGTTGGAGCGCTCCCACGCGCGCGCGCCGTAATTGTTGCCGGTGATCGTCTGCATGGCATGCGACAACCCGAGCAGCGGCAGGAAGGCGAAGGTCATCACCCGCGTGATCACGCCATAGGCCGAGACGGTCTCGGCATAACGGGGGCTGTCGACCATCTGCAGCGCCGCCATGATTGCCGCCGAGCCGAGCGCGAGACCGATGAAATTGAGGCTTTGCGGCGCGCCCAGCGCCAGGATCCGCGCCCAGGCGTGCATCACGCCGTGCCGCAGCAGCGCCGACGGGCGCAGCGCCGTCGTTCCGCGAAAGCGGAAGGTCGCGATGATGGCAAAGGCGAGCGCCTGCGCCATGGCGGTGCCATAGGCGGAACCGGCAACCCCGAGATCCAGAACCGCGATCAAGAGGTAGTTGAAGGCGATATTGGCCAAGGACACCAGCAGGCTCATGGCGGCCATGAAGCCGACCCGCCCCTCGTTGCGCAACGCGTCGGAATTCACCGAGAGCACGAAGAGCAGCGGCGAAAAGGCAACCGTGATCCGCAGATAGGTCAGCCCCATCTGCGTCAACTCCTCCGACCCGCCCGCGGCAAGGCTGACGATCTGACGGCCGAAGCCGGCAAACGCCAGGATCAGCGCCAAACCGATCAGAAGCGCCAGTCCATGCGCGCCGGCAAAGACGCGCCGGGCCTCGCCGAGACGCCGGGCGCCGAGATGACGCGCCAGCAGACTGGACATGCCGCTGGACACAAGCGTCGCCAGCGCGACGATCAGCATGTAGACGGGAAAGATCAATGTCACCGCCGCAAGGGCCTGCGGGCCGACATAATGGCCCAGAAACAGCGCATCGGCGACGGCCAGCAGGCCGTTCATTCCCATCACGAAGATGATGGGAAGCGCGGTCCTGACATAGATGGACCCCAGCGGGCCCTCGAGAAACATGTTGGAGGCGGTCTTCGGCACTGTCCCGGTTTCCTCTTGCAGACATCGCGCAAGAACTGGACAGGCACCCGCATTCCCATCCGCGCGATACGCTTGGAGGATCGTTCAAGGACAGATGTGCGGAACTTCACCGGGACGAAAGGTCAGCGGGCGGCAGGCGTCGGCAGGCCTTTCCGGGAGGTAGCCGAAGTCCGGTCTCCGGTCAACGCCCGAGAGAGGCGACCGCGCCGCCCGTGCACCCTCAGTGCTTGCTTTCGATCACCAGGTATTGGCCCTGGCCCTGGCCGCTTTCGACCACGCTCGCCCTGAGCCGCTTGCTGCGCGACACACCGTCGAAACCGCTGACGGTCGCCTGAAGCGGCGTCGAGCTGTTCTTGCGGGCATGTTCGATCAGCGAAACGAAGGTGCGCGGATGCAGCATGGTTTCGGTGATCGGGGCCGATTCCATCATCTGCTCGGTGATGGCAAAGGTCTTGCGCGCCGCCGTATTGGCGGAAATCAGCATGCGCGTCTTGAGATCGACGACCAGCAGCGGCGCATGCACCAGATTGAAGATCTGCTGAAAGTCGACGGCGCAATCGTTCACCTTCTCGGCCGAGAACACCACGCCGCCAAGGCCCGACGACACCCGGAACGGGATCAGGTCATAGGTCAGCGTCATGGAATCGCCCGACGCCAGGAAGAACCGCTTGTTGCCGTCGACCGGCGCGCGGCGCGCCAGCGTCGTCAGCACCACGGAGGTCAGGGTCTTGCCGACCCGGTTCGGGATATGGGCGATGTTGCGGCCGATGCACAGCGACGGATCGGCGATGTGGAAGAGGTCGTAGAGCGCCTGGTTGGCGTAGCGCAGGTAGCCGAAGCTGTCGACGACGAGCACCGCCTTCTCGCTGCCCTCCACCAGATGCCGGATCAGCGGCGCGACGCCGCGCACCGCCGTGCCGGTCGCCTCGTCCTCGGCATCCGTGCCGGAGACCGCGATGACGAAGGTGCGTCCGCCTTCCGCCTGGTAGCGCGTGGCGATCAGCGAGAGCCCGTTGCCCAGATCGTCGCCGCCGAGCTCGACCGGGCCCGCGGTCCCGTATTTCACGGCATGCTGGATCAGGCTGAGAATCTGCTTCTGGTCGTTTTGCGCCAGGTTGCGCAAGGCGCTCGACAGATTGGCCTCGTTGAGACCGGCGATATGCTCGAAGTCGAGCGAGGGCGATTCCATCCACACCAGCTTCTTGGTCTGGACATCGACCATGAAAAACCCGAGGCCGGCGAGCGACAGGGCCGCATTTCCGTCGGCGCCGCCCGACGCCTTGGGTCCCGCTTCCGCCTCTCCGCTGGAGGCTTGCCGTTCGACCTTTTCCACTGCGCTCATGTTCTGTCTTCCGCTTGTCGCAACGCCCCGGCGGCCCGCACAGGGGCGGCCAGCCGGTTGCCGTTCGCGCACCATGGCAAAAAGCTCCTGCGATTCCGTAAAGGAGACCGGCGCAAAACAGAACGGCCGCGTTCATAAGTGTGAACGCCGCCACGGTTACGCCGCGAAATGACACAGGAAGCGCCCGATTGACGGCCCGGCCAAGCCCCTTTCACGGGTCAGGATCCCACCATCGACCCAACGGGATGTTTCGGAGTTTCATGATGCGTACCTCTCGCCAGCCAGACCGCCAGACAGCGCGCAAATCCAGGGGCCTGCGATCCCGTATCGTCCACGCGGCGGCCATCGTGCTTGCCGGTGCGGTGCCCGCCCTGCTGATCGCCTCCAGCGCCCGCGCCGCCGGCGCCACCCCCGCCGACGACTGGGCGATCGGCCTTCTGGCACTGTCCTTCGGGTCGATGCTCCTGCTGCTCTCGGTCTTCGCCCGGCGCCTGACGCGCAATCTGAAGGCCAGCGCCGCCCGCCACGACCTGAACCGGAGGGACATGTGATGCGCCTGATCCGACGCACCGGCTTTTCCACAACACCGCACTGGGCGTCCCAGGGCGACGACACGCGCGACACGGCAGCGCTGCATCTGGCCGCGGCCGTTGCCCTCGGTCTGCTGTTCGCCGGCTCGCTGACACTCTTCGGCGGACCGCTGACCGACGGCCTCAAGGCGCTCGGTCCGGACGCGACCAAGGTGCAGATGGCCGATCCCGGCCGGTTCTGACACCGCCCTTCCCCCTCAACGCCGCCGTTTCCGGACGCGGACCGCTCGACTGCGAAGCGGTCCGCGTCCTTTCGGTTTCGGTTTCCGAATTCCCGTTTCGAGACCCTGCCGCCAGGCCGGACCGCTGCCGGCCGGCGATCGCCGCAGGCAAAGGCCCGCTCGCGCGCGAAACACGGGCTCTGGCATTTGGCCTGTGCGGAGCGTAGGTTGAGCGCAGTCGCAAACGTCCGGTCTTGCAGGCTCGGCTCTGGAAGAGCCGGATCTGCCAAGGTCGATGGCCTTGCGCTGGATCAAGGTTGAAGCGGTGCCCGCGCGGCATGGTCGATTCACCCGCCGGCGCGATGCCGGACCTTCGCTCCGGCAGGCCGGGACCGGACCGGCGGACGAACCACAACAGGCAAGGCGGGGCTGCGGTCCCGCAAACGAATTGGAGTATCGGACCATGGCGGTCGATCTGTCCCTCTCTCCGGCAACGCTGCGGATGCTCGTGCAAAAAGGCCGGGCGGCTGCAGCCACGATCGAAGACGGTTTCGAGGACGGTCGCGACCGCGAGATCGAGTTCGACACCGATACGCTGCAGGACAGCCATGCGCACGACGGCCTGGCCGAGGAAGAATCAGAAGACCTTTCGAGCGAGGAACTGATCGAGCTGATCGAGGATCTCAACGTCGACGAGGCGGCCGAAGTGGTGGCGATCGTCTGGATCGGCCGGGGCGACTTCGACGCCTCCGATTTCGAGCAGGCCGTCGAGGAGGCCCGCGACCGTGCCGTCGGATCGACCGCCAAGTACCTGACGGGCATGCCGCTTTTCGCGGACCACCTCGAAGCCGGTCTCGACGCGCTGGAACTGTGATCGCCGGCACAGCGGGCATGATTGCGCCGCTCTGCCGTGTTTCCTGCGGATAAGCGGCGCGGTCTGCCCGGGACCCTCTTTACAGTTTGTTAACCATACCGCCTATCATTGGTCCCCGACGGACACTGGCGGAGACACTTCATGAGGTTTTCGGACCGCACCCGAACGGACACGCTTCTGGCCCGCAAGGCGTCGCCCTGGCCCCTTGCCCTGACCATCACGAGCGCGGCGCTGACGCTCACGCTCGTCATCTGTTTCGCATTTCCCAACGGCTGACCGAGACCGACCTGCACGCGAGCGCTTGCCTGTGCATGCGCGTTGCGGTAGCGCAAGTGCATGAGCCGTCCCGTCGCCAACCTGCTGCTGCTGCTTGCCGCCCTGATCTGGGGATCGGCCTTCGTTGCCCAGTCGACGGCCATGCGCGACCTGGGCCCGCTGACCTTCACCGGCCTGCGCTTTCTCATCGCCGCCATCGTCGTCGCGCCTTTCGCGATCCGCGAGCATGCCAACCGCGCCCTTGCCCCGCTGACCCGCGGCCAGATGCTGCGCTTCACCGGGCTCGGACTGGTGTTCTTTCTGGCCATCGCCCTGCAACAGACCGGCATGACGGTAACAACCGTCACCAATGCCGGGTTCCTGACCGCCATCTATGTGGTGCTGACGCCGATCCTGGGGTTGCTGGCCTTCAAGGAGCGTCCGCATGCGGTCGTCTGGCCGGCTGCTCTCGTCACGCTCGCGGGCATCTGGCTGCTTGGCGGCGGCGGGATCGACCGGCTCAACGCCGGCGATCTCCTGATGATCGTCTGCGCCGTCTTCTGGGCCCTGCATGTCTGCCTGCTGGGCGGCATGGCCGCCTCCAGCGGCCGGCCCCTGACCCTGTCCGCGTGGCAATTCGCCGTCGTCGGCATCGTCGCGATCGTTCCGGGCCTCATTCTGGAACCCGTCTCGCTTCAGGCCATCGCCGCCGCCGGTCCGGAAATCCTCTACACAAGCGTCTTTTCCGGCGGCCTCGCCTATACGCTGCAGACGATCGGACAACGCTGGACACGCGCAGGCGACGCCGCCATCCTGCTGTCGTCGGAAGCGCTCTTCGGTGCGCTCTTCGGCGCGCTGCTGCTTGGCGAAAGGCTGACGCTTGCAGGCCTTGTCGGCTGCATGCTGATCTTCTTCTCGATCGTCGCGGTGCAGGTCGTGCCGATTATCGGATGGTCGCGCCTGCGCGCGCGGATCCGGATGCGCGGCGCCTGACGGCAAACGCCCGACAGCCGAAGGGCAAGGGAGCACGATGCAGCACCAATCCGCAGCCGCCGGGCGCACCGGGAGACTGGATGTCTTCGACATCGCCCGCGGCCTCGCGCTGCTGGCGATGGCCGTCTACCATCTCGCCTGGGACCTGAGCTGGTTCTCGCTGGTCGACTGGCAGGTCGCCAAGGACCCGGGCTGGCGTGGCTTTGCCATCTCCATCGCGGCGAGCTTCCTGTTCCTCGTCGGCGTCAGCCTGGCGCTTGCGCATCAAGACGCCATCCGCTGGCGGGCGGCCCTGTTGCGAATCGGCCGGATCACGCTGGCAGCAAGCGCCATCAGCCTCGGCACATTCTTCGCGCTTGGCGACGAGTTCGTCCGCTTCGGCATTCTGCATTCGATTGCCGTCGGCTCGCTCGTTGCCCTCCCCTTCGTGCTCATGCCGGCCTGGGCAACGCTTGCCGCAGCCCTTGCGGTCTTCGTCCTGCCACGCTTCGTGGCGGTCTCCTTTCCCGGCGATGAATGGGCGATGTGGACCGGCCTCACGCAGGACCCGCCGCTGTCGGTCGATTATGTGCCGCTCTTTCCCTGGCTTGCCGCGATCCTCGCCGGCATCGCCGCCGTCAGGCTGCTGCGCGGCAAAGCGCCCTGGACCCTGCTCGCCCGCATTCGCGCCCGCGGGCGGTTCATGCGCGTCATGGCCCTTGCCGGCCGGCATTCGATGCTCGTCTATCTGCTGCACCAGCCCATTCTCTTCGGCTCGGTCTGGGCGCTGGTCACGCTCGGTCTCGTGCCCGATGGCACCGACCGCGCCTTCCTGGAGCAATGCACCGCCTCCTGCTCCATCGCCCGCGACGGCCCGACATGTGAACGCATCTGCAGCTGCACGCTGGAGACCATGCGCGGCGACGGCGCCTGGGAGCGCCTGCTTGACGCGCCGCAGGACCCGGCCCTCAATGCCACGCTGAACGAGCGCTATGCCGCCTGCTTCGAGACCCTGCCGCCGGACGCGCCGGCGAACTGACGCACGACCGGCCGATGCGTGACGACCGTCACAGTCGGGACACGCGCTCCGGGTTACGCAGGACGCAACGAAACACGCAGCAAACGCGGACCGACGACTGGGGGCACCATGCGAACCGACACTTTCCTGAAGATCCTGACCGTCTGCGCGGCGCTGCTGCCGGGCGCAGCCCTCACCGCGACCCCGGCAAGCGCCGACAGCTGCTGGACCCACAACGGCTCCTTGATGCGGCTGAAGGCCGACGGCAACCGCCGCTGGTTCCTCTATGAAGCGCCGCGTCCGGTGTTGCGTGACGCCGGGGTGACCACCGGCACGCTGCTGTTCGAGGGCGTAAAGCGCGGCAACTGGTACGAAGGCACGGCGCGGGTGTTCTCCCGTGCCTGTCCGGGCCAGCCGCAGGTCTATGCGGTCGAAGGCCCGGTGCGGGCGGACCAGTTGCAGGTGACGCTGACGGGCCGGCGCAACGTCAACCGCCAGTGCCATCCGAGCGACCGGGTCACCACCGACACGCTTGTCTTTACCTATTCGCACCGCTGCTAGCCGGGATCGGCCGTCTGCGCGTCTCCGCGCATTGATCGCAACCCGCGAATTGCCGCAAACTCACCCCACATCTCCCTTCGGCGGGCCGCCGCCCGATGCACACAAGGAACATTTTCGCATGACGTCGCCCTGGTCGATCGGTCTGATGACCGGAACCGTTCTCGACGGCAATATCGACATCGCCGCCCTGCGCAGCGACGGCGAGACCATTGCCGAGTTCGGCCCCTGGCGGCTTGCGCCCTATCCGGCCGACCTCAAGCCGCTCTTGCAGGAAACGCTGCGCATCGCCGCCGACTGGGGGTTCGACGGGCCGGAGCCGGAGATCTTCCGCCAGGCGGAGGAGCGGGTGACGCAGGCGCAGAGCGAGGCCGTCGCCGCCTTCCTGGACGATTTCGGGCTGACGCCCGCCGATGTCGCCGCCGTCGGCTTTCACGGCCAGACGGTGCTTCACCGCGCGCCCGCACCGGGATTGCCCGGACGCACCCGCCAGCTTGGCGACGGCCGCGCCATGGCCGACCGGCTCGGCATCGCCGTGGTCAATGATTTCCGCAGCGCCGACATGGCCGCCGGTGGCCAGGGCGCGCCGCTGTCGGCGATCTATCACGCGGCCCTTCTCAAGCGGATCGGCGCGGACCCGTCGACCGCCGTGCTCAATCTCGGCGGTGTCGCCAACATCACTTGGGTCGATGCCGACGGCCGCCCGCATGCCTTCGACACCGGTCCGGCCAATGCGCCGCTGAACGACTGGATCGTCGACCACGGCCTTGGCGACATGGACCGCGACGGCCGGATCGCGGCAAGCGGCACGGTCGACGAGGCGCGGCTGGCGCAGTTGCTCGAGCACCCCTATCTCGTCGCGCCCTATCCGAAGTCGCTCGACCGCAACTCCTTCACCAGCGCAATGGCCAAGGGGCTTTCCGCCGCCGACGGCGCGGCAACGCTCACCGCCTTTTCCGCCGCCGCCGTCGGGCGCGGCCTCGACCTCCTGCCAAGCCGCCCGACGCGGCTGGTGGTCTGCGGCGGCGGCCGGCGCAATCCGCGCATGCTGGAGGCGCTCGGCCACCGCGCCGGCGTGGAGGCGGTATCGGCAGAGACGGTCGGCTGGCGCGGCGATGCCATCGAGGCGGAGTGTTTCGCCTTTCTCGCCGCGCGCTCCCTGCGCGGCCTGCCGATCTCCTTTCCGCTGACCACCGGCGTGCCCGCGCCGCTTGCCGGCGGCGTCTGCCATCCCCTGACGGAAAACGCCCGATGAGTGCGCGGGACAAAACCCGATGGAGGCGGCGATGACCCTTCGCGCGCCGTCAAAGGGCTCCGCCGCCTTCGACCCGATCGGCGAGGCGCTGCGCCACGAGACCGCCGGCGAGATGGCCGCAACCCTCGGCCGGCTGACGGCAGTGCTGACCGGCACGCTTGCAAGCCTGGAGCGGGCGCGCGCCGCCGCCGAAACCGCGGATCCGCCCGGGCGGAGCGCGGCCCTCGACGCCCGCCTCGCCCGCCGTCACGCCGCCGCCTGCGAGGCGCTGTGGAACGTCATGATCCAGCGCGAACTCTGCGGCCTGCGCCGGCATGATGCGTTTTTGCGCGAGATGAAGGTCCCGCGATCGGTCGAGCTGTTCATGGGCCCGGCGCAGACCGCGCCCGCCCTGCCCGCAACGACCCGAACCGGCGTGCCGAGCGACGGGGCAACGGACCCATGAGACACGAATTTGTCATGCCCGCGGACAAGGCGTTGCCACGTCTTGTCCTTCCAACCCGCCACACTTGCGTATATGCAAGGGTTTCGAAAAACACGTCAGCGCTGGACCAAGACATGGCCCCTCCCTCGCCCCGATTCCGCTCGCGCCTGACCGCCGTGACGGCGCGGCTGTGCGCAACGGCCCTGGTGGCCGCGGCAGTGACCTTCTCGCCCCTGCCGGCGTCGTCGGTGCTGCCGGTCGGCGTGATCGGCGTTGCCGCGGCCAAGGTCGTGCCGGAAGGCAACCGCAAGCGCGTCCAGCCGAAGATCCCCTTTGCCTCCGCCCGGCGGACCGCCGCCAGCAACAGCGCCTATGACGCGAAATTCGACAAGATCGTCGCCGTATTGCGCCGCGACACCCGCCTGATGCGCAACATCAAGAGCGTGGCCGCGCGCTACGGCATCGATCCGGTCCACATGCTCGGCGCCATCGTCGGCGAACACACCTACAACTACGACAGTCTCGACAGCGCCCAGTCCTATTACGTCAAGGCGCTGGCCTATGCCGGCATCCGCATCAGCTTCGAGCTCAACGGCGAACACGTGGAAGACTTCGTGCAGCGCCCGGAGTTCGAACGCTGCAACGCCGGCTCGAAGGAAAGCAACACGCGCTGGAACTGCTACCAGCGCACCTGGAACAGCCGCTTCCGCAACAAGCGCGTCGACGGCGTGCGCTATCCCGACAAGACCTTCAACGAGGCCTTCTTCCAGCCGCTGTTCGCGGGCCAGAGCTTCGGCCTGGGTCAGCTCTCGCCGCTGACCGTGCTGAAAATGAGCGACCGCGTGTCGCGCGTCAGCGGGTTTCGCAAGCTGACCGCGCGCGACGCGCAGGAGGTCTACCGCGCGACGATGGACCCGAACCGCTCGCTCCACTACATGGCCGCCGTGCTGCGCGACGCGATCGACGCCTACAAGTCGGTGGCCGGGGTCGACATCTCGAAGAACCCGGGCCTGACGGCGACGCTCTACAATCTGGGCGATCCGTGGAGCCGCGCCTCGCAATACCGGCGCCGGCGGGCGGCGGGTACCTCGCGCTGGCCGCACGAAAACTACTACGGCTGGCTGGTAAACGCGCGCATCGACGTGCTGCGCAGCCTGCTGTAACGCCACGGACGGGCTTAGGCCGGGAGCGCCCCGGCCGGACGCCCTACTCCATCCAGCAGACTTCCTTCATCACCTTGACGAGTTCGCCCGTTTGCGGATCGCGCACCGGCGTCGGCATGGTGTTGCACACCTTCACCCGCTTCTGGAACGGCGAGCGCCCGCCCTTGATCTGGGGGCCGCCGCGCGCCTCGTCCTGGGTCAGCCGGTCGAGCCGCAGGATGCGGTCGACGTAGTCTTCCGCTAAGGCGCGGGTCGGAACGGCAAGCGCGAGCGCAACAAGCGCGCCGGAAAAGGCCACAAGCGACGTCTTGATCATGGGACCCTCCTCAAGGTCGAAGCGGAACAGGACCGCGCAGTTGCGGCGCGAGTCAGCGGTCGCGCAGCGTTGCCGCGAAATTGCGTCTATTTCAGGAACGGATTGGTCTGCCGCTCGTGTCCCAGCGTCGAGGCGGGTCCGTGTCCGGGCAGGAAGGTGACGTCGTCGCCAAGCGGCAGCAGCTTGTCGCGGATCGAGGCGATCAGCGTCTCGTGATCGCCGCCCGGCAGGTCGGTGCGGCCGACCGACCCGGCGAAGATCACGTCGCCGGAGAGCGCGAAGCGCAGCTGCGGATCGAAGAACACCACATGGCCCGGCGCATGGCCCGGGCAGTGCAGCACCTGGAAGCTGCGGCCGCCGATCTCGACGCTGTCGCCCTCCTCCAGCCACCGGTCGGGCGTGACCGCGCGCACGCCGGCCACCCCGAAATCGCGCGCCTGCTCCTCGACCCGGTCGATCAGCATCTGGTCGGCGCGATGCGGGCCGACGACCTCGACGCCGAGCCGTTCGGCCAGTTCCGCCGCCCCGCCGATATGGTCGATATGGCCGTGGGTGAGCACGATCCGCTCGACGGTCACGCCATGCTCGCCGAGCACCTTCTCGATCTTCTCGACATCGCCGCCGGGATCGATCACAGCACCGCGCCGGCTTTTCTTGTCGAAGACGAGCGAGCAGTTCTGCTGAAACCCGGTCACGGGAATCACCACCACCTGGATCGGCGGTTCATGGGCGCTGGTGTCGGACATGGGTCCCCTTTCTCGGGCGTATTCCTGCAAGGACAAGCTTCGCCTGATGGTTGCAGCGGCACGGGATCCGGCCGCTTGCGCATGTGCGGCATGACGTAACCCGCCGCCCGCCACCTTGACAAGCATGCTGTGCCGCAGCACGGCGAGCCTCCTGTCAAAATCGACAGGCTGCCGGAAAAACTCCGCGAAAAAACGAAAACGCAGGGTCCGGATGGCTCCGTATCGCAGGGTTTCCCTTGCCCGATACCCGCCTCCGGCCTTAATATGCTTGGGCGGTTGGCATGGCTGGGAGGGTGCGCTGGTGCGAAGGCATGTCGGGCAATTCCCCATCCTGGGTTCCATGTGAGGGCGGCGGACCTGCCCACCTTGTTGCGAACACCGGCCGCAAATGAAACCTGGCGTTGCAGAGCGACCGACACTATCGCCTCGGCGTCACGTTCGATGTGACCAGAGAGCCCGGCGGGACAGCGGGCTCAACAAAGGTGATTAGGATATGAATGACTGGCGTTCGGACAACCGTCGGCAAGGCAAGCGACGCGGTGGTTCGAAGGAATACGGTGCGGATGGGGACGAGTTCGGCGGCGGATTCGACCACGGCAAACGCAACAAGCCGTCCCGCGGCGGACGGCGAGACTCCTTCAGCGAGGCGGGTTGGGCCGCCCCCGAGGGACCGGAAGACGCATTTCCCCCGGTTGGCCGGTTCAGCGGCGGCGGCGACAGGCCGGGTGGCGACCGCTTTCCGACGGATCGCGGTCCGGGCGGATCGGACGGACGGCGCGACGGCGGCGGCTTCGGCCAGCGGACCGGCGGCCCCGGAGCGCGCAGCGGCGGTTACGCTGGCGCGCGCGACGGCGCACCGGCCCCGCGCGGCGGCGGCTTTCCTCCCCGCGGCGGTGCCGACGCCCCGCGCGGCCCGAGACGCGAGGCGCCCGCGATGGAGCGGGGACCGCGCCAGCCGGGCGTCGTGAAGTTCTTCAAGGCCGACAAGGGCTTTGGCTTCATCATGCCGGATTCGGGCGAGCCGGACGTGTTCGTGCATATCTCGGCGGTCGAACGCTCTGGCCTGACCACGCTGGAAAGCGGCCAGCGCGTGACGTTCGAGACGGAGCCGGACCGGCACGGCAAGGGCCCCAAGGCGGTGGAACTGCAGATCGAGGAAGGCGGCGACCAGCCGGCCTGACACGTCTGCGGTCGCCGGAGGCGGCCAGCATGCGACCTTTGATCCTGCCGCGCGGACCGGTTTCCGCGCGGCAGGATCGATATCGCGTTTGCAGGACCGACATCGCGTTTGAAAGGCCCGCGCGGGCACCGTTCGGGCAGAGGCGACCAGCTGCCATGGTGCTCGGCGCAAGCATGGCGCGTTGACAGGCTCCCACACTAAAGGCGGCCGCAAGCCGCCGGAGGGTCGATGCGAGACGGCTGAAATCCGCTCAGGTCGGCTCGCGTTGCCGTCAGGCGCGAACCGGGTGATTTTCGCGCAGCCGCAACGCCATCCGTGCTACCACCCGTCCGGAATGGACGCGCGGTCGCTCACCGCGCGACCGCTCCCGCCGCCATCGGCACCAGGCCGGCGGCGCGTCTTCCCCGGCATCCCGAGGTCCCGTTCCATCCGCATTGCCCGTCCGCTCCGGTCAAAGTCCCTTCGTCCATGCCGGCCGGACGATCTCCGTAGTCCCTTCAAAAGCACCATTGAGATGTCCACCACGACCGCCCCGTTTCAGGTTCGACCGATCGAACCCGCCGATTTTCCCGCCGTTGTCGCGATCAACGAAGCGAGTCTTCCCGCCGTCAGCAGCCTGACGGTGGCGGCCCTCAGCGACCTTGTCGCGACCGGCGTCGTGACGCTCGTCGCCTGTTCGCCGGACGGTCCGATCGGCGTGCTCGTCTGCCTCGACCATGAGGCGGAGTACGACAGCCGCAATTTCGAGTGGCTCAAGCAGTCCCTCACCCGCTTCACCTATGTCGACCGCATCGCGCTCGCACCGGACGCGCGCGGCAAGGCCATCGGCCGCGACCTCTACCGCGCCCTGCTGGCGCGTCTCGCCGCCGATCCCCTGCGCGCGCATCTGCCGCTCGCCTGCGAGGTCAACACCCGCCCGCCCAATCCCGGCTCGATGCGGTTTCACGGCGGCCTCGGCTTTGTCGAGATCGGCCGCCAGGATCACGGCGACAAGGCCGTCGCCTATCTGATGCGCGACCCGAAAACGGCGCCGGACATCGGGGAACGCTCATGAACTACCGTCATGCCTTTCACGCCGGCAACATCGGCGACGTGCTCAAACACGCGGTGCTGGCGCGGGTCATCACCTATCTCAAGGAAAAGCCCGCCGCCTTTCGCGTGATCGACACCCATGCGGGCATCGGCCGCTACGACCTGCGCGAGGGCGAGGCCAGACGCACGGGCGAATGGCAGAACGGCATCGCGCGCGTGCTGAAGACGAAGCAGCCGGCACGGGTCGCCGAGCTGCTGGCGCCCTGGCTGGAGGTGGTGAAAAGCCTGAACGCGGACGAGGCGGAGCTGCGCCACTATCCGGGATCGCCGCTGCTTGCCCGCATGCTGCTGCGCAAGCAGGACCGGCTGACTGCGACCGAATTGCACCCCAAGGACGCTGAAACGCTGGCAGACCTTTTTGCCGGCGACCATCAGACCAAGGCCATCGCCCTCGACGGCTGGCTGGCGGTCGGCAGCTTCGTGCCGCCCAAGGAGCGACGCGGGCTGGTGCTCATCGACCCGCCGTTTGAATCACAGGACGAGTTCAGCACGCTCGCCGCCGGTCTCGTCAAGGCGTGGAAGCGCTGGCCCACCGGCGTCTACATGGCCTGGTATCCGATCAAGGACCGCAAGATGGTCAACAGCTTCTACAGCGTCATGCGCAATCAGGAGATCGGCCGGATCATGTGCGTGGAGCATTTCGCCGGCGCCGCGCATCCGGACAAGCCGATGATGGGCAGCGGGCTGATCATGATCAATCCGCCCTGGACGCTGGCCGACGAACTGCGGGTGCTCATGCCCTGGCTTACGGAAACCATGGCGCTCGGACCCGGCGCAGACTGGCGGCTCATTCCGCTGACCGGCGAATGACGGCCCGATGCGCTTGACCGGCTCTCCCGGCTGACGCATCGTCCAAGGCGTTCGCGCCCAAACGAGGATCATGCCCATGTCCGCTTCCGTCCGCCGCAGCCGTCGGCTGCTTGTCGCCCTCGCCTGCGGCCTCATCCTCGCAACCGGGCTGGTCGCGCAACCCGTCAAGGCATCGGACGACCGCCCCTATTTCTCCTGGAACGGCGAGCCGCGCGTGCCGGCCTGCGACACGCCGGCCGTGCGCCGGGCGGTGGCCGGGCAGATCGCCCGCGCCGATCCAGACTACCTTGGCGGCCTGACCATCGAGGACATGTCCCGCGTCGTGGAGACCGCCTATACGCAAGGCCGGCCGAGCCCCTATGCGCGGCGCTTCTGCGAGGCGCGCGCGCAAATGAGCGACGGCCGGGCACGCCACGTCTATTACGCCATCATGGAGCACAGCGGCTTCGTCGGCGTCAGCTGGAACCTGCGCGCCTGCGTCGACGGGCTCGACCCCTGGCGGGTCTATGACGCCCGCTGCCGGACCGTTCGCCCCTGATGGTCAAGCGTCGACACGGCGCCGTGTGCCGGCCCTTTCTCGCCGCCGCCTGCCTGCTGCTGCTGGCGCTGGTTTCCGCACCCGCTGCGCGGGCCGACCGCCCCGGCGCGTTCGACTATTACGTGCTCTCCCTGTCCTGGTCGCCGTCCTATTGCGCAAGGGCCGGGCGCAATGCCGACCCGCTGCAATGCCGCGCCGCAAAACCCTACCGTTTCATCGTGCATGGGCTGTGGCCGCAGTACGAGCGCGGCTACCCGGACTTTTGCGAGGGCTTCGGGCCCCGGGACCCTTCCTATGAGACGGTGCGCGACATGCTGGACATCATGCCGAGCCGGGGGCTGGTGCGGCATCAGTGGCGCAAGCACGGCAGCTGCTCCGGCCTGTCGCCCGACCGCTATTTCGACCTGACCCGCAAGGCCTTCGCCAAGATCCGCATTCCGGCCGCCTTCCGCGACATCCGCAGCGGCAGCCGGATGGACGCCGACGCGGTCGAGACCGCGTTTCGCCTTGCAAATCCCGGCCTCAGGGACAATGCCATGGCCGTGTCCTGCGAGCACGACCGGCTGAGCGAGGTGCGCATCTGCCTGACGCGGGACCTGGAGTTCCGCTCCTGCCGCTCGGTCGACCGGCGCGGCTGCCGCCAGAAGCAGATCCATGTCCCGGCACCGCGATAACCCCGACCCAAAGGCACCGGCGCGCCGGATCCTTTCGGGCGCCGTGCCGCTGCTTGCCGGCGTGGCCTGGCTCATGGCGGGACTGGCCCTGCCGGCAAAGGCCGAGACCTTCGGCGACTGGCAGCTGACCTGTCAGACCCGCGACGACTGCACGCTGTCGACAAGAGCACTTGACGACACGGGCGGGCCGCAGGGACCAGGCGGACCGCGCCTCGCCTTCGGCGCGGGCGAAGGCGCCAGCCTGTCGCTCGCCTTCGAGGTGCCCAGACCGCGCCCGGACGACCGGCGCGCCCAGCAATGGGCGGTCGACGGGCGGCTGACCCATGTCCTGCGGCCCGAGGAATTCGCGCTCTTCGGCGGTCTGGAACGCTTTCAAGTGGTCTCGCCGCAAGCGGGGAGCGTCCTGCTGCCCGCCCTGAAGGCGGGGACGAGCTTGCGGATTTCCTATCTCGACGCCCTCGGCGAGGCGCATGACCGGCGCTTCTCGCTCGCAGGCCTGAGCGCGGGACTGACCGCCCTGGCAGACCGGCTGGAACTCGCCGGCGTGCCGGCAACGATCGCCGCGCCGCGCGGTCTTGCCGAAACCCCGCCGCCGACACGCCAACAGGCCGTCGCGGCGCTTGGCATTCCCTATGCGGTGCTCGACCTCCATGCCCGCTCCGGCGCCTGCGAAAGCACCGCAAGCCCCTCCATCGCCAGCCAGGAGGTGATCATCGCCGCGATCTCGCAGGTCGCGACGCTCTATGCCATCGCCTGCACCGCCGGCGGCTCTCACGTCACCTACCGGCTCTATGTGCGCGATTCCGGAGAGATCGGCGGCGTCGAGGCGCTGGTCTTCGCGCTGCACGACCCGCGGTTCGGATGGAGCGGAACGGATCTTCTGGTCAATCCGGCGTTCGACCCGGCGACGGCGCAACTCAGCGCAAGCTATGTCGGACGCTCGGACCGCCATTGCGGCTACCGGGCCAGCTGGATCTGGCAGGAGTATGCGTTCAGGCTGGAGCGTTTCGAAGGTCCGCAAAGCTGCGCGGATGCGACCCGGCCGGCGCGGTGGACCGCCGTCTATCCCTGAGCGGCGCGCTGCTACTTCTTCATCATCGCGACGACGCGCTGACGGCCGAACTCGGGCGCGCGGCGGATCGGGTCGGTGATCGCGTCGAAGGTCAGGCGCTGGTCCAGGACGGCGGCGTTCACGGCGGCGTAGTAGCGCGTCATCGGCGTATCGATGATCTCGGGGCGCAGCGGCGCCAAGGCGGGGACCGACAGCCCGTAGACCACCGCCGAAAGACAAAACGTCTTCCACAAAGCCGACAGCGGTGAGGTGGGCGAGAGCCGCATGACGCGTCCTTCCGGTGAATTGTCCGGCAGCCATTGCGGCCGGTCAAACGCACGCTAGGCAGCACCCCTTACCGAGATCTTACCGACGGGCTTGCAATTCGTTTCAACAACTCAGCGAAACCTTTGAGCTTTTTCAAAACGTGGAAATAGCAGGGAAAACTCTGTTAACCACATGCCGGCGCATCCGGAAAAAATCACGGGCCGCCTTTGGCCGCGCCCTCTTGCGCGGCCCGCGCAAACCCGCAAACTGGCGCGCAACGAAACCAAGGGAGGCTTCAAGTGCCGATTCTCCGCTCCTCACCGCCCTCGCCCTTCGGCCGCAAGGTCAAGATCGCCGCTGCGGTTCTGGGTCTTTCCGACCGGTTCACCGTCGAAATGACCGACACCAAGGACCCGCACGACACGATCCGCAAGCAGAACCCGCTCGGCAAGATCCCCGCGCTGGTGCTCGACGACGGCAGGGTGCTGTTCGACAGTTCGGTGATCGTCGACTATCTCGATCATCTGGCCGGCGGCGGCAAGATCATCCCCGCAGGGCCGGCCCGCCATGACGTGCTGCGCCTGCAGGCGCTCGCCGACGGCATCATGGACGCCGCCCTGCTCCAGGTCTACGAGACCCGCTTCCGCCCGGAAGACAAGCGCCATCCCGAGTGGCTCGCCTATCAGGCGGACAAGGTCGCGCGCGGCCTGGCGAGCCTGGAAGCCGACCTTCCCGCACCCGTGACCCCGGACGCGACGCCGAACGTCGGCCAGATCGCGGTCGCCTGCATGCTCGGCTATCTGGACCTGCGCTTCGACGGCGCGTGGCGGGCCTCCCACCGGAAGCTGGTCGACTGGCTGGCCGCCTTCGAGACGGCTGTCCCGGCCTTTGACACCACCCGCCCGCCGGCCGCCTGAGACGGCGAAACGGCGCTGCAGAACGAAAAAACGGGAGCCGGCGTGCCGGCTCCCGTTGCATTTTGCTCCGACGCTTGCGCGAAGGATCAGAACTTGTAGCTGAGACCGAAGCGGACCTGGTTGTTGTCCAGATCGGTCTTGTAGGACTGGCCGCCCAGCGAGAAGGTCTCGCTGCCGTAGTCCTGGTACTGGTATTCCAGACGCGCCGTCACGTTCTGCGTGACCGCGCCTTCCACACCGGCGCCGGCCGTCCAGCCGATACGGGTGGAACTGTCCTTGGCGCCATTCGCGGCGACATCCATGTCGGCGATCGCCAGACCGCCGGTGCCGAACACCAGGAAGCGGTCGAAGGCCCAGCCGGCACGGGCGCGCACGGTGCCGTTCCAGTCGCTGGACGTCTTGTAGGAGACGCCTGCGACTGTGCGGGTCTTGTCGATGTCGGACAGGCTGAAGTCGGCTTCCGCACCGAGCAGGAACTCCGGCGTCAGCATGTAGTTGTAGCCGGCATGGACACCGCCGGTGACGCCATTGTCACGCGTGGTGAAACTGCCCGTGACACCGTTGCTGGTGCCGAAGTCGGACCAGTTCCAGCCGAGATGCCCACCGAAATAGAACCCCGACCAGTCGAACCGTTCCGCCGGAACCGGCTCTTCGTAGGTGTAAGGCTCTGCGGGCTGCGGAAGGTCGGCCGCATGGACCGATGCGGTCGCGGCGAAGGCGACGGCAGCGCTCAGGCCGGCAGCAGCTAGACGCTTCATGTGATTACTCCGAATTACAACGTGGATTGTGCGAGCGGTCGAAACCGCCCTGCCCCCCAACTTCCCTTGATATGGGGATCGAATGTGGCAACGGCTGTCACGAATTGCGGCCTTTCACGGGCAGGCCGTGATTTTTTGATGACAGGGTAAGCAAGGGATTAACGCGCGGACGGCTCCTCGCGCGCGCGAGAGAAACCCAGGCCATGGCGCCCCGACGGCGATCGGGATGCATGCATTGGGCTTTTCATCTCCCCAAGGATGCATATATACGAGCGGTGTCGTCCGCTGCCCGCCACGCAAGCGACCGGCATGACCTCCCGATCCCGAGCGTGCGCCGCGCGCTCCGCACATCACCAAAGCCCAGGTTATCGAAGCCCAGGCCGTCAACGCACACCCGGACCAGAACGCTTCATGCTCATCGACTATGTCAGCCTGATCGGAGGGCTTGTTGTCCTGATCGTCGCCGGGGACGTTCTGGTGCGTGGCGCCGTCAGCATCGCGGAGCGGCTCGGCATACCGGCCCTGGTCATCGGCCTGACCATCGTCGCCTTCGGCACCAGCGCGCCGGAGCTGTTCATCTCGCTCGGCGCGGCGATCGACGGCCTGCCGGGCATCGCCATCGGCAATGTGGTCGGCTCCAATGTCGCCAATGTGCTTCTGGTCCTCGGCATGCCGGCGCTGATCGCCAGCACCTCCTGTCGCGAGAAGGGGGCGACCCGCAACTCGATCTTCATGGTCGTGATCACCCTCGTTTTCATCGGCATGTGCTTCCACAGCCCGATCGGCCGCCTCGACGGGGCGATCCTGCTGATGCTGCTCGGCGTCTTCTTCTGGGAATCGGTCCGCGCCACGCGCAACCACCGCGCCGCGAACGGCCATGGCAGCACTGCCGCCACGGCGACCAACGGCGACGACGAGGACGACGCGGAGGTCGACCTGCCGTTCGACGAGGTCGACGGCGTTCCGGAAAACCCGGCGCTGGCGATCATGTTCATCGCGCTCGGCCTGATCGGCCTGCCGCTCGGCGCGCATTTCACCGTCGAAGGCGCCAGCGCGCTCGCCCGCTCCTGGGGCGTGTCCGATGCGGTGATCGGCCTGACGGTGGTGGCGCTCGGCACCTCGCTGCCCGAGCTGGTCACCTCGCTGGTGGCCGCGGTGCGCGGACATACCGCCGTGGCCCTCGGCAATGTCATCGGCTCCAACATCTTCAACATCCTGGCGATCATGGGCGTGACGGCCGCCTTCGTGCCGCTCGCGGTTCCCCAGGAGGTGCTCAAGCTCGACCTGTGGGTGATGCTTACCAGCGCCCTGCTCGTGCTCGCCTTTTCCGCCTTCCACGTCACCATCCGCAAGCCGTCGGGCGTGATTCTCTGCGCGCTTTACGGCCTCTATATCTTCGCCGCCTTCCAGTTCGGAAAAATCGGCTGATCGGACACGGGCAAACCTGCGTATTTTCCGGTACCCTTCCCCGTTCCACCGATATCCGTGAGCGCCCATGTCCACACGCCCTTCCGCCGCCGCATCGCCGGCGGACACCCCGGCCGCACCCTCTGACGCACGACCGGTCGCGCTGGTCACCGGCGGCGCCCGCCGCATCGGCGGCGCCATCGCAAGCGATCTGGCGGACGACGGCTTTGCCGTCGCCATCCACGTCAACCAGGCGCTCGACGAGGCCGAAGCCTTGTGCGCGGAGATCCGGGCGCGCGGCGGCAAGGCGCAAGCCTTTCAGGCCGACCTGACGGACCCAGCCGCGCCGGACGCCCTGATGGCGGCCGCCTGCGATGCCCTCGGCCCGGTGTCGCTTCTCGTCAACAGCGCCTCGATCTTCGAAAACGACGGCATCGGCGACCTCGAGCTGGAGCGCTACGAACGCCATTTCGCGATCCACACGCGCGCGCCGATCTTTCTCGCCAATGCCATGGCCATGCGCCTGCCGGCGGAGCAAAAGGGCCTGATCGTCAACATCATCGACCAGCGGGTGTGGAAGCTGACGCCGCAGTTCCTCTCCTACACGCTGTCGAAGGCCGCCCTTTGGACGGCGACGCAGACGCTGGCGCAGGGGCTGGCGCCGCGCATCCGCGTCAACGGCATCGGCCCGGGGCCGACGCTTTCCAACACGCGCCAGGACCCGAGCGACTTCCTCAAGCAGACCTCCTCCACGCTGCTCGGCAACGGCCCGGAACTGTGGGAATTCGCCCGCACCATCCGCTACCTGTGGGACACGCCCTCGGTGACGGGCCAGATGATCGCGCTCGACGGCGGACAGCATCTTGCGTGGGAGACGCCGGACGTCGTAGGCATCTCGGAATGAGCGAACAGGACGACCCGGACGACACGACCCCGCATGCCGGCTCCGAGCTTCCGCCGGAACCGGCATTCGAGCGCGCGGCGACGCCGCTCGGACCCGATGCGCGCGGGGCGGATGTCATCGCCCATTTCGTCAAGCGGCTGCCGCTCTCGCCCGGCGTCTACCGGATGCTCGACGAGAATGGCGACGTGCTCTACGTCGGCAAGGCCAAGTCGCTGAAGAAGCGGGTGACGAGCTACACCCGCCTGCAGGGCCAGCCGAACCGCATCCTGCGCATGATCATGGCGACCGCCTCGATGGAGTTCGTCACCACGGGCACCGAGACGGAAGCGCTGCTTCTGGAAGCCAATCTGATCAAACGCCTGCGCCCGCGCTTCAACGTGCTTTTGCGCGACGACAAGTCGTTTCCCTACATTCTGGTCACCGGCGATCACGAGGCGCCGGCGCTGGTGAAACATCGCGGCGCGCGCCGGCGCAAGGGCGACTACTTCGGCCCCTTCGCCTCCGCCGGCGCGGTCAACCGGACGATCACTGCGCTGCAGAAGGCGTTCCTGATCCGCAACTGCACCGACAGCTACTACGCCAATCGCAGCCGCCCCTGCCTGCTCTACCAGATCAAGCGTTGCGCGGGCCCGTGCACCGGCGAAATCGACCAGGAGGACTATGCCGGCCTCGTCGCGGAGGCGAAGTCCTTCCTGTCGGGCCGCAGCCAGATGGTGAAGAAGGATCTCGCGCGCCAGATGGAGGCGGCCTCCGAAACGCTCGATTTCGAACGCGCGGCGGTCTATCGCGACCGCCTCGCGGCCCTCTCCCATATCCAGTCGCACCAGGGCATCAACCCGCAGAGCGTGGAGGAGGCGGACGTCTTCGCCATCCACGAGGAAGGCGGGCAGTACTGCATCCAGGTGTTCTTCTTCCGCACCGGCCAGAACTGGGGCAACCATGCCCTGTTCCCGCGCGCCGACCGCTCGCTCGGCGTTGCCGAGGTGCTGGAGAGTTTCCTCGCCCAGTTCTACGACGACAAGCCGGTGCCGCGGCTGGTGCTGCTGTCGCATGAGATCGAGGAGCGGGCGCTGCTTGCCGCCGCCCTGACGGAGCGCGCCGGCCACAAGGTCGAGGTGGCGGTGCCGCAGCGCGGCGAGAAGCGGGAGCTCGTGGAGCACGCCCACAAGAAC
>MDTG01016072.1_pt1 | contig 38143 bp, 50 predicted proteins | sample 811421 | NCBI WGS metagenome assembly MDTG01 (sample SAMN05326645, study PRJNA326480) | marine metagenome | isolation source: seawater | place: Pacific Ocean: South East | collected 2011
CATCAAGGTCAAGGTTGTTCTCTTCAATTACAGCAGTATTACCATCAAGACTTGTTACTGTTTCACCAAACTCAAAGATAGTTTTATAGTTTACACTGTCAACAGTTGTAAGAGTAGCACCATATCCAGCAGTAAAGAATGAAACTGTTTCACCTCTATCGAAGTAACCATTTGACATGTCAGTAACATCAATCGTGTTGTTAACAGCGTCAACAGTTTGTATAGTAGCGGTTGCTCCTGAGGTTGCACCAGTAACCCTATCACCAGCAAGTGCTGATTGGGTAAATTCTCCACCGATACTGGATAAGTATAGCTTTGTTACAGAGTCGTCGATACTTCCGATTAAAGCACTGAATCCAGTTCGGGAAACATCAATTCTTTCATTAAGTGCAAATGGACCATTCTGTATATCTACAACGTCAATACTGGTAGCACCAGTTGCTACAACTCTCGCAGTTGCATTAGAAACGAAACCTATTACAGTATCACCTATTGATGGGAATATACCACCGATAGTATTCAAGTTAAATCTTGTGATTGGATATAAGTCAACTTCTATGTTTCTATAAACAACCTTTGAATCAGGTTTAGGTGGTTCTGCAAATACAAGGTTATTACCAACAACTTGATATGACTGCCCAGGTGCCTGTATAATACCGTTAAGTGTAATTAGTAACTGATTCTCATCTACAACTAAGTTCTCACCCTCAACCGAAATTGGGAATGACTTCTTAGATCCATCAAACTGTGATGCAATATTATCAATCTTCTTAACGATAGAAGTTAGAATTTCCTCAGAGTTAGTTAATCTTTTCTTACGGAATAGAACCTCAGAGTTATTGAATGTAGAATAGATTGGTTGTGCAGCACCAAATGATGTAATCTGGTTTATGTTAGTGTATTCATTAATGTTTACTTGTTTAGTAAATCCAGCAACAACCTTACGTCCAGATACGTCCTTACCACCAGTCAGTTCTAACTGACCAAACATACTGAATCCAACAGGGTGGTTGTTCTCTAATATCTGTTGCTTCCATCTATTAATAGGAATCTTAGACTTAATAACATAAGAGAAGTTCTGATAGAAGTAAGAGTCTTGAATCTTCTGTACAATCTCTGATGGTTTACCAACGTCATCAATAAATCTACCAGGAGTTCTAGTAAGAGCATCAATATTAAGTACACCCTTAGCAACATTCAAGTTATCAATAATACCAGATGCACGAGATATCACACCTTGTACTTTACCACCAACAACAAAGTCTCCTGTTGGGTTAATAATCTTTAAGATCTTAGGTTGTATCTGCCAACCTTCGTTTTCTGATACAACACCAAATGCACTTGCAAGTTCAAATGATTCGCCTTGGAATACTTCTTCACCTTCTAAGAAACGAGATGTTTCCACAACAGCAGTTGCTTGACCACCAAATACCTCAGTAAGAAGAACCTGACGACCATCACCTTGTGTTAAGAATGTGATAAAGTTACCAGATTGTGCATCAACAGCAGTCAAAGCAAATCTTAACTGGTCAGATTCAAGTGAGTTAGCATCACCAGTAATAGCATAGTATGTCTGAGTTGATGATAATGATGTCAAACCAACTGAACTTGGTTTTGGTAGTATACCGACAGTAGAACCAATATCTTCTGCTATAAACTGCACAGCAGCACCAGTTGTAATACCATGTGGGAAGTTAAACTGTAAGTAGTTCAAGTCAAGGTTTACAACGTATGTAAATTCTGATTTAAGTGTAACTGATGGTTGTGAACTATATCCAGCACCAGGATTTTTAATTAGAATCTCTGATAATCTATTGTTCTTAACGATTGCTTCTGCCTCGGCACCTGTTCCACCACCACCTTGAATAATAACAGAAGGAGGAGATGTATATCCAGAACCAGGATTTGTAATTGTAATCTGGGAAAGGATAGATGTATTGAATAGTTGTAAGTTGATTGGGAATGCAATCTCAGGACGTAGAGTATAGTCATGTGAATAACCATAACCAAATTCATTGTTTTTAAGTGTCTTGATCTTACCGATCTGTGTACCAGTTAAGAATACAGCAGCACCAGTTCCCTCAGCAGGAATCACAACGTTTAGTTCAGCACCAGAACCTGACAATGTAGATCCTAAGATACCTTCAATACCATCTACATCAATAGATGCCTCTGTATATCCTTTTCCTGGGTCTGTTAATGCAACAGCAGTAATAGTTCCTGATCCTATCTCTTCATTGACTTCAACAGTGATTTGACATAGACCACCTTCACCATCACCAAGAATAGGAACCTGAGTATATACACCAACTGCATATTCAGTACCACCATTAACAATTCTAATCTTTTCAATCTTACGATCTGATGCAATATCAGATACAACAGGTAATCTTTGATAGAATCCACCAGGTGATATCAACTTAATAGTGTTGATAGGTCCAATCGCCTTAACTGATGTTGTAGAATATTTGGAGTTAGGTTGATCTTGATCGTCTTCTCCTATATTAGCATTTGTAAATTCTGGTTCATATAATAGTGGGAATCTAAATTCAGTATCACTTAGAACCTCTGAAATTCTGAATGTACCATCAAACGGTGTCTTAATAACATCAATAAATGAGTTTGTTCCAACAGGTGAATTAGCACCAAGTCTTGATGGGTCAAAGTAGTAAGTAATGTTAGTAACTTCTCCACCGATAGCAAACTTAACAGTAGGTGTTTCAGTTGAAGAAGATACACCAGGGGTTCCATCTCTTTCGATAACGTTGAATGAGTATTCAAGTTTAAACTGGTTATCTTGTGAGAATGATAAGAAATATCCAAAGTTAGATACATCACTCATATCAAAGACATAAGAATGATTTCTAACCAACATTAGTGTTGGGTGCTTAGATGATATCTTGACATTTGCAATACCGTTATTAACAAATGCTGGTTCAGCAGTTGCAGTGGTACGAAGTCTATATGTAAAGTCTCTGGAAGAGAATAGTTCTTGTACAAAGAATGATCCATTAAACTCAGCAGTTGAGAATCCTTCAACATATAAGATGTCAGCAGCACTTAAATTATGTGGTGTAGTGGCAGTTGCATATATTAAATCGGTTCTTGCCTCAGCAGTTCTAAGAATATCTTTATCAAGATTTACAGTAAATCTAATTTTACTTACAGATCCAATTCCGTTGATATCTGCTATTTTTGGATTATCTGTATTTGGTGCAGTGGTTATGCTGTTACCAAGTGATACAACGTCTCCTGGGATGAATGTAGAATCAGAGAATACTTCCATGATCTGCACCTTATAATCACCAACAGCGAAAGGTCTAAATCTTGCATAACTTGAAAGTGGATCATATGTTGAAACATATGTCCATGTGATTGTTCCATCACTAGCAGTGGATGATGTATGTACAGGAGCAGTTGGTCCAGCAATACCATCCCCTACCGCTTGATATTTGTTTCTACCATAGTAAACGTAATCATTAGCAGAATAAGATCTATTTTCTTCCCATTCTGGTTCTGATGGTGTTGGCCATGGATATTGACTTAGATCAACTTGTAATGTTCCAGATGTGCTAATAAAGTTCCATGTAACAGCACCGTCAGTAACAATACCGATTAAGTGTGTAGGAGCAGTGGCACCAGAAGTTCCAGTATTTGTAGCAGCATATATCTTACCAGCGTTATAAACCTGATCACCAGTTGTATATGCCTTTCCACTTACCCATGCTGCTTGTGGACGCACTACCTCGAATACTAGATTGTCAATAGTGTTTTCTTCACCAGTATCGTTTCTAAATCTGTCTGAGTTGTTAAAGTTACCGTATGTCTTACCAATCTTGTATTTGTTGCCCAATCCAGGATTATTAAGTGTTCCTGTTGGAACTTCAACAATAGTACCAAATGCTTGTGTTACACCCTGAGAATTATACTGTTGGATGATAGTTCCCTTCGTATACTTAATTGCTTGGTTAAATGTGAATTCTAGAACGTTATCAATCTTAGAATACCCAGCATCCCTAATATAGTATTTTGCAACAACATTAGGTGTAATAAGTAGTCTCTTACCTAATGGTGTTGGAATAGTGGATGTTTTAGATCCAAATGTTGTAATTCCACTTGTAAAGGTGTATGTGCCAGGACTTAGTGTAGAAGTGACATCTGAGTAGTCTAATATCTGTAATCCACTTGCACCTTGGTTCCAAACAGTAATTACTGGATTATTAAGAGTATTAATGTTAAGATTAGTATTTTCGGTAAATACGATGCCATCTGTTGAAGTTTGGAAGTCACCACGCTTATTATGCTCTCTATCAAATTTAATTAAGTCTAGATTAGTATTTGTAGTTGTAATGCGATATCTTTCAGTTGGAACAGTTAATGATGATCCAGTATAGACTGCTTTCGCCTCAATAGCAATATCGTCAATATGTCCAAGGAATGAGTTGGTAATTGCTTGTCCTGATGTTGCACAACCGATTGTAAGGTCGTCCATTGCAATATCACTAACAACAGTCGCAGTATTCGTTCTTACACCGTCAAAGTAGACTGAATAGTCATATGAACCCAAAGTAGGTTCTTCTTTAACAAATGCAATGTGATGCCATGCACCAACGTCCATTGTGGTGAAATAAGTCGATCCAACTGAATCAACAGTAGTTGCACTTCCACCATTCGGTGAAATGACCATTCTGATCTTACCAAAGTTGGCATCTGACGCTGCACCGATAATATTGAGTTTTACAGTTGAACCAGCGTCATCTACGACTGTAACCATCTCCATTATTGGATTATTGGAGTCATGAGTCGTATCCATCTTGACCCACATCGAAACAGTCCAATCATCGTTGTTATCGAAGTTTGCCCAAGTTAATGAACCGTATTGTTGGAATTTAAGTGATCCTGTACCAAATTTCTGAACTGTACTGTCATAAACAAGTTGTGCAGTGTTTACAATAGTAGGAATTGCCTTTTTCTGTTTTGTAGCATCAAAGTAGAGATCACCAGACGCATCAAAGCGATATACAGCAGTTTGAGTTGCCTGTTGAATATTTGCTGGAATTATAACGTCACCTGAGTTATCTACTGTATGATTATGTGCAGTAAACCCTAAACCGTAGTCAGTAGTGCTAGTTCCACTATTCCAAGCACCAGAAATGACATTTGACTTGTAAAGAGTAGTTCCATCATACTTAATGTAATTAATTACTGCTTGTTGGTTATTATCTTCATATTTGACATGTGTAACAAGATTAATGTTACCAAACTCATCAAGAGAGATACCAGCATGATTAACTGACTCAAATGTAATAGATGGAGCAACAATCTTCGAGAATATCCAAGTTGGGTTAGATCCTGTTGCTTCAACCTGAGACATTGCAATTTTGAAGAGTGCAACACCATAATGCTTAGTTCCGTTCCACATATCACATGTGAAGTACAAATCATTGTAAGAATCAATAACAAACTGAGGTCTTTGTACTTGTCCACCAGATACTGCTAATTTTTTAACATATCTCATCTCAATGTTAGATCCATCATAAACCATCTCACCAAACATGAGATCGTTGTTATCTAAGTCAATACCACAGAATATAATCTTGTCATTTCCAATATAATGAATCTGATGTAGTTGCTCTCCTTTATTAGTAGAAGCAAACTTACGTTTCTCAATAACATCACCCAAACTGTTAAGTTGCATGATCCAGATGTCATCTGGGTCAACTGAGTTAGTATCTGTCCATCCACAGATGTAAATTCTTTGTTCATCATCAAGATAGACGTCACCAGCATAGTCAGACCTTGTTGAACCTGATACACCAGCAATTTCTTTCTGCCATAGAACAATACCTTCTGGATTGTTGGCATTATCAAGACCAGAAGTATATTTGGTAATTAGAATGTCAGGATTGTATGCAGCAGTTGATTGTGACTCAGTTTCACCAAGTACATATAGAATATGGTTCTCATCAGTTGTTTGATCTAAGTAGATACGCTTAAATCTTGCTTTCTTAATTGATGCACTTGGTAAAAGTGTTCTATCCCAAATTACAACACCAAGATCAGAGAACTTCGCTAAGAATGCAGAACTATTGCCATTTGTTTGTGTAAGTTCACCACAGACATAGAATGTGCGATCATCTGCTGGTTGAATATCAAATATTTCAAATGATGCAGCACTTTCAGCATACTGGTTAACCCAGTAGTAAGTTTTCTTATATTGTTGTGGATGTGATACCCTAATCTGTGGTACAGCAGTTGTAGAGTAGTCAAATCCAGAATTAATGATATTAACAGTATTAATCTTACCAGTTGTAGTATCGAGGATAACATCTAGTTCTACATCTTGTCCTTGACTAGAAATAATCTCATATGATGCAGGAATTGCTTCGTTATAACCAACACCAATCTGATCAACAGAAATTGTCTCAATACCAGTAACAACTGACATGTAGAATCTCTTATTTGTGTTTTCTGGAATAACTCTTGAACTAACGATGATTTCATCTTGTGCAACTAGTTCATGGTTAGAAGAAGTAATAATTTTACCATAAGGTACGTCATTTATAACTTGCTTCTGGTATGCTGATATAGTTCTACCTACGACTGACTCGATTTGGGCAGATGCACCAAATCCTTCTGTTCCTGTATTGTCAAAGAACAATGTATCATTAACCTGATAAGATACACCTGGGTTTTCAATAACAAACCCATCAATCTGTGCAGATTCAAATTTTGTAGTTGTTTCTACTTCAATATCAACTCTTGACTCAGTGGATACTAATGGGAAGTAATCATATATCTGTAATGCTGCTTCTTCTGTTATTGCTTGTTGATTTGCAATCTCAACAGGAGTAATTAATCCATCTCCATCAATATCTTCTATTTCAAAGATAATTGTATCTCCTTCCTTCTCAGTAACGAAAGAATCTGACTCTTGGTTAGGTTGACGGTCAATATCAATATCAACATTAGCATATGGATCTCTGAAACGAGAAACATCGAGAGGTATGTTCTCTTGAACTGCGCTTAGTGATAAGTTCCAAGTGTCAACAACGGAGTTGAACTGAGGACCTATAATATAAGGGAATACTGGTAGACCTGTATCTGATTCGTCAATAGTTATAAAGTATGCATAAGTTCCAGCAGGGAAATCAGGTGTCTTACAGAAACGACCATTATAAGGATCTAAGTCACCACGTTGGAATGCATATTCGTAGTCATTAACAAATGTACCAACAGGATAGTCTGCTAATGTAGGACCATCTGTCCTTGAAGGTGTAGGGTTAGTGTCTATATCATATACAACTTCGTCTTTAAGTTTGTAAGACGAACGCATTCTTCTTAGTCCACTGTTCTGATCAGTTGGGTCAATATATCCATATGGACCGTATATTGGGTTACCATCAAATGCCCAACCAATAATAGGAGAGTGTGTTTCATTGACACCTATCTCTCTAAATGCTTGTAGTGCTGGATCTAATACAACGTTATCACCAACAACATATCTTAATTCTTTTGGATCTGATATATGTGCATACTCACCACCATACTGGTTATTGAATCCAGTAAATACATATCCTCTTGCTACATCATACTTTGTTGATAGTTCATATTCAAGGTTTTTATTCCACTGGAATACGTTTGCTTGGAATGTTGCTAGTTGACCAACCGCTTCTAAACGTACAGTTGTTTGACCTTGTGTATATCCAACACCTCTGTTTGTGATTGATACAGATATAACCTTACCCTTATCTTCGCCAAGTGTTCCAATAACAGCAGTTGCCTGAGCACCAAATCCATCACCATTAATAAAGATAGTAGGAGCAGTTGTATATCCAGAACCAGAGTTAATGATAGCGATCGAAACAATACGACCGTTAATAACAATAGGTTGTGCTAGTGCACCTTCACCTGAGTTTAGTCTAATTGTAGGAGTTGAAGTATATCCAGATCCAGCAGATGATAGTGTAACCGCTGCTATTGGACCACGAACTTGTGCAGTTGCAAGAGCACCTACACCTCCACCACCAGTAATTGATATAGTAGGTTGCGAGGTATATCCAACACCAGAGTTCTCTACAAGTATTCTTGTTACTCTACCATTAGTAACAACCGCTTGTGCAGTAGCACCAGATCCACCACCACCAACAATAGAGATCAATGGTTGTGATGTATAACCACTTCCCTCAGCAGATACATTAATAGAGAATAAAGAACCGTTAACAGTTACCGTTGCAGCAGCACCTGTACCGCCACCACCAGTTATTTCTAATGCTGGATTTGATCCAGCGTCATAATCCTGACCAGAGGTAACAATACCAATACTTGTTAGAGGTCCAAACGTTACAACGTCAGCAGACTTGTAAGACCATGCAGCAACACCGTTAACCCAAGATCCAATAGGAGTATTAGCACCAACTGTTGTTCTTGTAGATACTGTACTAATTGATCTAGGGAATCTTAATAACTTACGCTGGTTTCCTGGGATAAGTGCAGATCCTGTAAATGGTCCAACCTTATAGTTGGGTAATCCAGATGCAGCAACGTAAACATACTGATTATTAAAGAATGAGTTCTGTATGTTAGAAGTAAAGAGTGATATAACTTCGTTAATAGAGTTTACAGTTGACTTACCTCTGTTAAGGTCAACTGATAATAGAATATTACCCTGTGGAATAATATCAGTAGGAACAGGTAAGTTATATGTAAAGGTAAACTCATCAAGACGTGATGTTACTTCAAACGTACCATTATATACAGCAGGGTTAGCACCATAGATGGTAACCTTGTCTTCTACAAGTAAACCATGTGGGTTGGCACAAACAACGTTAGCAATTTGACTTACTGAGTTGTTGTTTTGTGTAGGAGTAATTTCAGTAACAGATATTAACTTCTTAACGTTGTATAACCATGAGTTTAAACGTTTATCAATAGCAGTAGAACCTAATGCAGCAACGTTTAACTTATCACCAGGTAGATAATATGATCCGCTGTCTTCTAGGATTGTTGTACCCGCTTCTGCGATACCTAGAACACGAAGTTTAACTTCTGTTGTTAAACCACGGTTGACATATACAAATATGTCGGAGAATATCTTAGTTCCTGGATCCCAGTCTTCTACTACACCATTTTTAGAACGTGTACACTCAATAAACTGGTTTAGTGACTTTTCCTTATACTGTACAGTCTCAGAATCACCAATAATGATAGTTCCGTTCTTTTCTGGCCACCCAATCGTTGAGTCAACTGTTATTATGTTCTCAGTAGTTGTTAATGGTTCTGCGAGAACTGTTTTATAAGGAATCTTGAATGTTCCTGTTAAGGTTTCTTCTGATATTGCTAATTCGTAGATTACGTCGGTACCTTCTATAATTGAAATAACGTTTTCAATCAATACGTTAGCATCTCCTATATTTGGATCAACAACATCAGCAAATTGGTTAAGTTGAGAACCAGCAAGGTTTGCTGGGTCACCTGATATTAACTCTGCTCTTAAAATAGTGTCAACTATCCATGAAGCAGCAGATGGAGTAACTAATTCTTCTCTTGGGTAGTAAACATCAACCTGTTCACCAAATAATATCTTGAATAGGTATTGTGCAGCAGTCTTAGTACCCTTAGAGATGTAGAAGTCTCTAATAGTCTTAATAACCTGTATCGGATTGACTTGTGAGTAGTCAATATTGATAGTAGGCATATATTGGCGTCTGAACTTGTCAAATACCTGTTTAATAATTTGAGAGTCTAGGTTATGTACAACAGCACCACTTGTATGGTCACTTTGTGCTAGTTGTGACTCTTTTGCATATACTTGGTTAGAAAAGTTATCAAATTGCACTACATCGGATACACCACGAGCACAATTAAGGAATGCAGATGGTTCGTAATAAGAACCAGCACTCAAAATCTTACAACCAGTTATTTCACCAAACCCAACGTCACAGGACGATGCAGCGGATAAAGGTTCGGCTATGTACACTTTGGGGGGCGTTTCTGTGGAGTACCCTGTACCAAAATTAATGATATTGATATCAGTGATCTCTCCGTTGAATATAGTCGCTGCTGCTAATGCTCCTGTACCACCGATTGCTTCCCCTAGTGGTCCCTTACGATCATCTACAATATAAACAGAAGGTGCATCTGTATATCCAGCACCACCAGTCAATAGGTTGATATTAGTGACACTACCGTTAGCAACAGTTACATCTAATACTTGTGCACCAACTGGTTGTATAATTCTTGCTCTTGGTGGAGTTAGATACCCTCTACCTCTATTAACAATAGTAACAGCAACAACTTGACCGTCAGGAGACACAGTACAAGTTGCTTCTGCATTGATACCGTCAGATGGTGCATCATCAATGTAAATTGTTGGAGCATTACTATATCCTAGACCTTGTGAAGTAATTGTAATTGAATCAATGATTAAACGACCTTCACCATCAATGGTAGGGTCGCTAACAGCAGCACCTCTTGGATTTGAGAAAGTAATTGCTGGAATAAAGTCATAACCTGATCCAGAGTCTGTAATTGCAATACTATCGACTTGTCCAGTAACATCATCAACAGTAATAGATGCTTTTGCCTGTGATCCATTAACTAGATCAGAAGGTGGTGTAATATTAACTATTGGTGGGTTATATGATGTATATCCTTGACCACCACTTATGAGTTGGACGTTTTTGATTCCTGAGACAAGACTTCTTGCAGCCGAGTTGCCACCAACGCCAGTCGAACTGTATATAGAAACTTTTGGAGCAAAGTTAAGTTCATATCCTGTACCTCCATTTTTGATGATGATAGATTCGATCTCACCATTACTACCTATTCTAGTAACCGCCTCAGCACCGCTTCCTACGGACGGAGAGACGTACTCAATGGATCTTATGTGGTAAACATCCTGTGCAGTAATATTAACGAAGAATTTTATTCTTGTGTTGTTATCAGTCAACACATAATCGACATATGGTCTTTGTAGAACACCATTACGATTGATTATTAGACCTATTTCTGCAATAGGGGAATATGCCAAACTATTGTAAGTAATAGGCATTGATTCCTGACCAGAAAGAGTCGCAACATCAGGATATTCTAATTTCTTGATTACTGAGTCAGCAAAACCAATATAATATTGAATTTGTGTAAATTCTGTTTCGTCGTTACCAGTTCTTGCTCTTGGTGGTGATGTAAAGACAATTTGACTTCCAGTGATTGAGTAATCAACTACTGGTTGCATCATTGTCCCAAAAACAGTAACCACAAGGTGTTCTGCTGAGACTGGTGAGACTGGGGTGCCTAAGAATTTAAGATCGAAAGTAGTTTTAACTCCATCGAACAATTTTATAGGACTTTCTAATGCTTGACGCTTTTTATTAAATTCTTCTAATGAAATTCCTGGTGTTAATATAGCATCAGGACCACGAACTGTTTCTTGATAGTATATTACTTCATTATCAATCATTACCGAACCATCTTTCGGTAAGAATCCATCTATTGCTTCTACTTCTATCTTCTCAATCGTTGTATCGACATCTTTTATCAAGATAGTCGAAGATGTTAGAATCTTAGGATCATAAGCATCAAGATCTAAGTATTCTAGTAAATTATTAAGTATATTGTAAGCACGACCAGTCTTCTCTTGGGACTTGTAGTACTCAAAGAGAAAGTTGACGAGTTGTTGGTCTTCATCCCTAATGTATTCGGGGAGTTGATTACCAACTCTGTCCGAAATGTTTATTTTATCAGCAAACATCTAATTGTTAGAAACAGGAGTCGATTTCTGGATACGTAAACGCATCTATTGGGTAGTTGATTGTATTTATGGTACCACCGCCATAGTTCCAACCAGCAAAATTATAAGGATCAAACCCAGAGACATTAGCAGGGTTAGTTATGTAATCAACAGGATAAACTTTCGGGTCAAATAAGGTAGGATCGACACCTGGTGGAATAGTTAAACCGTCACCGTCAGGTAATACTACAATAGGAACACGATTAGTGCTATCAGGGGTATCTGCTATATTTAGCGGTCCAGCACAAACCTTTCCTGTTGCATAATCAACTGTACCAACAGAAGAAGAAAGTATAACCTCTTTTTCATTTCTATTAGTAACCATTAATAGGTTACCTTTACCATCATCACGGAGGTTTACAGGTACTAATGTACTTGTTGTTGATTGTGTGCCATTGAACACCGCTGCTTCTAAACCACTTGCACTGGATGCACTGGTAGTCAATGAACCCGCTGCTTCACCAGCAGCAATCAAGTCTGCAACTTCTTCGGTATAACCAGTTGCATAGAATGCACCAGACTTAATAGAAGAGAACTTAGGATCGCATCCTACAACATCTCCACCACCATAAGAACTAGGATCTGTAAGAACATTACCAAAGTCAAGACACTGAGTAAACACATTACCAAATGTAAACTGATCTAAGTTCTGACCAATAGAAATTTGGGTTGTTGTACCAGCGATAGCATTATCAGCAGAGTCAATCATACTATTAAACTTAGACATTTCAAGACGACCATTAAATCTGTCATCTCTATTCTGTGAGTTATACTTGTCAACAGATTTCAAGATAGCAGATGCTAATTCATTAGCAGATCTTGTTGTGTTGTTACCATCATATGATGGATAGATCTTAGGAGACAAGTAAAAGATTCTAGGATCAACAACCACAGGTTGTATTGATGCCATAGAATATGCAAGTAATTGATTCTGTATTCTCTTCTTAGTCGTTGTGTTTAAGTTAACACCAGACTTTGATCTAACCGCTATAAAGACTTTACCGTATTCTGGGGGTGAGAGTTTCTCTCCACCATAAGCAGTTACCGCTGCTGCTTGGGGATAAATGTCTTGAACAATGTGAGCGTAGTCATTTTCTGTAACTGCTCTGTTCTGCGTCGAGAATGCCCTAGGAGCGCGAAACTTAATGCTTAGGGCAGATTCTCTGTCTTCGCCACTTTGACTGCTGTCAATCGTTGCTAGGGACATCTGAGAAGGTAGTACAGGACGTCCTGTGACGTCTACTGCCTGTCCTATGAAACTAAACTTGTTTGCACCGTTTGCTCTTGGTCCGTCAGTTGTAACATAGTCTAAAACAATGAACTCATTGTCAATTAACTTACGTCCTAGAACTCCATCACCAAATATGACCTTATATCTAAGATCCTCTGTTTCTTCTAAGAAGTAAACACGAGAAGTAGCAGTCAATGCTGTAACGTTAGCAGATAAAGAATATTCATCTATCTCAGCAGACTGTTCATTAGGTTTAACTGACACTGTAAGCAACTCAGTATCGACTCCATCGCTAGGAATGATATAGTTTGCTTTGGCAGTATCATCAACAGTATAATTGTAACTAATTAGATTACCTTGGTAGATTATGAGTTGAGTGAATGCTGCTAACCCAGTTGTCTGGTCTACTGTTGCTTGTGTGTCTCTTGTAAGAGCATATGTAAATGACTCACCATTAACTGTTGATATAAAGACATCACCTTTCTTAATAGTGATCGAATCAGGATAACTTTGCCCGCCAGGTAAAGTTGCTGCCTGCGCTGTTATACGAACACATGCTTTTGATGCCTTAATTGATCTAGGTGTATAGTTTATCTGCTTTGCTATTCTTACAACGTTATCTCTAACCGTTGATGATTCTAAGAATGCTTCATTCATCGACATGTTAGCGGTGAATGAACTGTAATAGGTGTTGTACGCTAATATGTCTATTAGGTATGATGCACTAGATCCTTCAAAGTCATAATCAGTAAACTCTGGACGAGTTCTGAGATATGATCTTATTGACTCCTTAATCTCGAAGAAATCTAATGACGTTAGATTCGATGGGGTGGCGGGCATGTTACGTTCTCTCTAAGAGGAATTCCACAACTTGTGTTTGTGGTTGTCCAACGATCGCATATTCAATAGCGATGTCGATACTATGTTCATCATCAGAAAGTGTCACTTCAATATCAACTAACTCAACTCTTGGTTCTAATCTTTCAATAGTATTTGTAATTTCATCCTTTAAGTCCTCTGACATAAAAACATCAAAGGGTTCAAACAATAGTCCTCTTACTTTTGAACCAATATTAGGTTGGAAAGGTCTTTCACCAAAACTTGTCAGTACAAGGTTCCGAATAGACTGCTTTATAGCATTCTCGTTAGTCACTGCTGCAAAATCATTAGTATTAGGATTTGCTTCAAATGAAATCGCTAAATCTTTGAATCCACGAGATAGGAACTTTTCGGATCGGAACCTGTACGACGACATTATGTCTTATTTATTCGTTAACAGGATTATTTAGACGAGTTTTACGATCCTTGTCCTCTGTACTTCTTTTTTGCCTTATTTCTGGAAGTTGCAGCGAGTTTTGTGTTTTGTGAACGACCTTGCTTTGTCTTTTTAGGAACCGTATCAGTTACGACGTGAGATCCGAAATTTCCTGTCTTTGTTCTAACTGGCATTTGTTAAAAATAGAATTTACTAAGATGATAGCACATTAGGTGACCCATATGCAACCACACTGTTACATGGGTAACTATATGCCAACGTACCTACCCCCAGAGGGTCTAGAACACGTCCGATTGGTAACTTGGTTACATATACAGTCAATGAGGTTGCAAATAAGATTCTAATATGACCAGCACCACCCATATCTTCACTGGTAAGTAGACTACAAGGGATTGGAGTCGGAACTGGGCACAATGATTTACCGCATGGGCACATATAGATGATAATATTGGTACATGGAGAAATATGAGGTATGAATCTGTCACCAAAGGTCATTGTAGGTAACCCATTAGTCAATACCATTGCTTTCATGGGACTAAGAGCACCCAGAGGCACTAATGGAGTCGGTGGCCACCAACATGTCCACTCCTTTATCCTAATAGTATAAGGAATAGGTGGTGAATTGCATGACTGCACTGAATGAACCGTACTCGGAATGCATATGCCATGTCCTGAGCAAGGTAAACCTGTTATTGGTGCTACTGGTAGTAAAATTCCTGCTGGCATTATTGTGTCAAGTCCGTTTTAGGGTTAGTTGAGAAATCAGAAACTGGATTGTTTGCTATTTCCTGCTGATAGTCAAAATCAGGATCATAGTTTTCTCTCCATGCATCATCACTAAACTCCACGTCGTCCAAATCTTTAAATTGCGATTGAAGAAGTTGAGCATCACCTGGGTCATGTGATGATTTATGAACTCTGCGTCTTTTGAGTGGAGGTTGTGGATTTATTTGATTAGGTGACTGACCAAATGCCTCTCCTTCGCATTCTGAGAAGAATGGGTTGCCCATATTCTGTACTGCTTGCCCAAATGCGATATTAGAACCTGTGTTCCAGTTCTTTACATTCATAGTTCCGTGATATGGTCCCATACGCATACCGAGTTGTGTAAACATACGCGGATCCACAGCGATAGAGATGTCATTAACGTATTCAAGACCGCATGCGTTGTTATTATTGAATCCAGGTGTTCCGTATGAGTAATTATAACTCCCTCCACATGGATTAGACCCGCAAGTGTACCCATTATACAGTCCACTGCTCGTCCAGTATCCTCCTCCTGCGGTTTTACCTTGCGTTTCATTGTCATTGTAGTATGCCGAGTAGACATCAAGCACTCCATTTGCATTATTACCGTGTCTGAGGTAAGTATCCCAACATTCATTAGGTGGAACTCCATTAGAAAGCGCAGAAACCGATATTACGTTGGACGTTTGGGAGAAATTATTACCAGATCCACTTATACTCTTACTAGAATGGACAAAATTGTTGCCTAACCACACCCCAAGTTGCTGCGTCTCCGAGAAATTGTTCGCAGACCAGTCAAAAGTGTTCTCATCAAGTCCTACTGGAACAAAAACTACGTCATCACTTCCGCTAGGTGCCCAATAACACCTTCCTTCAATACCCTGACGGTGACATCTCCACATTTTCTTCTTATCACTACCATCAAGAACAGGTCTAGTTGCTTGTTGGGTCGGTCTAGGTAAGTTTTGGAGGAATTCCATGAACTGTTCTCCCTGTGCACCTGTTGTTTTACCCTCAATAGACAAAGAAATCTTGAAATTAGCGTTATCACCCTCCGCTGCACAGTACTTATAGATCATCCAACCAAAATTACGTCCAGTATCGTCATCAACATAGGGACAAGGTAGGTCTTGGAGTCGTGTAACGGTCTTAAACTTAGGTTGAGCGATAGAAATACACTCATCACCTCCGTTCCACCCGTACAAATCGCTTAGAGAGGTCGTAGAATCGTCTGTGGTGATCGCTCCCCTCTTCATTTCTGGGTATTGGTTCTCCATTACACTCTTAAAACTGTTATTGACCTCTACAATGCCTTGTACTGTCTCTACTGGGAACAGTGCTTTGCCCACAACTGACGGAATCTCGATGTTTGCACACCCTGCTGGTAGGTTATTGCATAGTTTAGTCTTCTCTACGTCATCAGGACTAGTCATCTTGATGTAACCAGTAGGATATTCGGCAGTAAACCCTTCCATCATACTCTCAAATGACCCCATGACGCCATCATCCATGATAGAAAGTTGATTTTCCTTTGCTCCACTCTTTGTACGCACCTCTCCTTTGATACCAGTCACCTCTTGTGACCCCTGTGAGGGTTCTACACCAGTACCACGCATCCTATCTGTTAGGTCTTCTGTCTTTTCATTAGCATCTACGGTGTCTTTATAGGTACTTTGCTGCTGTCTAGTGTTAGGACCGCGCATTTTATATGTCTCGTCCTCTGTTTGCGCTATCCAAATCTTAGGTTTGCGGTTAGGATCAGTGTCATAACCGAATCCACGGTCCCTAATCACGATTTCATCTATTGCTCCGTCATCAGTTAAGGATAATATCTCCACTTTTGCTTGTCTGAACTTACCTTTTCTCCTATGTTCCGCACTTATAGTTCTTACCTTGTTCCTTTTTATCATAGTTTTGGACTTTTCATCCACATCAGGTTCTTCATCCTCGCTTACAATCTGGATATTGCTCCTGGAATCGTAAGGAATCTTTGCTTCACGCTCGGTTGCATCGGATTCTATGCTTCTTTCGGAGTCATTGCGGTTCTGTTTGATAGTATCAAAGGTAAAATTGTGCTTTGTACCGTCAGGATTGTCTAATGTTGAGGTAGGAGAACGTAAAGTTGCACCTTCCCACCCATCAATTTGATGCATTGACTCTTTTACGTTGTCCATTGCACCCCTTTCGGTTAGTTGTGCGGGTTCTTCTATGACAATTTTAGGATTTACGTACCCTCTACCACCATTGATTACAGTAATTGATTCAATTTCTCCGTTCTTATTGACCTTACAATCTACATCTGCCTCATCTAATGACTGTTTATTGACTAATGCGGTCTTATCTATCTCTACTCGGTAGTAAGATATACGTTTTGGGAACTCATACACACCAAAGAACCCCGCTTTGTCGGTAATTCCATAACCACATATCACATTTGCGGTCTTTCCACTCGGTCCAATAGCAGTAATTGTCTGATTGTAGGTAAACTTCTTACCATCACCCTTCAATTCCATGTAACCCGCACGCAATTTGTTTCCAAAATATGCAACTTCACTAATTTCCCACCCATTTACGGTGTCACCTTCTCTAAATGAGTCACCTGTATTGGTTGTGTAGCGGAAAAGTATACGTTTTGTCTCGGTATCAACCGCTTTGAACGATTCATTGATACCAGAATTACCTTTTGAGTCAGTAATATTGATTTTTGTACGAGTCGTGTTCCAAGAATCCTGTCTAATCTCGTAAAAATGTGAGTAGTAATCAATATTAAGGAGTGTTTCGTTTAAAATACAGTCATCATTGACCTCTTGGTTGGGTCCACAGTTACGATCTGAGGTCGCATACTGGATTCCGAAGATCGGACCCTTCCATGGATACGATGTATCGTACACATAGTAAGTAAATTGCGAATCAAACAGTGTATGATACTCTAAGTAACGTGGAACTGCTGCTTTCACTGCCCCACTTTTACCATAGACCCATTCAAAATACGCATCTGTGTTTAAATTTGGGCAAAGAGTTGGATCTCCCCAACCAAAATTAGGAAATGCAGAGGTTGATGGGGTTCCTCTCCAACGATTACTACGTCTTTGAGTCGGTGATGGGTTTACTGGACCCGCATTTGCATCATATTGATACTCATAATTCTGCTGAGTATAGATTCCATCACCAGTTGCGTCCCAATTATACCATCCTGCTCTTGTTCCATAAGATACTGGACTACCATAACCAGTTGGTCCTATAATTCCTTGATCACGAAGCGTCTTTATGTTACCAGTTCCGTTATCATCCGCAAAAACGTAACCAACGATACCAACATAAGTGTAATCTTGGTCACGAGGGTCCTTACAATCAGGTACTCCTGCAACTCCTGTTTGTAAATTTACCTCAACCGCTGGGTTTGCTGTATAGAAATGATCTCTTAACTTACTATTGACGTTTCTGTAATACTCATAGAGTGGTACTGCTGTCTCACCAGTCGTAGCATATGAGGAAGCATTAGAAGCAGACGTCCAAACGTATCCTACTATTCCTATATTACTGTATCCACTTAGATATGAAGTCTGTGTACTAAGTGCACTATCATTGAGAGTGCTGTTATACCAATGGTATAAAGCGGATGTTCCTGTCTGACTAGTGCCTAGCATATAAAAGACAGGTGTACCGTTTCTTGGTTCCTTATTATATGAGTGTGTTAACTCTTTGCTTCTACTACCTCGGGAATCACCAGGGAAGTCATCTGGCCACCTTAGTTCTCCGTTGGGTGTGTACTTATGATCTCTATTGGAACCATCAGCACGATAGAATCTATGGAACCCTACTCTTTCATTATCACAGTTACCTACACATATTTCTTCTTGGTCGCCAACATAGTACACCTTGTCTTGACCGAACACAGAAGATCCTGGTCCTTCGTCATTAAAGGTTATATTGTAGTTGGTTCCTGGCGAGGAATGAAAGGAGTGACTCTTATATCTACTGGACGATGGTCTCTGCCATGTCTGTTGATATTCTCCTCCTGCATCTACGTTTGGAAATCCTCTACCTGTTTCGAGGATGTATATTGCCACTAGGGTATGTTATGTTGATTAACTCGGTCTTCCAACATATTTATCTTCATATACAAATCATCTAATAGTTCCTTCATATTTAAGTGCTCTTCATAACCTTCTGGTTTGTACTTCATCATATCAGCACCTGGTTGAGGCATCTTACCCATTGCCTGTTCTAACACTATGATACGACCAGCAAGGTTCTCTATTGCCTTGGATACCATATCCATGTGCTCTTTGTAAGCGTCTAGGAATTCTTCGTTCATAACTTGAAAGGGATAGACAACATCATTTCGTTGTTTGGGTTATTCTTCTCAGCATATAGCATTGCATCATATGTATACAAGTCCCATGCAAGAGCAATACGTGGTGAGTCAACTTCTTTTACTCCATGCTCTACCCAAGAAGGAAAGATCGTAGTGGTACCAACCTTACTGGGCGGTTTAAGGTTATCACCATAAAGACTCCATCCAGGAATAGTATATTCAGTTGGTATAGAACTCTCAGTCAGTAACATGTTACCAGAGAGATATGTGTTCTCATGGATGCTATGATGGTGTACTGGTAGACTCTCTCCTGTCTCCAACTTGTTCAACCAACCTCGTATCCATAAATTATCAATTAACTCTACATCCAGTATATCACAGAACGCTCCTGTCATCAACATGATCTCTTCAAGAAGATTATTTTTCTTATGCTCATAGAAGAAGTTATATGAAGACCACGGTCTCTCACAATTACTCCACCCCCAATCTTCTAGGATTTTTTTACATTTATATTCTTCTATTCTATCTACAAAGATAGGACAATTAATTCTTGGGGCGAAGGTAGTATTAGGTGCCCAACTCTTAAAGTGAAACATTCTTGGATCATCATACTGTACCCGCCCAGCACAGTTTTCGATACCAAACCAGTTAACAGTAGTAGACTTCACAGATTCCATGGTTTAGGATTTATTTTTCTAAGGTGCTTTTCTTAATATAACAGATCCATCGAGTTCCTCAGTATATTCTATCTCTGTCCCTTCGTGCCATCCCAATTCAGTCATTAACTCTGCTGGAAAGGTAATAGACATATCACCGAAGTCATCAACCTCCACAGGTAATGTGAATCGTTTGCTCATATTCTTGTTACATATTTGTGTCATCATTATATAGGTTTTGAGTATTTTGATACATGTGGTGACCTTAGTACAAGTTCAACTGCCCTCATCATATAAGCATCTATCTTCAAGTCTACGATAGCACTTGGATCTAACCATGCATGATGTAGCATGTACCCATGCCCTAAGTATATACCACTGTGGTTACACATTCGCCCATCCTTACTCGCATACCCGCCTTGTAGGGGATTTAAGTACAGTTTCATGACCATCATGTCACCCCACTGTAAGTCATCCTGACTTGGTGGTGGGTCATCTCTATTACCTTCATAGACATGTATAACTCCATCCTCCCATCTATCTGCCTGATCAGCGATAAACTCTGGCATGAACAATGCCTTCTTATTGATCTTTGGATAGTCTCTCAGGTTTAACTCAAAGAATTTTTCATAGAACTCCATACATATCCCATAACAATCTCCCACTGTCATCTTACCTTTAATCCAAGGTCTATCCACCCACTGTTTGTACGTCTTCCTCATCTGTTCCAGTGTCGGGCGTGATTCCATAGTGGTAGTCATCTGTGTCTCCATAACGTTCCATGTGTCCTCTCTCTACACTATACACCTTAGTAGATACCTTGAAATCTGGCATCTTAGGATTCTTAGGTGTAAGAGAGTTATCATATATCCTTAACCTATTATTAGGATACAATGCAAACTGACCATTGTCAAGTGCTATTAGGTTATGACTCTTGTGTTCAGCAGGAGTCTCGGCAGTACTGTAATCAACTCTGTCTATATCATCATGATAATTATCAAGTGTAACAACGTACTTACCACGAACATTCCCATAATCTCTACTGTATATCTCATAGTCCATACTCCCTATAAACTGTTTACATATTGCTGTTACCCCATAGTCCATACAATTCCAGAACTGTAAGTTAGGTAAATCCATGTCAGGATCAGGTGTCTTAGGTGAACTGACGAATGCACTGATAGGTAACTTATCATATATGGCAGCATACTCAGGTAGATATGTCTCAAAGTAGAATGCTCTACCAGGCATACTCTTAGCAGATACCCATACACCAGGGGTAAACTCACCATGACCATACTTAAAGTCTGTGAGGTATTCTTTACGGACCCACACTTCCTCAGCGGGCATGTTAGCAATTAGTGAAGACATAGGGGAGTGATTTCTACCTGGGGAAATTTTCTATATAGAGATTGACAAAAGAATCGAATTATATCTACCCCTCTGGGATACTTTTATAGCTTATCGAATAGGAACCCTTTTATATACGCAACGCACCATGAATATAACAACGAACGGATCAAATTAACTGTCCTATGTGTTAATAACTGTTCATACTCTAATTGTTAACAAATACGTCATAACATAGTCCTTCCAGTATAAAGTATTCGCATACTCTGTTATACTGGTGATACTCCTCCCTCAGTTCTGTATCTATTAGAAACTGCATTAACTCTATCTGTTCATCAGGTGGCAACCCTCCCGAGTCATATAGATCTAGTAGGTTTTTATACTTAGTTGGCATTGTTTAGATTAGTTGAGTACTGGTAAGCATCTTTAAGTGCTGCCTGATAATTGAAGTATGCACCCATAGGTTTACATCCTGTGTAGTCATACCGCCAGTAATACCCCGAACTGTTCCGACCTATAATAATATTAACAGGGGGATTAGTGTCAAGAGTAATGGCAATAGGGGCAAACAACTTGGACGTGCGAGTCAAAGAGGGCAAAGCGGTCTGGGACATTTAGGGCAAATTGGTCGGACTACCTATGTATAATATATTATTGCATACTCTGGTAGAATAGTCAAGAGGGGCAAAGAAGTCAGGGCGGACTGTGTTGAATCGCTCGTATTACTTGACAAGATCGCTGACGATGTGATACGCTCCGAGGCAACAACAACTAGAACCATTAAGAACACACACATACATTTATTTGCATATTTAAATAGGTATCACATTAAAGGTTAAACTTATCCTATTGTCTGTTGGATTACTGTCAAACCCATGTGTTAAATTACTGGGATAAATCACTACATCCCCTGCTGCGTATGGGATTGTCGCTTCCTGTAAATTAAATGCGGTCATCGCTTCATATGGTAGCATCATAATAGGATATGTATTACTAATTGTATTTCTCTTAAACTTCAAATAACTGTGTGATTCCATATCATATGATATAAAAAAGGTGCCTGAGAATAAGCAATTACTGTGTTCATGTGGTGCATATATCGCTCCCTCATGTGCAACTTCTAGGTAACAGTCGCTTATCTCAAAGTTAGTTGCATAGTTTAATCCGCTTTCATTATGCTTTCTAACCACGTTTAATAAGTTTGCTTTTAACTCTGGTAAATCTTGCAATACTTGGTTAGTCTCTCCTATCTGTTGTATATTATGACTTATTGATTGCCTATCATGCTTTATAAAATCTTGATTCCTCGCCCACTTTAAAACTGGGTCGACCATGCTTTTAAGATTGTACTTTGTTACAGGTATCATAAACAACCCATAAGTCTCGAAATCTATTTTGTCTTCGAGACTATCGGATAAGTTAATTGTTTGGTTAGAGTCAGTCATTAATGATAAAAACTATACGGTGTTTGTTCTGTTTGGTCTCTCGTATTTATTACATTATCAAAGCAACTTTCCATATCCTCTAATATCTCTACTAAGTCCTCTGTGGTGTTGATAAAATCGAATTCATGCCACTCTAACTTAATAAAGTCGTATAATGGGTCTCCGCCTTGGGAAACCTCTCTGTAATACATATATCCGTCTCTCTCGTATGCTTCAAAGTTTGTTTGCTCATCGTATGTGAATATCATTGTTTTATTCTCCTTATTGAAATTTTAGTGTTGGTACTTCGGTAGAGTATATTGTATCTCCGTATAGTGTGTTGTAACGAAATAGTGGGGATAGTTTCTGCTCTGGTGTTAGATTGTCTGGGAACAGTACATTGAAAAATGTGTCCTTATCGTTTATTAATAGGTCGATTGCATTGCTAACCATAGTGTGAACATGCGAATATGTCGCTCTCTTCATATTGCCATAGTCTAGCGAATCTGTCGCAAGTATTGAATTCTTAACTGCCATCGCTTTCTCTCCTGTGGATATGCTCTGCTCTGGTCTGTATCCATCGAACATGTCGTAAACGATAACTGGAACTGCGTCAAATAGATTCATGTTAATGTGGTTGTAGTGGGGATTTCTCTCTCCCTCGTATATATTAATTATATCATAGATTGTGCCGATTTGGGGCATATTCTCTGGTGTGATGTGCCACTAAAAAAATCGTCCACTCATATGGGGAAATACTCTGAAAATGTGTTAATTAAATTCCATAGGGTAGCGAACTTCCTTTTCAACTGCATCCCTCATAACGTCATACATTGAAAATGCGGGATCTTCGAGATCATCACAATATTTAAGTGTATCAATAACCATTTCCATAAGTTTGATAATGGTCTTTTCTCTTGCTGTTGTTTTGTATTTTGCCATGACCTATGCAACCTCCATACCGTTAACGAAGAATGTCTTAGTGCCTAGGAAATTAACTAAGTACCATGTCCAGTCTTTTTGCTGAACTTTGAAACCTGTGTTGAACTCATAGCATAGTGCATTTAGTCTAGACTTAGTGGTGTTTGACTGCCATCCGCCATCGAATATTGTTAACGCCTGTCTAACATGCTGAAAAGTTGCAATGTGGTTTCCATGTAGATAAACCTTGCTCTCTAAACCATTGTCAGATGTGAATACTGTGGTGTTTCCTCCTGCCCAGTTTCTCTGTCCTCTGATCGCTGCGTTCATGTTCTTTTCAATGATTCTCATTTTAAAAATTCCTGTGTGGTTGCTTATGTCTATATTATAGCGAATATAGAGGTGTTTTCTGGTGTGATGTGACAGTAATATTAGTGTCACATTATCGGTGTTATTTCCTCTGGTTTGTGGTAATGATACCATTGCACCCATTCTACAATTTTCATTAACTCTTCATAGTCCTCTTTTGACCATGCTCTCTTATCCTCTGGGATAAAGTCTTGCCAGTCAGTTCCCTCAAATTTGACTTCGAGGTTTTCGCCATTGTAACGTGTTTCAAGTCTCTTCATTGTTATTTCTCCTTAGTATTGTGCTAATGCTTTCTTATGTACATCAACAACTAAGAATCCTTGCTTTCTCAACATATTTCTGTATCTGGTTATCTGTGTTTCGTTGAAACTCTCCTCTGCTCCTGCTCTGTCCATCATTGCAATGAACTCAACATTCGCCTTCTTAGTTTCATCCATTATTATATCTGTGTAATCTTGCTGTGATAAGTCTAGTTTCTTAGTTTCATAGAATACTTTCCCTATGATCTCTGAATGACATATAATATTTGAGTAACCTGACTCATGTACATAATGTACTGACATCCAATTTTTCCAGTCTCCGCTTCCATACTTGTTGATTGCGTTTACTACTAATCCCTGATAAGTGTCTAATTTTGCCATTTGATAGTTTCTCTGTGGTTGATGTTTATATTCTAGTCGATCAAACATGAAAAATGACCCTACCATGTGTAAGTTCTCAAACTGTCACAACCACATAACAAATTTAAGACTTTCTATGGTAGAGTCATAGGTTAGGACTTATATAAGATTGCAACCGCCATTAAATCTAGTGTGAGTTAGAAGTTGTATGAGATCACTCATACTGGTAGATTAAGGTTCTTATGCTTATTGCCTAGTGATACGAAATCGTATCGTATTGGACTTACAGATAGGGAATCGTATAGTGTTCCACACCTCATGCCAATTCTATTTACGATGCTTGAATATAGTCATCGAATCGTTCTAATACGTTGATTGACTTCCAGTCGGTTATCTGATAACGTTTATCTGATGATGAACATATTAAAGTCACTTGCATAGTATCGGGGCATTTCATCAATACATCCCCATATACTTTATAGGGTGTATCGTATGCTATAATATCCCCTATTGCAATTTCTTCAAATGTATCGTATTTGTTATACATTATACAATACCCTCTGCAACTAAACCCATAATGTTGCCAGTCTCGTCTATAATCTCGCCTGTCTCATTGTCTCTAACGCATGAGTACTCATAATCACATCCAAATTCAAAACTCATGTCTTTTGCTTTCTCTAAGTCATCTGTATATACTTCTGAGTTGAAAAGTCTGGGTGTTTCGATTGTGTATTTAAAATCTGTCATAGTTCTGTGGTTGTTGTTGTTTTAATTCTAGTCGGTCAAGTGGTGTTTTTGGTGTGATAGTGGACACTCCTTAAACTGGTTCGGGTAGATCATTAAATCTTCTAGTTGTCTCTAATTCGATCTCTGGTAAAACTCCTGTTTCAGAATTTTGCTCTAATGCGTGAAGTTGATCTGCTGTTAGATTGTTTTTAATCCTATAATCCTCCCAGACTTCATCATAAATGTTTTCAATGATTGTTTCGTTAATTATGTTGCTCATGGTCTCCTGATTGATTATATATTAATATTACATCACTATTTAAGGAAATAGTGTGTTTAGTGGACGATATTATTATTGTCACATGACTTAGAATTTTGACTCTAAGTCTGGACTATAATATTCGTTATTTGGATACTGCTGCATGTCTTCATACTTTTTTCCATCTGCATATCCCTTCCTGTATGAATTTTCAAGTTGTTCATCCATCTTTTCATACTCTTCAATATCCATGCTTAATTCTTCAATTTTCAAAGCATTGTCTGAGAATTCCATCAAAGTTTCTAATACTTCATTATATCCGAAATCTCTGTTGATAGCATTCTCTCCGAATGCAATTTCAAATACTTCTTCAATAAATTGTTCTTTTGTTTTAACATAATCAAAATTCATTAACCGTTCCTCCATTGTTTTGGTATAGTGTAACCGTTTTGGTCTCTTAGTGCGTAATAAGCGGATATAAGAACTTTCATGTGTTCTTCGTTCTCTTCTGCTATCCACTCTATTGAATCAAGTATTTCTTCTACTTGATCGAAAGTAAGTTTATAGTCAAGGTAATGATCTCCTTGCAAATACTTTCTAGGACTTGTTTTCCTTGGTGGTATTCCTCTATTGCACATAATCCGCTTGGCATACTGCATCAAATAGATTGTCGAATGTCTGCATATCCATGTCTAATGGATTGTCTGCTACTATCTTCTCGCCATTCTCTGCGAGCAATAACCACAATAGGTTATACTGACCTGATGTGACTTGAATGTTTAATGACTTGTTCATAACGTGGTTGAATGAATATATTAATATTATAAAGGACAATATGGGCAAAAAGGGCATAGAGTGGACGGTAATATAACTGTCACATGCCCGCTTGACATATGTTATAGGTCTCTATCATATTTAATTTCTACCATGTGCTGATACTTTTGGTTCTCATCAGTAAATTGTACATTGTCAACTAACTCATCAAATAGTTCTTCATCATAGTTGAACATATCTTCCCTGACTTCGTTCTCTGTCATTTTACCGTAGTATTCGCTTAGAGTATCCATTGCAAATGCCACTAATGTTTTAGTGTCCATGCCATCTACCATGATCTCTATATAATTCTCCTTGATTTCATCAAGTTGCTGTTTTGATAGTTTCATTTGATTTTAGTGGATAGTCGTTCGTCTAGTTTATCAGTTATGCCTAGTCTCTCCATTTTATCCTTCATTCTCTCCTCTCGGAAGTCATCTAGATTGTTAATGATTAAACTAAGTTTCTGGTTCGATTCACTTAGTTCTTGATGACTAATGAATAGCGAACTGTTTAATAACTTCATTGTTATTAATGATGTTGGAACTGCTACTGCAACTCCTGTAAAAAATGCTGTAATCATGTGGTGCTTATACCCATGCTACTGTTGGTGCATAGATAACTGTTGCTGCAACAGTACCTAGGAATAGTGTTTGAATAATGATTTTCATTTTAGCAATACCTTGAAGTTTTGTGTTTGTCGATCTTATTGTGATCTTTACGTCTTAATCCTAACACCTCGAAATCTCTATCGAGACCGAATGCGGACTCTTTTGCAACTGGCACACGAGTGTGATTCTGAATTTCTAGTGTATCCTTAGTAAGGTTGTTTGCTATTATGTTCTCTGAGACCTTCTTAAATGCCCCTACAACTGCGTCCTTACCATAACGTTCAATAGTCCATGTGCTGCGACTATTGGGTGTGTCTAGGTCAACATAGGTGTATCCTAGTAGATGTGCTATGAGACCTAGTTCTCTGTCTGTGAATTGCATAGTGTTACTCATTAATAGTCCTCCTTCAAGAATCCATACTTATCATAAATTGCTGAATATTCTCTGCCTAGTTTGGTAGCATGTAAATACTGCTCAAAAGTTGGCGGTGTCTGGTCATCAGCATCACATCTATTAAGATATGCTGCTGAGTACTCTGTAAATGTTGGTGGTTGTATCATGTTCTTATTGTACATTAAGATTGAATGATGTAATACCACTTGGTATGATATTGTGATAATCTGTTACATTCTTACCTTCTTTAACATCGTTGATAGAGAATAATAAGTCGATCGCTTGAACTTTGCCATTGTACTGAGTCTGTAAGACTTGTTTGATGTTTGTTCTGTCTTTTGCTCCTACAACGTCATCAAATCCTACAACGTTACCATTCTTGTTGAATCTAGGTGCAACCCTTGGTAATACTGATACAAATACTATCTTATCAATATGCTGTGTTACATTTGGTGCATAATATAAACGTGCTGCTTCGCCTATGGTAGTATTCGCATAGTTCTTGATGTTCTTGTTAACATTGCTGTTCATCGCCTTCGCTAGTATAGCAATTTTGATGTTACCATCGTCATCAAGTCCTACAATATCAATATCGAATGTACCGCCAAATGCGTCCTTTTGTAATCTGTGTTCTTGTCTCCAATTAAGTGATGTATAGTCTGGATTGTCCTTTAAAAACTGATCTAATAGTGCATTATGTAGTGCATCAGTTCTTTTAGATGACCTGACGTTTTGGAAACTTGTCTCTAAGAATTGAAAAATCATGTTATCTGTGGTTGATATATTCATTATAGTCATACGTCTATCACTTCTGGTGCAACCATGTGCCACTTACATAGGTGTCACAGCAAGATTAAAACTAAGAGTTAATCTGTTATTATCAAATTTCTGCATCTTTACACCATGTCGTACGAAACTAGGGAATATCAATAAATCTCCCTCTGTGACGTCAGGTGTTAATATCTGATCTTGTTCAAATATATGTGTGTAACCTAGTACTGTATGCTCTAAATTGAGATTCTCAAAGTAAAAGTTAGCATCCTTACTCTTATCATACTGTATGAACACTACACCACTAAAATTGATGAAGTCAGGAAAATTGACATGATGATGTGGTTCTTGCGTGTGTCCACTATTATAGAGGTTTAACCATGAGTTTATAATGTCTATATTACAATTCGTAGGAAAATACTGATACAAATATGGTGCTAATACATCCCCTAATTCTACTGGGTTGACTACATCCGCTTCCTCGAAATATGTGGTATATACTGCACAATTCCATTTACCCTCGGCATTCTTTAATAAGTGTTTAGCACTCTCCAATAGATTGCCAAATACTTCCTTATGCTTATGTATTTTGCAATGGTAGTAATCTATGGGGAATAATGTATGTTTCATCCGTAGGTATGAATGTTGTAATGTTTGCGTGTTGGTTTATGTTTCTTCTTAGTTACTTTAACCGCTTTGTATATCCTTAACAGTAGTTCAGTATTCAAAATCCCTTCCCTCCTTTTGTATAGTCCATCACTTCAACATTTTTAAGTATTTGTGGATGATTCCAGTAGCACTCCACCACCTCATCATATAAATGAAAGATCTTTTCACTTCCATCAATACAATTAACTTTGTAATAGTGTTTATCGTATGATTTGTTTGATGTTTGTGTGAAATAATTACTCATTGCAATACTCCTTATCAATTTTACATAGTTCATTGTATAGTTTTTGGTCTCTCTCACTTCTATCAATAGTAAGAGTGGTTCTTATGAGAGTCATAAAGAATAGACCAATAATAATATAGAATATGTAAGGTTTCATGAGATTAAATCCTCGATTAGTTCATCTGTTTCTGCTGCACATTCGCCACACCGCCATCCTTCTACCTCGTCTCCGTAGTAAGCATAACGATTAACGAATCGTCCAGAACCCATATGACAGGGTTTTCCACAATCTACACAAATTTGTGATTCAAATAGATTTGTGGGTTGTATTATAACTTCCATGATACTCCTATTTAATGTTTAAGTCAAATCTTGTGTTAGTTTGTCAATAGTTCCAATAACTATTTCATCGAATATTTCTTCATTATCAGGTTTTACACCTAACATTTGAAATCCACATTCACATAATTCTTCTATATTTGGTAGTGATTGAGTTCCACCCCTCATAATATACTTATCAAATGTTTCAATTTTGAGTTGATGAATTGTCATTAATCCACCCTCTCATCATAGACTCTGATTGATAACTCGGCATCTTGTGTTAGTGTAATTCCATGCTCATCAAGTGCTGACCAAATAGTGTTAGCAATGTGTGAATGCTCATCCTCTGGTATTACTTCCCATAGGTTGATGTAACCATCAAGTTCAATAGATTGTTTGTAATTCATTTACCACTCCTCTTTTGGTAGGTTAACTTGCTTGATTTTAGGTGCTGTTGTACGTTTATTATATAATAATTTATCAATAAATGACTGTAAATTATCATCTACTGGTTGATCTTGTTCCATTATACACCAGTCAACATGCTCACTAAATGCGTGTAACTCATCGAATGTAAATGTAACTGAAATAGTCCCTGCATTATCGTCTATAACTGGAACTGTCAACTCTTTAAGTAGGTTGCTGTATCTAAATGGTTTCATGAAAATTCTCTAATATAAAGTTCATAGTTAATCATGTCATCTAGATCTACGTCAATATCCTCTTTAAGAATATTGCGTAGTTTAGTAGTAGATGCTCTACGAATTTGGTCATGTGTTAATTCAATCATAGTGCTAAATCCTTTAAGTCTTGCTCTGTAATTCCCCTCTGTGGGTTGTAATTGATTGTCATGTTCATGACACCTGTTAATATGTCTCTTACACGCTCTCTGTCGAGTGAATCGCCATCGCCCCATGTGATGTTACCTCTGGAACTGATGATAGACTTGAAGTAGATGCTGCATGCCTTGTGGATATGTAGTCTTGTTAGTCCGTCTATTGGATATAGTGAATCGTTGTCACTACCATAGAATGACCACACATAATCTACGAAATCATCAAGTTGTCTTTTGTTTGTGATTGTGTCCATGTCGTTGTGGTTGAAGTATATAATCATTATAAAGGTATGTTTGCCAGATTTAAACCAGTAAGGTGCCAGTAGTTCAACTGTCACACCCCTGCTTGTAAATTTCGTACTGTTGTGTCTCTAATGATTTTAGAGCATCTTCTACTTCTGGAAATTCTAGATCACATCCTGCTTCGGATATTTCAGTTAACTTCCATTCTAGATAATACACAATATCGTTGAGTTGTTCCCATGATACTTTAAGATCAACTTCCTTACCTTGAAGTTTATGGAAATCTCTAATGTCTGGGTATCTCATTATACTGTCTCCTCTGAAAGTACGATTGCATCAAATGATGGATAGAATACTTTATCGAGTATTTTCTCTGCAAGTACTTCCTCTTCTTTATTCATGTAAACTCTATATGATTTGAATGAAGCATATAGTAGTTCGTATTCTTTTCTAGTGAACTCTTCGATACTTGGTTTCATAGTGGTTGATTGATTGATATATTAATAATATACGATCATGATGTAATTTCAATAAACTATGTGACAGTTATTCTACTGACACACCTTTATGTGGTGCTATCACTCCTAGTGTTATCCTTATGTCTTCGTTAGGTGGTTCTCCATCATGTTCTTTTTGAGCATCGAATATAACTATCCTACCCTTTTTGAATGGCACTTTCTGACCATCAGCAAATGTGGTACAACCTGACTCTCCGTAAGCATGATATATTATTGACGTTGCTTTATGGTTAAAGTCTGTGTGTGTCTGACTTATCTGGTGTGGGTGTTGAGCATTAACCAGAACTCTATGGATATGACTTAAAGGTAAGTCTTTACATATATCTTTCATTATACATTCATTAAAATAGGCAAAAAACCAGTACCATGGTGTCTCTTGTGTGAATGAATTGTCTCTTATGACTGTATTACCCCAAAATCTTGCTTTATTGTAATCTCCGTATGGTGTATTGTTATAGAACATAGGGAAATCAGTTGACAAGTAGTTTCCTACGTCATCTATCATCCAATCAGGAAAATATCCATCAATTACTTTTACATCTTTACTGGAATAACTCATGTTGCTTTAAAGTTTGCTGATACTGTAATGCGTGTGGTGTCTGACCTATGTGGTTCAACTTGATGATGTAACCATGATGGAAATATTATTATATCTCCTTCTTGTACATCTGGGAACCATGTGTTTAACACTCCTTTATAATGTTTAGAGTAGTTGCCTAAATGTTTAGTTTGATCTGGGTCATAGAATATAAACTTAGCATCATTTTTGGCATACTGGGCAAAATAGGCACATGAGAAAGTGCAGTCGTCTCCACCTATGTGGGTGTGTACTTCTTGACTGTCTCCTCTCTTATATTTGTTTAACCATGCTTCGGTCATCTTTAATTGTGTGAGTGGATTACCTTGCAACTCTATGTGCATTTCCATTAGGTTAGGTTTAATACTATCATAAAAGAAATCCCATGAGAAATCAGTCATGTTTGTATTAGTTTCAAATGATGATTGAACACTACAATTCCATTCTTTTGGTTGAGATAGTTTATCATCAGTCAGTTCAGATAATAGTTTATCCTTTAACTGTTGATGATTCTTTACCTCTCCATGATAATAGAATTGTGGAAATAGTGTGCAAACTTTACCCATTATCTAACTATGCTAAGTGGTGGTTCTCCCTTCTCAAAGATACTATCTACAACTAATTGTAGTCTCTTGACAGTTCGCTTTGATGTTTTGTGTACTGGAACTGTAATGTAACCAGTAGGTTTGTGATATAGTGACCAGTTACGAGGTGCTAGTTTACCTGACTGTAATCTGCTACTATCTCTCTTATCTAGACGTATAACTCTACCAATAGTTTGTGCCATTTCGACTACGTTAAGGTTTCTTAACAAGATGCAATGGGTTAGTCCATGAACATTGATACCTTCACTAAGAATAGAATAGTGAAAGATAACAAACTTCTTGTTAGCATCCTTACCCCATAGGTTAAGAGTATCAAAGAAGTATTCTCTTGACACCTTCTTACCATTGATGATAGCACCAAATTTAGATGTGATGTGCATGGTGTCATATCCACGCTCTGTGAGTCTGGATAGCAATGTGGTACGAGCGATCATACCTTGCAATACACCACTGCTAGGAACTGCTACAAGCACCTTAGATGCGTGTGTATCGTCTAGGGTGTCAATAATGTCATCAACTGACTCTGCGTCAACTTCATGACAGTTCTCTCTCGTCCTCTGAGCATCAATTTCAAATGGTACGATAGTTGGTGGTAGTATATGACCCTGTTTAACAAGTTCTGGTGCGGGTACATTGATAAGTCTCTTACCATATACCTTTTCATTAGTCATACTACGCTCATGTGTATGTGCTATACGAGGTGTTGCTGTGAAGAAATATGATCTAGTTGCTCTGTGACTCATTGCCTTTGTACCTTCAAAGAAATTACGAGTAACACTATTGTGTGCTTCATCATAGTATGCTACGTCAACTTCAATATCAAGACTATTTGTAATCTTGTGTAATGAGTGATATGTAGTGAATATGATTAAGTTCTTCTTAGTATTGTGGTACCACTCTTCTAGTTGCTTAGTCTTAGTAGATGACTTGAAGTGTGTCTCGCCTGAGTGACAATGTAATACCTCGATAGACTGGTTGTACCAACCGTCTAAGTTCTGTTCTAGAAACTCTGAACATAATTGATTTGCTAGTAGTATGCGAGGTGCAACTACAACAATAGTCTTAGGTACTGAGTCCTGACAAAATGTCATACGAGCATGTTCGATCATAACCATAGTCTTACCACCACCTGTGGGTACTATGACTGAACCTTTGTTGTTCTCACGCATTGCTTTGAATGCTCGCTGTTGATGTGGTCGTAATGTAATTGTCAACGCAATAATAATAATATACTCATATTGTAATGGATAGATTGACCAGTAGTCAACCCCTTGTGACAGTTTATCTTTTGTCCACATGTGGAAGCATATCGTTTCCTGCGTGGTCTTGGATTCTACCTCTATATGCTTTCTGTCTCTTGAAGTGTATAGGGTCGAGTTCCAGTTCTTCCCAGTCACACCGCCTAACCAATAGACTGACTGCTCTGTGTCCATGTCTAGTATTAGTGTCAGGTATTTTCCTTAATATTATTGTGATGTAGTCATCACACACAAATCCAATAGTTCCCTCGAACTCTTGCCATCTTGCTTTTGCACCAACTGATAGTGCTTTGAGTATGTCTCTAATTTCCAATGGTATGCTCTCTGAAATGAATAAGGGTGTACTCATAATGATAGGAACGAGGACGGATTACCAAATTTCCCTCGTAGCATCATATTAAATGCTAATGAATATCTCATTTCAGTTGACTGATTAAGTGTGACGAAATGAAATAACTCCGAGGGGAACATTACGATCATGCCCACCTCTGGTGTTATCGTCCACTTCATACTGTTGTATATGTTATGGTGTGTCCTATCTGGACTTATTGTTTCAAACTTATGACTTGTTAACACCAGATCACCACCATTCGGTTCACATGCTAAGTATATAATTCCACTATATAAACAATTTCTATGGTTATGTTCATGTGATGAGTCTTGAAACTTATGTCTATTGACCCAACTACAAGGTATATCTATATCAAGTTTAGTATCAACTCCCATGACCTCATAAACATATTCTTTTACAAATGGACTCATCCATTCTGTCATATCTGGTAATGACTCTAATATATTCATGTCGGTGGTTTGCTCTCCACCTCTATATTTCTTACTGTAATTCTTATATGGTAGATCTTTAATCCTTGGCACTACGTCAGGCATATTCTTACCCACATCAACATAAGTTGGTATAGAGAATAATGGTAATACTTTATTAGTTAACTGAGAAGTTTGCATTGATTAAGATTCTAGATTTAGTGAGACGAGGTGAATGTCCAGTATGTTCATATTTACCATTAAATGTAATCATTCGGTTCGGTTTGGGATGTATATGTTCTACGTTGTCACCTCGTATTATGGTGACACCATCGCTCTCATTGACATAATATATGCAAACTCTATGCTGTCTCTTTGCGTCAGTATGATATGCGTGCATGTATCCGTATGGATTATATAGTGTCATATCTGCTCTTGCTCGATAACATTTAGATGCACCTATTGTCTCTTGCATCTTTGCAATTAGTGGTGAAAATAGTGGGTCATTATCATCAGTTAACCAATGATTGAATCCATGAGCAGAAATATCTAATGACCCTGCTGTGAGAGTCTTCTGATAGAACCATGGAAACTCCCATCCTTCTAATGTGCTTCGTATTTGTTCATGATACTCTTCATCTACAAAGTTATCATAGATGTTCGTGATCTCTGAGGTGTAAGACTGTTGCAATTTCATCTAGTAATAGTAGTTTAGACTCTGGAATTTCTCCCAACTTTTGATAATAGTCTTTCTGTAATACAAATAGTGCATTACGAATTAGTGCTTTTTGTTCCTTGGTTAACACTGCTGATTTAGGAAACATCTCATGTAGTGGGTGGCGGTTATATGCTTATTTAACCATATTATAACAAGGTGTGCCACTAATTGAGGTTTAATAATGCTTACATATTAGCATATCCAAACAGAAAATACAATGGACAATTTGGGCAAAATAGGCATTATGAGACCCTCGGTTTGAAGTTCACATTGAGTGCTATCCTGTACCCCTTGCTTGGACTACTGCTTGCGTGCTTGTCTTGTCCATCGAATACTATCATCTTACCTCGCTCTGGTGGTACATGTATGTTTACCTTGTTGACATACTTATCTTCATCAGGAAAAAAGAATGTGTCTCCATCAGATTTGTTGACATAATATAATGCTGTGGTATGTGGTTCCTCGAAATCAACATGAGGACAATGGTGTGGTAGTCCATCAGGTAACAGACACCCTAACCTAACTCTGTATATGTCAGTAAAAGGTTGCTCTGCTTTGTCTGCTATCAATCTTAATGCCGATTCAAATACATCATACTGGTGACTAACAACTTCATAGTTCATCACCAATACATGAGAGAAACTATTGTTATCATATACTCCTGCATATGGTGTTTCTTGTTCATCAGCAAACGTTGTTTCTTTTAACAAGTACCAAGGGAATGTCTGCGAGGTTACTATCTCCTCGATCTGATCCACCATTGGATCAGGCAATGGATAACAATTATTGAATAACATATTGCTTCCTGTCGCTCTCTACATCTACTGGGTACATACAAGGTATGCTCATTGATAATCTCCTTCCACTTGGTAGTGGTTTGTGGTAAGTTCTAGCGGGTATGTACATGACGTCTCCCGCCTTTAATATTGTATCTAATACGACAGTCAATTCGTGGTTGTTCTTATCTGGTAGATAAGGTTCATCAGTCATTTCTATTAAACCAGAACAACGCTCTTCAAATACATTCCAATGTGTCTCTCCATCTATCTGACATATAAAGTTCGGTGGTATATCCCAGTGTGAACCAAATGATGTGCTATCAGGTTTTGCTGCCCCAAATATATGTGCGTCACAATTACAGTCAAATGTTGATTCAAAGTTCTCTAATAGATTATCAACTGCTTCATTGTAATGTCCATACTGTTCAATAATAAATGTGTGTCCTTCATTTATTGCTGCAAACATTTCTGCTTTATGTGGTACTCCTTTCTCATACCATACTTCAAACTTCTCTGGTAAATGTAATCTACGTCCTTCCCTATTAAGTAACTGGGTTCTATAATACCATGGGTTGTTGAAGCAATGTTGTACTGTCTCCCATGAAACATATTGCATAGGGTCATGTAATGCCTTCCTCCATACCTGTGGTTTATCACCACACACAAATAGTTTAGGATTTAAAAATGGTAGAATAAGTCTATTCATGAATCAATTTATAATGTGTCCTATCAGAACATTCGCATCTTTTAGGGAACCAGATAGGAATACTAATTGAGAGTCTACTACCCTCTGTGTGTCTAGTATTATGGTATGCTCTACTACCAAAGTATAGCACATCTCCCTCTTCTAGTACAGTATCTATTGCGATTGTTAACTCATCTTCACTCGGTGTATATGGTGGGTCACCACCCTCTACTAATGCACTACATCTTTCATTATATACTTGCCAACGTGTCTTACCTTCCATCTGCATTATGAAGTTACAAGGTTTGTCGAAGTGTGGTTTAAATGATGGATGACTGTTGTCATTACCAGTAGTGATAAAGATATGACAGTCTGCACATCCATCGAATGTAGACTCTAAACCCTCCATTAACTCCTCAATATATCTGTTGCCATGACCATACTGACATATGTTTATAGTATATCCTTCGTTTGCCAGTTCAAATAATTCCTGCTTGCGTGGTATCTGTTTATAAAACCATGGTTCTTCTACCTCATCTAATCTCATACGACTGTGGTCGTCATCTATTACTGTGATAACGTGATTCCAAGGAGCATTTAGGGCATTTTCGGCATCTTCCCATGTTACAAATTTAGGTACTGCCTTCCTCCATACCCTCGGACTATCATCCGCATAGAATAGTTTAGGGTCTAGGAATGGTAGATCAATCAAAGTCTCCCTCTGCTGGGTCAACAGGGCATCCTGCTACGTTTATACTAATAGCAATCCTATCTCCTTTACTGGGTTGTGTTCTATGTTTTAACCATGATGGAAATATTACATAATCATATGATTTAGCATCAACCTCTTGCCAATCATATGATATACCTTGATGGTGTGCAGAATCTCTTGCCCAGTCATCATAGTCCTCATTGAGTGGACACATTCTTACTATTTGTTCTAATGGATTCTTAAATTCTAAATTGCCTGCGTGTTCTGTCTTCTTTAAATAATATACCATTGATACATGTGATTTGCTACGTCCACCTGACATATGACAGTGAGGACCTGTGGTGTCACCTTCTAAATGCTTGTTCGCCCACATACTATCCATGTATATGTGGTAGTCTCTACGATAGTTTAAATCATATCTCCAATAGTCTGCTGCTGCTTCCATTATAGGGTGTGTCAACCAGTCTAATTCAGTATGGTCAAACAATTCTTTACCACCTCTCTGTGAACCAGTAGACCATCCAGTCTCCAATCCATAGTCTGCTCTACTGGAATGCTCCCAGTATTCATTTAGGACGCTCAGAGACGCTTCTAGGTCGCTCTGAGAGGGTTCTATCACCCCACATTTAACTTTGGTTGGGAATACATTAAGTAGCATTGTTTTTGCGATTGTACGGTGTAACATCAATAGATATTTCATTATTCTTAATAATGTCTTGCATATCTTTCTTTGTTCTTACAGGAATAAAGTTAAATGAAATACTGATACGTTCTTCATCAGTTTCATTTTCACGAACACCATGTCCTACCCATGCAGGAAATAACATAAGTCTACCATTTACAGGTGGATATGCCCATGTAGAATGTGTATGTGGCACCTCTGCTGTACTCATATCCTCAGATGTACCAAGAGAATGTATTACATAACCCTCAATAGCATTCCTATGAAATGTAAGTTTACCC
>MDTG01283152.1_pt1 | contig 38123 bp, 40 predicted proteins | sample 811421 | NCBI WGS metagenome assembly MDTG01 (sample SAMN05326645, study PRJNA326480) | marine metagenome | isolation source: seawater | place: Pacific Ocean: South East | collected 2011
AAATTTGAAAAAAACAAAAGTTTATATTGATGTTTTTTACTATAAAACTGCATTATCAGGTATCAAAACATACATTGAGGAATTAGTTCAAGGAGTAAATAAATTTGGAAGAGAGGATGTGGAATACATATTTTCTCATGATATCGAAAAGTTAAAAAACAAGCAGTTTTTTATCAATTCAAAGTATAGGTTAGTTAGATGGTTTTTTCAGATTCGATATCTAATTTGGAAGCAAATAATATTACCAATTAAATTGCTTTATAATTCATCGGATGTTTTGATTTGCCCTGATTATGTAGCACCAATTTTTTCACCATCTAGAAAAATTGTTGTTATACACGACAACCTATTTTGGAAATATCCATCAAATTATCCAAATGTTTGGCGTAGATATTTTATTAAATTAATAAACCTTGGTTTATTTAATAATGCAGAAATTGTGACAACAAGTAGTTATTCAAAGCTCGGCTTGAAAAACATATTTAATAATAAAAAAATTACTTATATATATCAAAGTTCTGAGAGGGTTCATTATGATGGTAAAATTAATAGATTAAAAAACTATATTTTACATATTGGTACTTTTGAAAAAAGAAAAGATTTATTGACTCTTGTTAAGGCCTTTAAATTATTTAAAGATAATACTAAATCAAATCATAAATTGGTACTGGCAGGATCAAAATATATTAATGGTGATAAGGAGGTTTATAAAACAATTAAAAAATATATTTCAAAAAATAATTTAGAATCATCCGTATTGATGCCTGGATACATCAAAAAAAAACAAGCTGTTTATTATTATAATAACGCCTTCTCTTACGTTTTTCCATCAATTGATGAAGGCTTTGGAATTCCATTGATAGAAGCAATGAGAGCTCAAGTCCCAGTAATATGTTCAGATATTGATATATTTAAAGAAATTGGAAATAATTCGGTCATTTATTTTAGGAAAAAAGATGAAAAAGATTTATATGATAAGTTGAGATTAATTTTTACAAATCATGATATTATTGAAAATCTTATTTCAAAAGGAAATAAAAGAGCCAGCTTATTTAATCAAAAAAACTTTATTAAAGGATTTGAAAAACTCTACTAAAAAAATACTTATTGCTCACAGCTCAAATGACAATTATGGGTCTAGTAAAGTCTTAGTTTCTATTGTAAATATTTTTATTAAAAATGGGTTTGATATTTATTTGATATTGCCTAATAATGGTCCTTTAAATAATAATGAAATAATAAAAAAAACGAACCTTAAAATCATAAATCTGGGGGTTTTTAGAAAAAAATATCTTTCAATTTTTGGGTTGATAAATCGCCTTTACTATATAATAAAATCATCTTTTTACATTAAAAATATTTTAAAAAAGAATCAAATTGATTTAGTTTACACAAATACTTCTACAATTATAAGCCCAACAATTGCAGCTAAGTTTATTGGATTACCTTCAATTTATCACATTCACGAAATACCAAATAGCAACTATATTTATTTAAGATTTATTGTAAATTTTCTAAACTATTTTGCAGATGATATAGTTGCAGTTTCTAAGGCTGTTAATGAATTTTGGATAGATAGAGGAATAATGAGCAATAAAATTAAGGTAATTTACAATGGATTTAAATTTAATTCAAAACCAAATAAAAATACAACAACAAAAAAAATAATTTTCACCTCAATATCTCGAATAATTCCATACAAAGGACATACGCTAATGATTGATATTTTTGAGAAGCTTTGTAAAAAAAATAGGAATCTATATTTAGAAATAATTGGAGACACTTTACCAGAATATAAAAACTATTTAAATAATTTAAAACTTAAAGTTGAAAGAAAAGGCCTAAGTAATAATGTATCATTTTTAGGCTTTAAAGATGATGTTATGAAAATACTTTATAAGTCAAGTTTTTTTATTCATCTACCTATATCTCCCGACCCTTTACCAACAGTTATTTTTGAAGCAATAAAAACTAAAACTCCAGTTATAACAAATAATCTTGGAGGTGCTATTGAAATACTAAATAATGGTAATAATGGATTAATTATTGAAAATAATTTAATAGATGAATCTGTTGATAAAATCTTAAATTTTATAAGTAACAAAAAACATCAGAGAGAAAATGTTGATAACGCCTATAGTTATGTTTGTAAAAATTATTCTTTTGAAAAATTTAGAAAAAAAATATTAAATACTATTGAATAAGAAATTAAAAATTGCAATTATTGGTTCAAGAGGATATCCTTACGTGTACTCTGGTTATGAAACTTTGGTAAAAGAGCTTTCTGAACGGTTAGTTAAAAAGGGTCATTTTGTAAGAGTGTATTGTCATAGACAATTATTTAATGAAAAGCCAAAAAATATTAATGGAATAGAGTTGGTTTATACCCCATCCATTGAAACAAAGTTTTTATCACAATTTATTAACTCATTTTTTTCATTTATTCATGCCTGTTTTTCAAGTATAGATGTAATTTTAGTTGTAAATTCTGCCAATGGACCTTTTGGAATTTTAACTAGATTTTTTAATAAAAAAACATGTATAAATGTAGATGGATTAGAGTGGTTAAGGCCAAAATGGAAAGGATTAGGATCTTTATATTTTAAGTTTTCATCAAAATTATCCACAATTTTATTTGATATGATTATAACTGACTCAAAAGAGATGTCTAAAATTTATTCAAATAATTTCAATAAAATTTCTAGCACAATTGCTTATGGTCCTACAATGGTAAAAAGTAAAAATCGAATAATTTTAAAAAAATATAATTTAAAACAAAATCAGTATTATCTAATTGTTGGAAGATTAATTCCTGATAATAATTCATTATTGATTTTAAAAGGATTTTTAAAATCAAAATCTAGAAAAAAGCTTGTTATTGTTGGTGATGTTCCATACAGAGATTCCTATTCAGAAAATTTAAAATCTTTTTCAAGATCCAATATTATTTTTACGGGATATGTTAGAAGCCAGGAATTTTTAAGTTGCTTGTATAAAAATTGTTACGGTTATATTCATGGACATGAATATGGAGGAACCAACCCTACAATGGTAAATGCTTTATATTTAAATTCACAAATTTTGGCTTTAAATACTATTTTTAACAAAGAGATGTTAAATAATAAAAAAGCAATTTTATTCAATAAGGATGTTGATTCTGTTTCCGATGGAATTTTAAATTTTGAAAAAAACTATAATCAATTAGTAAAAAAAAATATGAACTTTAAAATCTCAGAAATTTATAATTGGGATAAGATTTCTGAAAAATATTTAGAAATATTCTTTAAAGTTACCAATTACCAAAATAAGTAAGTTTAATGTTCAAATGTAAATTATTTACATCTTTACCAGGATGATAATAAGGTTCAATTTCATCAATTAACTCCCACTGATAGTTTAAACTTCTTATAAAAATTAAATTACTGGAAATACTAAAATTTTTAAATTTTTTATTATAATTTAAATGTAAATTAAAATCTTTCCAATATCTTCTATAATCTTTAGATTCGGAAAAGGCATGGTAATAAAAATCATTGTCGTGATCAATAATTTCAAATGATATACCTATTTTTTCAAAATCTCTAATTCTATTAAGCGAAAAAAAATGAGAATTGCTACCTGGGCCAATTCTACTTCCAAGAACCTCTCCATTATTTGTATAACCGTCATAAACCCAAGTATGCTCGTACCAAGATTCAGCGTTTCTAATTAGTCTACTAGCAGTTTGTTCCATTTGTGTCCATTCCCAGCTAAAAAGATAGTTATTATTATTAATCACAAATATTTTTTGAAGACCAACTGATGCAGCTCTACTGTGATCAGAATCAAGAAGTAAATCTCTTATATTTTGTTTTGAATCATTATGATGAAATTCAGCATAAATCTCTGCGTTAGAGTCTTTCCAAAACCATCTTAAAAATATTCCAGCTGCTTGGTTAGTCTGAGCTTCATAATCAAAAAATCTGTCTTTGTTCCTAAATAAATTATTAAATGCTGGAAAATAATTTGGCCTTCCTTCAAGCCACCAATAATTTCCTTTTATCAAATCAGAGTACATTTGAACCCACCTTATAAAACCAACTGAAAGCCCATTAATCCATTTAGGAGAATAAGAAATTACAAAACCTTGTAAAAATCTCCAGTCATCAGTTGAACCCATCTGATTAATTTTAGGTACATATAATTTAGTACCTGCATACTCATAATCAGTTCTTGGTGGTGTATGCCCAGAATTTTCAAGTTTACCTGTAATAAATTGCCATTCAAAGTCTCCGATAAAAGTACTTACAGGCTCAATAGAGTTAAATGTAATATGTTTAAACCCACTAGCGTTGTTACTCATCATTATGCTATTTCTAATGGAAGGCCCCCACCATATATTTTCATTTGAAATACCTAATGATATTTTTTTCCAGTTAAAACGTATGCTAGACTGCCCCAAATTAAATTTATTATGGCTTTCTGTTCCGAATCTTTCTGGCATATCGATGTGATTCCAAAGTCTATATCTTTTTGCCCAGACCTCAGGATAGTGACCATCCCAAAAACCATCAAAATTTCTATTTTCACTATACTGGTATTCAGGTTTTAGTTTAAGTGTTAAGAATCCTAATTTTATAAAAATACCAGGTGAAATAATGTGTTGATAGCCTCTATTGGGAATCATTGCGCCATTATTTATTTTGTAAGGATGATTTGTATTATATTCCAAAAAATAGTCAATACCTAGACTTTTAACTTCAATATTTTTCTTTTTATTAGTTGTAATGGACTTATGATAATTACTTAAATTTTTGAATGAATTAAAATTTAATGGCTTAATATTAAAAGAATATTTTGTTGAGATTAATCCAGTTAAAACAGAAGTCCTTAAATTATCATAAATAAAATCATTATTAACATCAATTGTTTGTGAGAGTAAATGAAAATGTATAAAAAAAAATAAAAGAAATTTTTTCATTGATATTTTATAGCTCTTATCCTTATATTATCCATTGACCAACTTTCATCACATTTGGACTGAGGAACACCATCTTTATCAATAGCATTAGGCTGATATAATTCATCATAAAATCTAATTACTATATTCCCTCCATGGCTTTTAAAACCTTTTTCAATTTTATACATTGCAGAAGGACCTCCAAAAAAGTTATTTTTGCATTTTGCTTCTAATTCACTTTCAAAGGAACCTGTCTTTGGATTATTTTCGAATGGATAAATTTCAGGATACGACTGTCTTAAACAATAATTTGGCCAACATGGGCTATTAGAAAAAGTTGTAGTAAAATTATTAGATGAAGGATCTTTAAAAAGATCCATATCAGGATTAAACTCCATAACCCATTTATCTGGCTTATCATTGTCTTTGAAACCATTGAAATTTCCATCCCAGGAGCCATGAATGTATAAGTCAAATGAAACAAAAATATAATCATGATCTCCGATATCTTCAAGAAATAATGTAAAACCATCATTGTTGAAATCTCCAATAACATTTGTGTCATTAAAAATGCTTATTCCACCACCATCAATATTTTTAAGTTCATTAGATTCAAAATCATTTTGATATACTAATTCATTCCTTATCATTTCAGGGTAGGAGCATGAATTTATTATAAAGAATAAAAGAAAAATTTTTTTCACTACACTAATTTAATATTTAATTCTTTAAAATAATTTATTGTTTTGAGTAGTCCATCCTCAAGAGCTATTTTGTTTTTAAAATTGATAATTTTTGATGCCAAAGAAAGATTTGGCCTTCTCATCTTCGGGTCATCTTGTGGTAAATCAAAAAAAGTAATTTTACTACTACTTGAATTAATCTCGCTAATAATTTTAATTAATTCAAGCATTGAATATTCTTTTGAGCTTCCTAAGTTGACAGGCATATTATAATTTGAAAATAACAAATCATTTATTCCTGTAATTAAGTCATCAATATAACAAAAACATCTTGTCTGCAATCCATCACCATAAACAGTAAAATCATCACCATTTAAGGATTGATTAATAAAATTTGGGATTACCCTACCATCATCACTTTTCATCATAGGCCCATAAGTATTAAAAATTCTGGGAATTCTTATATCCAAATCATACATATTCTTAAATGCAATTGTTATTGCTTCCTGATATCTTTTGGCTTCATCATATACACTCCTAGGGCCAATTGGGTTAACGTTTCCAAAATAAGATTCATCCTGAGGATGGACTAAAGGATCCCCATAAATCTCGGATGTTGAGGCTACCATTACAGTAGCTTTATTTTTTTTTGCCAACTCAAGAATATTTTCTGTGCCCGTTGATCCTGTTTGTAATGTTATTATTGGATGTTTTAGATAATCTTTAGGACTTGCTGGAGAAGCAAAATGCAGAATTATATCAATTTTTTTTTTGATATCAATTCTAGTTCTTACATCATGATTTATAAATTGAAAGTTTTTATAGGTTAAAAATTCATTTATATTACTTTGTTTTCCAGTAATAAAATTATCAACTCCAATAACAAAAAAGTTTTTTTTAATATAGAATTTACAAAGATTTGAACCAATAAAACCTGCTGCACCAGTAATCAATAGGGTTTTATTCATCCACACAAAAATAGTATTTATTAGAAATTTTTTAAGTACCTTTGTTACTTAAAGTCATGTTAGAAACTATAATCAGATCAAAAACACGTCTTAATTTACTAATTAAATTCTTTGTGAATATTGCTAATAAGGGTTATCTAAATTCATTAGCAAATGAACTTGGAGAGTCAACAAACTCAGTAAGGAAAGAATTAAATAATTTATCTCAAGCAGGATATTTAATTAAAAAAGATTATAAAAACAAAATTTTATATTCAGCCAATAATAAACATCCTCTTTTTGAGGTTTTACAATCTATTGTTAGAAAGCATCTTGGTATTGAAGATATTATAAAAAGAGTGCTAAACAATATTGGAGATATTGATAAAATAATTTTATTAGGTGATTATGCTAGAGGTTTGGATAGTGGTACAATTGAAGTTTTAATAGTAGGAAATACAATAAATAAAAGCTATTTAGATAATATTCAACCTAAAATTGAGAAAGAGATTAAAAGAAAGGTAAATTTTATGATTTCTTCTACAGGTACTACTCAACCAGGATTAATTGTTTTTGAGAGGTAGATTTTAGCATAAATTTTTAATTTTGCATTTACTTTTTTTGTAAGTAGAAGAGCGAAGCTATGAATATAGGTATTGTTGGTCAAGGTTTTGTAGGAAAAGCAGTTTTTGAAAAATTTAAAAGCTTCTACAAATTATTAACTTATGATTTAAATTCTAAGTTGAGTAATTCAAGTATTTATGAAATAAAAAATAAATGCAAAATTATTTTTGTGTGTGTACCAACTCCCATGAATTTGGATGGATCATGCGATTATTCAATTGTTGAGTCAGTAATTAGTAAATTTTCTGATAAAAAAGGTACAATTATTATTAATAAGTCAACAACCATCCCTGGAACTACAGATTTTCTTAATTCAAAATATAAAAATATTCAAATTGTTTTTAATCCAGAATTTTTAACTGAAAGAAATGCCATTTTAGATTACCAGAATCAAGATAGAATAATAATTGGTGGGCCACGTCCAGCTACAACTTTAGTAAAAAATATATTTTCTAAAGTTTTCCCAAAAAGTAAAATAATTAAGACAGGATCTACTCATGCAGAAATGATTAAATATTTTACAAATTGTTTTTTAGCCACCAAGGTTTCTTTTGCTAATGAAATGTTTCAGTTGTGTGAAAAATTAGAACTAGATTATGATAAAGTTGTGGAATATTCAATTACTGATAAAAGAATTGGAAATTCACATTTAAATGTTCCTGGTCATGATGGTGATTTAGGCTTTGGAGGTCATTGTTTACCTAAAGATTTACAAGCAATTTTATATTTGACAGAAAAATTAGAGTCAACAAATAGTGTTTTAAAATCAGTAAAAGAAACCAACGATAAAATAAGGAAAAATAGAGATTGGGAGAAAATGATAGGAAGAGCAGTCAATAAATAAAAATTATATTATGAGTTATATATTTACATCAGAATCTGTTAGTGAAGGACATCCCGATAAATTAGCAGATCAAATTAGTGATGCTATTATTGATAATTATTTAGCTTTTGATGAGGACTCAAAGGTTGCGTGTGAAACTTTAGTAACAACTAATTTGGCCATAATTGCAGGTGAAATAAAATCTAAATCAAAGGTTGATGAAGAAAGTGTGGTTAGAAAAGTCATTGAAAAAGTTGGCTATAATAATCCAGATTATCTTTTTGATCACAAGTCGTGTGAGTTTAAATCATTTCTTCACGAACAATCGCCAGATATTAATCAGGGGGTTGATAAAAAAAATAGGGAAGAACAAGGGGCTGGCGACCAAGGTATTATGTTTGGTTATGCTTGTAATGAGACCGAAAACTACATGCCTTTGGCATTGGATTTATCTCATAAAATTTTACAAGAATTAGCAAAAGTTAGAAGAGAATCTAATGAAATAAAATATTTAAGACCTGATTCAAAATCTCAAGTCACTTTGGAATATTCTGAACAAAATAAGCCTCTTAAAATTCGTTCAATTGTTGTTTCTACTCAGCATGATGATTTTGATTCCGAGGATAAAATGTTAAATAAAATAAAAAACGATGTTATAAATATTCTAATTCCAAGAGTTTTAAAGAGTAATCCTAAATATGCATCCCTTTTTGATGAAAATATTGAATATCATATCAATCCAACAGGAAAGTTTGTTATTGGTGGTCCACATGGAGATACTGGTTTAACTGGAAGAAAAATTATAGTTGATACATATGGCGGTAAAGGAGCTCATGGAGGTGGAGCCTTCTCTGGTAAAGATCCCAGTAAAGTAGACAGAAGTGCTGCATATGCATCAAGACACATTGCAAAAAACATTGTTGCTGCGGGCATAGCTGATGAGTGTTTAGTCCAAGTAGGTTATGCAATCGGAGTTGCAAAACCAATGGGAATTTATATTAATACTTTTGGTTCATCAACTATAAAGTTTTCAGATTCAGAAATTGCTAAAAAGATCGAGAATATTTTTGATATGAGACCATTTTTTATTGAGAAGCGATTAAAGTTGAGACAACCAATCTATCTGGAAACAGCATCATATGGTCACATGGGTAGAACACCTGAAATTAAATCAAAAAAGTTTACTGATATTAATGGGAAAACCATTGAAAGAAATGTAGAACTATTTACGTGGGAGAAATTGGATTACGTAGATATTTTAAAAGATAAATTTAATTTATAAACTATGAGTAATAAATATATACCTTACAAAGTAAAAGACATATCTCTTGCAGATTGGGGACGTAAAGAAATTAAATTAGCTGAGGCTGAAATGCCAGGTTTAATGTCTCTTAGAAAAGAATACAAAAAAGACAAACCATTAAAAGGTTCTCGAATTGCAGGTTGTCTACATATGACAATTCAAACTGCTGTTTTAATTGAGACTTTAGTTGAATTAGGAGCTGATGTAACTTGGAGTTCATGTAATATTTTCTCTACCCAAGATCATGCAGCCGCAGCCATAGCAGCTGTTGGAGTTCCTGTATATGCTTGGAAGGGCATGAACGAGGAAGAATTCAATTGGTGTATTGAGCAAACTCTGTTTTTTGGCGAAGAAAGAAAACCATTAAATATGATTTTAGATGACGGAGGCGACCTTACTAACATGGTTCTTGATGATTATCCAGATTTAGTTGATGGAATTAGAGGACTTTCTGAAGAAACAACAACTGGAGTTCATAGATTATACGAAAGAGTAAACAAAGGAACTTTACCTCTTCCAGCTATTAATGTTAATGATTCCGTTACTAAATCAAAATTTGATAATAAATATGGTTGTCAAGAAAGTGCAGTTGATGCAGTTAGAAGAGCTACAGATATAATGATGGCAGGTAAAAGAGTTGTTGTTGCTGGATATGGTGATGTTGGTAAAGGCACTGTTGCATCATTTCGTGGCGCGGGAGCCATAGTAACTGTTGTTGAAATTGATCCAATATGTGCGCTTCAAGCTTCAATGGATGGCTATGAAGTTAAAAAAATGAAAACTGTAATTGGAAAAGCTGATATAGTTGTCACTGCTACAGGAAACAAAGATATACTTAAAGAGGAACATTTTCGTTTAATGAAAGATAAGTGCATAGTATGTAACATTGGTCATTTTGATAATGAAATTGATATGGCTTGGTTGAATACCAACTATGGTGATACCAAAATTGAAATTAAACCCCAGGTTGATCTTTATGAGGTTGATAATAAACAAATAATTGTATTAGCTGAGGGTAGACTAGTAAATTTAGGTTGTGCCACTGGTCATCCAAGCTTTGTAATGAGCAACTCCTTTACTAATCAAACTCTAGCCCAGATTGAACTTTGGAATAACAGTAAAAAATATGAGAATAGAGTTTATATGCTTCCAAAGCATTTAGACGAAAAAGTTGCTAAACTTCATCTTGATAAATTAGGTGTGGAATTAGAAGAATTAACTTCTGATCAAGCCTCTTACATCGGAGTTCAAGTTAATGGTCCTTACAAACCAGAATATTATAGATATTAATGAATCACAAAATATCAATTATTGGGTTAGGATACGTTGGATTACCACTAGCTGTTGAATTTGCTAAAATATATGACGTAGTTGGATTTGACATTGATTTAGATAGAGTTAATGAGTTAAATGAAGGTTGTGATTCTACTAACGAAGTATCAAATAAAAAATTAAACTCTGCAATTAATGGCAACTTAATTATAACAAATAATGTGTCTGCTATTGAAGATAGTAATATATATATTATAACAGTACCAACACCTATTGATGAATATAAATCACCTGATTTGAAACCTATTTTATCAGCATCAAATTTAGTAGGTAAAGTTTTAAAAAAAGATGATATTGTAATTTATGAATCTACTGTTTACCCAGGTTGCACTGAAGAGGATTGTGTGCCAGTTTTAGAATCTTGCTCAAATTTAAAATATAATAAAGATTTTTTCTGTGGATATTCACCTGAAAGGATTAACCCAGGTGATAAAATTAATACTTTGACAAACATTGTTAAAGTTACATCAGGCTCAAATTCTCAAACTTCAAATATTGTAGATAAACTATATAAATCCATTATTAAAGCAGGAACATACAAGGCTCCAAGTATTAAAGTAGCGGAAGCTAGTAAGGCAATCGAAAATGCTCAAAGAGATTTAAATATATCTTTTGTCAATGAACTTGCAATCATCTTTGATCAATTAGAAATTGATACATCTGAAGTAATAGAAGCAGCCTCGACAAAGTGGAATTTTTTAAAATTTAAACCAGGCTTAGTTGGTGGACATTGTATTGGTGTCGACCCTTATTATTTATCTTATAAAGCACAAAGTGTTGGATATTATCCTCAAGTAATTTTGAGTGGACGAAGTGTAAATGATAATATGGGTAAATTTATTGCTCAAAAAGTTGTTAAGTTATTATTAAAGAGAAAAATTCCTCTTGACAGTAAAACTAAAATATTAATTCTTGGTATTACATTTAAAGAAAATTGTCCAGACATTAGAAATTCAAAAGTAGTCGATGTTTACAATGAGCTTTCAACCTTAGGTTTAGTAGTTGATGTTTTTGACCCTTATGCGAGTAAAGTTGAGGTTGAAAAAAAATTTAAAATCAATTTGTGTGATAATCTGGGTAAATATGATGGAATAATTTTGGCTACAGCCCATGATGAATTTAAAAAATTAAATTTTAAAAATCTCAAAAGAAATAAAATGGCTATAGTATATGATGTCAAATCTTTTTTGGATAAAAAAAACGTAACAAAGAGATTATGAATCTAAGTAAACGAATTTTTAATTCTTTTAAAAATTATAAAATATGATAATAACTAGAAGTCCTTTAAGAATATCGATTGGAGGAGGAGGTACTGATCTGGAATCCTATTATAAGCATAATGGTGGATTTCTTATTTCCGCTGCAATTAATAAATATATATATGTAACTCTAACTAAACCATTTGAAAAAGGAATTTACTTAAAATATTCAGACATTGAAAAAACAAATCAAATTGGTGATGTTAATCATGGAATAATTAGGGAAGCCCTTAAAATATATCATAAAAACAACCCACCTCAAATTGAAATTACAACCTTGGCTGATATTCCAGCAGGAACTGGTCTAGGTTCATCAAGTAGTTTTACAAATGCTTTGGTTTATGGGTTAGTCTCATTTAATAAGAATTTTATTGAAAAAAAAGAATTAGCAGAAGCTTCATGTAACATAGAAATTAATAAGCTTAAAGAGCCAATTGGAAAACAAGATCAGTATATTTCAGCTTTTGGAGGAATAACATGTTTTGATTTTAATAAAAATGGAAATGTTAATGTGGAAAAATTAAATATTTCTCAGGAAACCTTATTAGACTTAGAAGAAAATTTATTATTATTTTTTACTGGTTTCACACGAAGTGCAGGAAAAATACTTAAAGATCAAAAGATAAAATCAGAGGCTAGTGATAACGACATGATATCAAATCTTAATAATGTTAAGAAGATGGGTCTAGAAATTAAAACTTTATTGGAGGACGGAAATACTTTTGAGTTTGGCAAAATTTTAGACAAACATTGGCAAAATAAGAGAAAAAGATCTAGTGGAATGTCAAATCCTAAAATAGATGAATGGTACAATATTGCAATGCAAAATGGAGCTGTTGGAGGAAAACTAGTTGGTGCTGGTGGGGGTGGATTTTTACTGTTTTATTGTAAAGATAGACTTAAATTAAGAGAATCGATGAAGAAATCTGGCTTAGAGGAAGTTCATTTTAACTTTGACTTTGAAGGAACAAAAAGAATTTTGTAGTTTTCATGATTAGTTATTCATTAGTTGTTTTGGCAGGTGGTCTTGCAACAAGACTTTACCCTATTACAAAAAAAATACCTAAATCATTAATAAAAATAGATGATACTCCATTCGTAATTCATCAATTAAAACTTTTCAAAAGTAATGGGATTAAAAATGTTCATTTTTGCTTAGGATATTTAGGTGAGTCAATTGAAAAAGTCATAAGACAATCAGAATTTTATGATAGTCTTAGAATCACTTTTTCTTATGATGGTGATGTACCTTTGGGTACAGGTGGATGTATTCAAAATATTCTTAGTCAAATATCAGAGAATTTTATTGTTACTTATGGAGATTCATACCTCAATCTAAATTACTCGGAAATTGTAAAATTTTTTGTAAAAAACAGCAAAGGATCACATGGTTTAATGACAGTATATAAAAATGAAAAAAAATTTGACACAAGTAATGTTGTATATGAGAAAAATATGGTTATTAAATACTCCAAGAATAATATTATTGATGAAATGAATTATATAGATTATGGCTTAGGAATTCTATCAAAGAAACATTTTAATAAATTTAAAAAATTAAAAAATTTCGATCTTTCGAAAGTTTATGAACAATTATCAAAAGATTCTAAATTATTGGGTTATGAGTCAAAAACCAGATTTTATGAAATTGGTTCTTTAAAGGGTATTGAGGATTTAACAAATTATTTTAAAAATTAAAAATAAATAAATTATGAGTTACAGTGAAAAACATTTAAAAGAAGTTAATCAAATTCTTGATCTTATAGATCATAATGTGATTGAAAAAATGGCAGAAATAATTTCTGAAATAAAAAATAATAGTGGTAGGTTATTTTTCTTAGGTTGTGGTGGCAGCGCAGGTAATGCCTCTCATGCTGTTAATGATTTTAGAAAAATTGTTGGAGTGGAGTCATATGCTCCAACTGATAATGTATCAGAATTGACTGCTAGAACTAATGATGAGGGTTGGGATACTATTTTTTCAGAATGGTTAAAAATAAGTAATCTGAATAATAATGATGCATTATTTATATTTTCAGTAGGAGGTGGAAATCTAGAAAAAAATATTAGTCCAAATCTTGTTAAAGCTGTTATGTTAGCAAACCAAACAAAATCTAAAGTCCTAGGAATTGTTGGAAGAGACGGTGGTTACACTGCAAAATGTGGAGATGCAGTTTTAATTGTGCCAACTGTAAATGCCGAAACAATAACACCTCATTCTGAAGCATTTCAAGCAGTCATATGGCATCTATTAGTTTCACATCCAAAATTAAAATCAAAGCAAACTAAGTGGGAATCAACAAAGGATTAAAAGCTTTTTTTTTAGACAGGGATGGGGTTTTAAATAAATCAATAGTAATAAATAATAAACCTTATCCACCTAAAAATATAACTGAGTTAGTCATACCTAAAGGATTAAAAAAGAATTTAGAAATTTTAAAAAAGTTAAATTATTTATTAATAATGGTCACAAATCAGCCTGATGTTGCTCGTGGAACAAAAAAAAGAAAAGATGTAGAAAAAATAAACAACTACCTAAAAAATCAATTATGCTTAGATGATGTTTTTTGCTGTTTTCACGATGACTCAGATAATTGCAACTGCAGAAAACCCAAAATAGGTATGATAATATCTGCATGTAAAAAATGGAATATTGATATTTCAAAGTCATATTTGGTTGGTGACAGATGGAAAGATATTGAATGTGGAATAAATGCAGGACTTAAAACCTTTTTATTAGAAAATAAATACGATGAAAAAAGAATTGAACCTGATTATTCGGTTTCAAATTTCTCACAAATATTAAATACAATTAAATAAATATAAAATGAATAAAATAGAAAAATTAAATATTCAATTATTTGCAGATGGTGCAGATAAAGCTTCAATGTTGGAAATGTACTCTAAAAACCATATTAAGGGTTTAACAACAAATCCAACCTTAATGAAAAAAGCTGGTATTTCTGATTATGAAAAGTTTTCAAAGGATATACTAAACACAATAACTGATAAATCATTATCACTTGAAGTTTTTTCAGATGAGATTCATGAAATGAAAAGACAAGCACTTGAAATCGCAACATGGGCTGAAAATGTCTATGTGAAAATACCTATCTCAAATACTAAAAATGAATCAACACTAGATTTGGTAAGCGAACTAAGCGATAAAGGGGTAAAACTAAATATTACAGCAATTATGACTATGGAACAAGTAGAAGGAGTTGTTAGTTCTCTAAACAAAGATGTTCCAGCATTTATTTCAATATTTGCAGGAAGAATAGCAGATACTGGTAGAGATCCAATGCCCTTGATGAAAGATTCAGTTAATCTTGCAAATGAAAAACCATTATCAGAAATTCTGTGGGCTAGTACCAGAGAAGTTTATAATATATTTCAAGCAGAACAATGTGGTTGTCAGATCATAACTGTCCCAAATGGCATTCTCAACAAGTTAAAGTTGATTGATTATGATTTAGATCAATACTCACTTGATACTGTAAAAATGTTTTATAAGGATGCTTTAGAAGCTGGTTATAATTTATAAATTTATAATTATTGTTTATATCAGATGGATAAAAAAAACATTCTTATAACTGGGGGAGCTGGATTTATTGGTTCAAACTTGGCACTAAGAATACAAAAAGTATTTCCTAACTCAAATATCGTAGTTTTTGATTGTTTCAGAAATGAAAATAAATTTAGTAATGGTAACTTAATGAGTTTTGGTCATTATGATAATTTAATTGAATTTAATGGAGAGATTATATGTGGAAATTTGAATAATATAGATGACTTGAATGTATTAAAAAAATATAATTTTGATTATATATTTCATCAAGCTGCCATTTCTGATACAAGAGTTGATAATCAAGAAGCAATTATAAAAACAAATCTCAATAGTTTTTATTTTATTTTAGATCTAGCTAAAAAAAATAATGCTAAATTAATTTATGCCAGTTCTGCTGCAACCTATGGGAATAATAAATCTCCTCAGAGAGTTGGATTTGAAAATCCTAATAATGCATATGCTTTTAGTAAATTCTCAATGGATAAATTAGCTCTAAACTTTTTAGAAAAAAACTCTAAAGTTGATATTATTGGCTTAAGATATTTTAATGTATATGGAAAAAGAGAGTTTTATAAAAATTCAACTGCTTCAACTATTCTTCAGTTTGCCCTTCAAGTATTAGGGGGAAATCCACCTAGATTATTTGAAAAATCAAACAAAATTTTCCGAGATTTCATATACATTGAAGATGTTATAGATGCAAATATTCTAGCATCATCATCATCATTTAGTGGTATTTATAATATAGGTACAGGTATACCAAGGAGCTTTCAGGATGTAGCAGACATAATTTTAAAAAACCTTAAATCAGATTTTGTTTGTGAATATATTAAAAATCCCTATTCAAGTAATTATCAATTTCATACTGAAGCTGATATTTCAGAAACTAAAAATAAGTTAGGTTTTAACCCTAAATGGACTTTAGAGAATGGTATCATTGATTATTTACCTGAAATAAGAAATATACATAAAAAACACTTCTAATTTTGTTCAATAAAATAAATCAAAATACCAAAAAACTTTTAGTAATCGGAGATTTGATGTTGGATCATTATATATGGGGAAAATCTGATAGAATTTCACCTGAAGCTCCAGTCCCTGTAATAAATAAAATCAATGAATCTTTTATGATTGGGGGAGCAGGCAATGTTGTAAAAAACATTAGATCTTTTGGATTTAATGTTGATTTAATAAGTGTAATAGGATCAGATTCTATATCAAAAAAGATAGTTAAACAATTAGCCAATATTAATGTAAATGACAAAAAAATTCTAAAAATAAATAAAAGAAAGGGAATAATTAAAACCCGTATTGTAGCTGCAAATCAACAAGTAGTGCGTATTGATTCTGAACAAACTCATGATATCTCTTTAACTACTCAAAATAAACTTTTAAATATTTTTAAAAAATGTGTTCATGAATTTGATGTAATTCTATTATCTGATTATAATAAAGGTGTTTTGACAGAAAAATTAACAAGTAATATTATAAACATTTGTAATGATTTAAACAAGAAAGTTTTAGTTGATCCAAAAGGAGACAATTATGATAAATATTCTGGAGCTTTTCTGTTAACCCCTAACAAAAAAGAAGCTAAAGAAGTAAATTCAATTGAAATTAATTCAAAAGAAACTCTAACAGAATCTTTAAAATATTTCAAATCTAAATATAATTTAAAGTATTCATTGATTACCTTAAGTGAAGATGGTATTGCTTTATACAATAAAAAATTAAAAATTTTTCCAACTAAGGCCAAACAAGTTTTTGACGTTACTGGGGCAGGAGATACGGTTCTTGCATCTCTTGGAATTGGTATATTATCAGGTTTGAGTATAGAAGAAGCCGTTTCCTTCTCAAATTTGTGCGCAGGAGTTGTAATTTCTAAAGTTGGTAGCTCTACTACGAATTTAAAAGAAGTTATTAATTTTCAATCAAGGAAAAATGAAAATAATTCTGTCTTATCCACAAATAATTTTGTGAAGCAAATTATAATTCATAAGTCTGAAAATAAGAAAATTGTTTTTACAAATGGGTGCTTTGATATTTTACATGCTGGTCATGTAGAATACCTAAAAAAAGCTAAAGAATTTGGTGATATTCTAGTTGTAGGTATTAACTCTGATTCTAGTGTAAAGAAAATTAAAGGTAAAGATAGACCGGTTAATAATCAAAAAGATAGATCATTTATAGTTTCTCAGTTGAAATGTGTTGATTATGTAACAATTTTTAATGATGAGACACCAATTAATCTAATAAAAAAGGTAAAACCAGATTTTTTGATTAAGGGTTCAGATTATAAAAAAAATCAAGTTGTGGGTAAAGAGTATTCAAAGAAAATTATTTTAATTGATTTAGTAGAGGGTAAAAGTACATCTAGTATTATCAAAAAAATAAAATGTCAAAAGTAAAAGGTATATTTTTAGATCGTGATGGAATTATTAATAATGATACTGGTTATGTTTACAAAAAAGAGGATTTTATTTTTAAAAAAAATATTTTTTCAGTTTTAAAATACCTACAAAAAAAAAACTTTTTATTATTTATAATAACAAATCAATCAGGGATAGGTAGAGGATATTATTCAATAAAAGATTTTTTAATTTTAAATGATTGGATGATTAAAGAGTTTGAAAAAAACTCTATTAAAATAAGTTCTGTTCAGTTTTGTCCTCATACACCAAACTCAAATTGCTTATGTAGAAAGCCAAAAACAAAAATGTTTGATGAAATCAATAAATCATTCTCAATTGATAAAGAAAATTCTTGGATGATTGGAGATAAAGAATCTGATATTGAGTTTGCTATTAATTGTGGAATTAGAAATACAATATTTCTTAAAAACTCAAAAAATTCAATTGAACATGTCTCACCAAATTATAAGATTAAGAGTCTAAATTTTATTAAAAAAATTATATGAAAAATACTATTAATGAAGAATTTAATGAACATCTTAATGTTTTTAAAAAAACAAAGAATTTATCTGAGTTATTAGAGGTTATCTCAAAATTAATTGTTAAAAAACTTAAATCAGGAAATAAATTGATTATATGTGGAAATGGTGGAAGTGCCGCTGATTCACAGCATATAGCAGCTGAAGTTGTGGGCAGATTTAAAACTAACAGAAAAGCATTACCAGCAATTGCTTTATCAACCGATACCAGTATAATAACTGCTATAGGAAATGATTTTGGTTTTAAAAACATTTTCAAAAGACAGGTTGAAGCTATTTCCAAATCAGGAGATATTTTTATCCCAATAAGTACCAGTGGTAATAGTGAAAATATACTTTTAGCAATTAACGCTGCAAAAAAAAATGATTGTATAACGATTGGTTTTACGGGGACCAGTGGAGGTAAAATGAAAGATAAATGTGATTATATTGTAAGTGTACCAAGTGATAATACTGCTAGAATTCAAGAAATGCATATTATGATTTTTCATATAATTTGTAGTATAATCGATAAAAGCTTTGAATAAGAATAAAATATCTATTATTTCTTTAGCAGGTCTTGGTAATTCATTACTTACCGCATTGGCTTTAAGTAAAACTGAATTATCCAAAAATCAAATTACCATTTATGTTTCAAATGATTTTGCAAAATCAATATTTCAATTTTATTTAAGAAAAGTAATAGTTAGGGTTATAAAAAAAAAAATAGGCTCTTATATTTTGCAGTTTTGCAAAAATTAATTTTTTCAAAAAATGATTTAATAATAATTGAGCCAAATTCAAGTAGTTTATTCATAGGACTTGTAAGATTATTTTTTGGTAAGAAAGTTAAATTTTGCTATGAAAACAATAATATGCCGATTGAACAAGATTATAAGAACTTGTTTAGTATAAAAAGTAAAATTCTTGATAAAGTAAATTTTAAATTTAACCCTAATGATAAATTTTTAATATATCCAACAGTAGAAAGTATAAACAAATTCTCAAAGAAAATATCAGAAATTCAATTAAGTTCAATAATTGATTTTCTGAATAATAATAAACTTTATTTCGATATTATAATCCCTAATTATGAAAAGAATCAAATTAGTTTAACTTTTATAAAAAAGCATGTTGATCATATAAAATATATAGATACTTTTTCTGATTTTAAAAAGCTTATTAATTTTTTTAAAAAATATGATGCATATATTGGAGGAGATACATTTTATTACCATTTAATGGCAAAAACTTTACAAAAAAAATCATTCACTTTCTTTGGTTCAACTAATTATAAGAGATTTATTTACGAAAACGAGTTAACAAAATATTTTTACCCTGATTGCCCTCATTACCCAACCTATAAAAAATATTTTTCTAAAATCAAATATTGCAATTATTGTAAGTCAAATTATTGTATAGATAAAATAAATATTAAAAATCTGAATATTTATTAAAAACGTAAATAAAAATGTTTAGTCATCATAATTATCAAAAAAATATTCTTTTGAAATGAGAGTTTTATATGTTGGAAAAGTAAATTTTGGAGGAACTTGTTATTCAAGGTACCGAGCTTATGTGAGATTAGGTTGCGATGTCGACGTAATTAATATTGAAGATTTTAAAAAATCAAAATCATTAATAATAAGGTTTTTAAACAATAAGAATAGATATTTTCTAAAAAAGTTAAATGAAAAGATTTCAAATTCTTCAAAAAATAATTATACAATAATTCATTTTGATACACCATTTTACATTTTTGAACAGACACTAGAATTAATTAAAAACTCAACCTCGTCAAAAATTATTTTTCACTATACTGATGACATCGAAGTTTTAAAACATGGGTTATTATTAAATAAGAATTCATACTTATTATCAGACTATATATTTACATGTAACGTATTTTCAATTGAATATTTTAAATCCATTGGAGTAAATCACGCCTTTTACAATGAAGTTGGGTATGATGATGAGAACATAGTTATCAATAATTCTAAAAAATTTAATCATATTAATATTAATTTTGGATTTATTGGACATTATGAAAAGAGCTATGAAAAAGATTTGGATATGATTTCAAATTCTATTTTTAAGTTAAAAAATAAAAACAAAAGCTTAAGAATTAATTTGGATGTTCATGGTTCTGGTTGGTTTAGAAATAATTTTTTTAAGTCAAAACCATATCTAAAAAAAATTAAAAAAAATATTACTGGTTTAGTTAGTCATTCAATGTATTGGTCATTTTTATCCTCTGTAGATGTAGGAATAGGACTTTTTTCAACAATGAATAGAAATAAAACAACTGGCAGAACATTTGAGATTCCAGCTTCTAATTCATTACTACTAACAAGAGAAACGGATATTATAAAAACCATTTTTAATCACAATGAAACCGCATTATTTTGGAACGATAAAAATATCGATATAGTAATCGAAAATTTAATTAAAGACAGAGATAAATCTGCGAAAATTTGTAAAAATGGTCATGAGTTTATTAGAGACAATAAGTTTAGATGGATGGATAGGGTACAAGAAATAATAGATATAATCAATTTAAAATAAAATAAATGAAGTTAATAAAAGAAAAATTATTTAGGGTCTTTAGTTATCCTTTCAACAATAAATTAGGTCAAAAGTTTTTATTTAGAATTTTCCAAATAGTTGGATATCTTTTAGGTTATGGTTGTGTTGATTTAATTAACAATAGTGGCGAACTACCAGTCCTTAAACAGATAATAAAAAAATCTCAAAATAAAGATAATACTTTCAGACTTATTGATGTAGGTGTAAATCTTGGCGATTTTATTGATTATACAATCTTATATTCAAAAAAATTAAATAAAAAAGCTCAAATTGATGGTTTTGAACCAAATATTTACTGTTACAAATTATTAAAAAATAAATATTCAAAATATAATTACGTTACAATAAATAATTCTGCTATTTCAAACTCAAAAAAGGAGAAAGTTTTATACTATGATTCAGATTATTCTGGCTCAAGTAGTTTGGTTGAGCCTTCATTGATTCAAGGTTTCAAGAAAATGAAAATAGATACAATTTCACTTGATGAGTGTTACAATAGTGATATTGATTTACTAAAAGTTGATGTTGAGGGATTTGAATTAAACGTTTTTAAAAGTGCTAAGAATTTAATTTCAAAAGGAAAGATTAAGAATGTCATGTTTGAATATGGAGGTCAAGGTGTTGCATCAAGAATCTTCTTTTCTGACATATTTGAATTTTTTACTGAAAATAAATATGATTTATATCGTATTACTCCACATGGCTATTTAGTAAAACTAAATTCGTGGCTTCCGGAATATGAATTTCCAAAAGCGACAAATTATTTAGCAAAGAAATCTGTATAAACTTTAAGTTTTGAGGCTAAAACAAGTTTTAAATAATACTTTTTTTAATGTTATTGTAAGTGTATCTAAAGCGATTGTTGACTTAATTTTTGTAAAGTATTGTGTTGAAAATTTTGGAGATAATCAATATTCTGACTGGGTATATATAATTTCAATAGTGTCATTTCTTAAATTAATTGATTTAGGGACTAATCAAACTATTATAAGAACTTTTATAAAACAAAATTTCAAAGAAATAAGTTCTTTATTTTCATTTAAAATTCTGGTTTGCATTTTTTTTTCTATTATTTCATATCTAATTATAAGTTACTCATTTGATTCTTTTTCCATAAAATACATTGAAAATGGAAAATTAATATTATTAATACTTATTATTTGTCAAATTTTTCATACAACATTTTGCGGTCCATTATCATCCTTATTAGTATCTAAGGAAAAATTTATACCCTCAATTATTATAAACGGGTTATATATACTTTTACCGCTAGTACTTTTTTTATTATTTTCATTTAGTGATCTACTTTCTCTAGCTTATCTAAATATTTTTTCAATAATAATATGTTCTGCCCTTCTTTTTTATTTTTCAAAATATAAACTTATATCTTCAAAAATTAAGTTAAACTTTAGACATATTAAATTAGATTTCAAAAGTAATTCCAATTTTTTTCTATTTAATCTGTTGGCAATTTTCTATCCTTTTATTGAGATATTTTTTTTAAAATTTTATTTAAGTAACGAGATACTGGTTAACCACATTATATATTTTAGATTTCCATTATTGTTTATTGCTTTTATGGCACAACTAATGACAAATTATTTTCCATCTGTTTCAAGGATAACAATAAATAATCCAAAAGAAGGAAAAGTTTACTTAAATAAGTTAACTTTTACTTTAGTCATATTCATATATTTCTGTTCAATTTTAATATTTTGTTTTAATAATCCCTTAATTTATTTATGGATGGGTGATGGCTATTATCCTAATTTAAACTTAATGCTGATGATTCAGTTTTTAACATTTTCTGATGGTTTAATATGGTCAATTCATCAAATACTTCTGCCATATAAGCCGGAAAACTTTAAGTTTAAGTTTTTTATTTATGAACTCTTAATAAGATTTTCAATTTTAATAGTACTTTTTAATTTAGATTTAATTTCTTATGATTTAGTGATTTTAATTACTCTTTTAACAAAGACTGTTCTACTGATTGCAATATTAAAATATAACAGCTTATTAAATCTTAAGTATTATAATAAAAAGGTTTATTTAGTTTTAGTTTTTAGCCTATTAATCTATTTAATTTCGTACCTATTTTACTCAGAGAAAATTTTAATTACTATAATTTATTCATTCTTATTTTCAATTTTAATTATGTATTTTATTTATAATTATAAAAATGAAATTAGAGATTTAGTATGATTTCAATAATAGTTCCGGTATTTAATGAAGAAAGATTTATTCAAAAATTTCTTCATTTTATAACAAAAAATTGTAAATATAAATACGAGTTGATTTTAGTTGATGGAAGATCTGAGGACAAAACAATTCATATAATTAATGATTATATTAATGAATATAATGCCAGGAATTTTATTTTAATCGATAATCCTAATAGATATGTTTCTTACTCATTAAATAAAGCTATTGATATATGTAAATATGAAATTATAATTAGAATGGATGTGCATACTAAATATTCAAATAATTATTTTGATTCAATAATTGAAACATTTAAAAATACTAATGCTGATATAGTGGGTGGTCCGACTGATACTATATATAATGAAAGCATACAAGAATCAATTGCATATTGTTACTCTCACATATTTGGAATGGGTGGAGGTAAAGTACATGATATGAAATTTAATGGATTTACGAATGGAGTTACTTTTGGAGCATTCAAAAAATATGTTTTTAAAAATAATTATTTTGATGAAGAACTAATTAGAAATCAAGATGATGAGTTTTTTTCAAGATGTAATAGTTTAGGTTATAAAATATATCAGTCTTCAAATATTAAACTTTATTACAGTCCACGAAGAAATTTTTATGGGTTGTCAAAACAGTATTTTCAGTATGGTTATTATAAGCCAATGGCTTTAAAAAAAGTAAAGAATAGTTTAAGTTTAAGACATCTAATTCCATCAATTTTTATAATTTATTTTATTTCTGCTGTATTATTTTATCAATTATTTTTATTAATATATTTTATTCCTCTATTATTGTTTTCCTTTATTAATAATAAAAAAATTAGTATTAAAATTTTAAATATTATTTCTTTTACAGTAATGCACTTTTCTTACGGTTTTGGTTTCATTTTTGGAATAAAAAAAATAATTTGAGATGGTTTTATTTTCATTTGTATTAGTAATTTTAGTTTGGTTATGGCCAGGTATTTATTTTAAAAAGAAAAATAAAATAAATATTACACACCCATTACTTTTTTTTCCATTATTTGTTGTTTATACGACTCTAATACCATTTTCTGAATATTTATTTGGATGGTCTGCTAAATTTGCAGATGCTGGATTAAGAGCAGTCTCATCAGAAATTATTTTATCAGGTGGTAATGCATACGTAATAACTAACTTATATTTAATTATTTCTGCAATTTTTTATTTTTTGGGTGTTTATATATTCATTAAAGGTATGCCTAAGAAAGCAAATTTTATTAGAATACAATCTATAAAATTTAAAAAAATAAAAGTTAAAGTTATATTCTATCTTTTACTTCTTCCCTTAATTATTGGCCCTATTATTTTTTTTGATATTAATCAATCGGGTAATTACTTTGTTTCTCAGGTTTTTGGTATGACGTTTTATATTCCTGGACTACTAGCATTATTTAATTTTTATGCATTTATGTTTGCGTTTATTATTGCAATACCAACTATTCCAATTATTTTATCTAAAGCAAATATTTTTTATCTTTTTCTTTGGTCTATTGTTCCTTTTGATTTTATCAGATATAAAATCAGGTTTAAGAAGACACTATATGTTTTATCTATTTGTCTTGGTATATTTTTGGCTACTTGGATGATTGATAAAAGAGATGAATTTACAGGCCCCGCCGATACAAATCAAATAATAGGTTTATTTTATACATTTTTTTTTCGTGAATATAGTTATGATGTTTTTGCCTCAGATGTTTATCATGCTTACAACAATGATAAAATTAACACTAGATCATACCTTTTTGGTGAGTTTGCAGAGCTAATTCCTTCTTCTATCTATGAAACTTTATTTGGAGAAAAAAAAGTTAGAATGGGTAATCTTGTTGGATACGAGATATTAAGAGAATATAAAGCAGCGGATTTAGGTGTTGGATTTAACAGACACTATTTGACCTCTTTTTATCATGATTTAGGTCTTATCGGTGTAATGATTGGATCTTTTATTATTGGATTAATGAATGGATATTGGTTTAAAAGAAATATTAAAATTTTTTTGAAAAAAAACAGTAGGATATACATTGCTAGATATCTTACAATTCCATTAAATTTTCATTATTTGATTAATGGTGCTATATTTTACTTCTTAATTAATTTTGTTTTTATGAATGTTTTGATAAGTATTTTTAAAATTACCTATAAAAAAACTATTATTAATGAAAATCCCATTTAGTTTACCATATATTGATAAAAGTGTTATTAATGAGGTTAATGATAGCCTAATAAATACTGGTTGGTTAACCTCTGGTCCAAAAGTAAAGGAATTGGAAAATGAACTCCAAAATATTATTGATTCTAAATACATTTTATGCGTAAACTCATGGACAAGTGGAGCTCAATTAATCTTAAGATGGCTTGGTGTTGGTCCTGGTGATGAAGTAATTATTCCAGCATATACCTATTCTGCAACAGCTCTTTGTATTATGAATCTTGGAGCTAAACCAATTATGGTTGATGTTAGAAATGATTTTACTATTGACCCAGATTTGGTTTTAAAAAAAATTAATAAAAAAACAAAAGCTATAATTCCTGTTGATATTGGTGGTTTACCATGTGACTATGAATTAATTAATAAAATTGTAAAGTCCATAGAAGTTAAAAAAATATTTATTCCAAAATCTCCAATTCAAAAAAAAATAAGACGACCTATTGTAATAGGTGACGCTGCACATTCAATAGGTGCTATTTATAAAAATAAATATCTTGGAAGTCATACCGATATTTCAATTTTTTCATTTCATTCAGTCAAAAATCTGACAACAGGAGAGGGCGGGGCCATAGCATTAAATTTACCTGATAATTTTAATAATGAAAAAGTATTCAAAGATTTAAAGATCTTAGGATTGAATGGACAAACTAAATCAGCTTTTCAAAAGAATAAAATTGGCGGTTGGAGATATGATATTATTGATCAAGGATTAAAAATTAATATGCCAGATATATGTGCTGCAATTGGATTGGCACAATCTAAAATTTATTTAACCAAACTATTGCCTGAAAGGAAAAAGATTTTTAGTTTTTATAATACTTTTTTTAAAAAAAAGCATTGGGCAATAATACCAAAATCTATAGAAAAATTCAGAGAATCATCTTATCATTTATATTTACTAAGAATCAAAAATATTGATGAAAATAAAAGAGATTTAATAATTAATTACATAAGTAAAAAGGGGGTTGGGGTAAATGTCCACTATATCCCAATGCCAATGTTGACTCTTTTTAAAAAAAATAAATATGATATTAAAGAATTTAATAATACTTACAATTTATATAAGAATGAAATCACGTTGCCAGTTTATAATAATCTTAAGCCAAATGAACTTAAAATAATTTGTGATGTTGTAAGTGAGGCCTGTGAAAAAATTATATAATGAAAACCATTGATTTAAAAATAAGTGATTTTTTACTTTATTTAACTTGGTTGTATTCAGTACATTTTATTGGAGCTATTCCTAATAATATCAACTCCATATTTTCAATTATACTAATCTTATTACCTTCTTTAATTTTAATATACTTATCTAAATTATTCAAAAACGAATCTTTTAAATATAATTTCAACGTAAAATTTCTTATCTATTTTTTTCTAATTTCTACAATTTTTATTTTAATTAATTTTAATAGTAACACACTATTCAATGACGAATCATCTTATGCTTTAGGGAGTTATAAGCTAGCACATGGCTTTATTTTAAAAGCCTCAGAATTTTTTCCATGGTTTAATAAATTTAATTTCAAAATTGCATTAAGATTAATTAATCTTATAATACTTATATTACCATTTGTATTAATTTTCTACTCAAAAATTAAAAACAAAATTTTAATTGGATCAATTTTAATTGTGATAATAAGATTATTGTTGACTTTTATTTTAGATGGATCTACAGGAACTCACCCTCCAATGCATAGTTTTTTATCATCCACAATTACAACTTTGTTTGGTATTAATTCATTTACATTTAGAATTGCGCAATTAATCCCACTTATTTTATTGTTAACCTATTTTCTAATAGAAACTGAAACAAAAAAAATTACATTATTAATTTTAGCTTTAGCAATTTCATTAGATCCTTTTATAGGCTTCTTTGCTTTAGTTGTTGAGCAATCAAATTACTCCTTTATATTTATCTCATTTTTATTTTTCACTGTACTTTATAAAAAAATAGATTTAAAATATATTTCATTAATAATTGGAATTTCATTACTCTTTAGAAATACTTTGATATCACTATTTTTTATACCATTTATAGTACAGTTCTATAAATCAACTAAATTTGACAAGAAGTTTATTGTAAATTTTTCTCCAATTTTAATTGGAATTCCAACTTTTCTAAAATCTATAATTTATGGAACCCCATCCACTATAAAAATGAATAATCTTGATTTTGAAACACAACTTAATGGTATTACAGATTTGGATATTTTATATAATCTCTCAAATGTTTTGGATTTCTATATTCTAATTCCAATTCTGTTAATTACATATTTTGTCATAAAAAAAAGATATGATATAGTCCTTATGATTTTAAGTTACTTTATTATTTATATTATGCTTCATGTTTTTGCTCATGCTCCTAAATATTTCTCAAAATATTATTTTGAGTTTGTAGGTTTTTCATTTCTACTTTTTTACTTTATTTATTTTAAAAATTTAAATATTGATAAAAATAAATTTTATTTAATTTTATTTATTCCTCTTATATTTTTAAGATTAGAATTCAATAAAAATTTAGAACAAAAAAATCTAATTGATTTAACTATTAGAAATGAGAATTTTCATCCAACTTTAATTCTAGAGAATGATGCGGAAATAGTTTTAAGACAAGTAAATAATGATTTGAAAAATACTATTCTTATAAGCTCTGATGATAAGTCCTTATTACCTTTTATATTTTTGAATAAAACAATTAAACAAACGAATATAGATTACAGTTTAACAAAAACTTATAACCAATTAAACTCTAATTTGAATAATGGTAAAATGTATTATAAAATAAGTATAGATTATGACTTGATTAATAAGTTATCTAATGATATTAAATATATTATTTTTACCGATCTCAGTGAGATAACCAATAAAATTAAAATTGACAATTTAATTAAAGATGGTTGGGAAGTATATAAAAGTAAAAAGAAATCAAAAAGTCATTTTGGTTGGTTAATATTATATAATAAAGAATTTAAAAAAGTTTAGTATGAATTTTTATTATTATAGGTATAAGTTTTTGATATTTTATGTAATATTTGGAGTTTTTTCAATTGGTTTAGAACTAACTACATTAACTTTTCTAATTTATTTGAGCTTTAATGAATTTGTCTCTTACTTTATATCATTTTTAATAGGGTTACTAAGCGCTTTTTTTCTTAACATTAAATTTAATTTTCAAATTTCTCGACCAAAAAGATTTAGGGCTCTTATTTATTTTGCAATTATTTCATGTTTCTCTTTGGTTATACAAACAGGTTTCAGAGAGTATTTAATTGATTTTGAAATGAATATGTATGAATCTCGATTTTTGGTTTCTGGGTCACTTTTTTTTATTTCTTATTTATTGCACCGAAAGTTTACATTCAAAGATTACAAAAAGGTAGGTGTAGCAATATATGCTCATGGCGTTGAAGATATTGATTCTATTTATGAAAAAATTGGGGATGTTTGTAATTTTATTCATGTTGATATTGTTGATAAATCATTTAATCCAAACAGTATTGAAGTTAAAGCATATAAAGCTGAAGTAATTAAAGCATATTGGAGAAATAAGTTTATTGAAGTACATATCATGTCAATCAATCCTATAAAATGGATAAATCAAGTTAAAGATTATGTGAATTTAATTTATGTTCATCTTAATTCGCATAACATTATAAATTCAATCAAAGTTATATCTAGAAATAATTGTGAGCCTGGAATAGTAGTTACCCCTAATGATGATTTAAATTTGTTAGAAGAATATATTGAAAGTATAAGATATATTATGGTTTTAGCTATACCAAAGCCTGGTTTTTCAGGACAGGAATTTGATAAAAGATCAATTGATATTATTAACAAATTAAATAAACATAAGTACAGAAATAATTTTAATTTATGTGTTGATGGTGGAGTCAATAGAAAAACTATCAAATTGCTTGATGTTGATTCAGTTGTTTCTGGAAGTTATGTTTTAAAAGGTGATAATCCTGTAAAAAATATTATGCTATTACAAACATCGGGTGATTATGAAAAAAGTTGAAGATTTAAAATTTTCAATAAAAAACTTTATTATTAAATCTTTAGAAAATTTTGATGAGATAATTTCAGTATCAATTCCTGGTTCTTTTGAAAAAAAAGTAGACATATCAATTATTAGTGATATAGACGTTGTTATAATTGTAAAAAAATTAAATAAAAATTTATTTAACAATATCATTAAAAAATTTCATGTTCAGGGTTGTCAAATTTCATTAGATGATTATTCAGTAATTGTAAACTCAACTTTTGGCCCCTTAAAATTTAATGATAAAAAGACTGTTGTTTTTCATGTAATGATATATGATATTAATGGTCATAGAGAGCATGTGATCAAGAGTCCATTTACATGTTATGATTGGGAAAAATCAAAACCTATCATTGGTAAATCCTTGAGTGATATTTATACAGCTTTACCTCTACAATTGAATGATTTAGTATCCTCTAGAAGGTCGCTTATTAGTTATATTGATGATATTGAAAAGGAAAATATTTCTTATAGAAAATATTTATTTAAAGGTGATGATGTACTTATTGAAAAGTTGAATTATAAAATGGATGATAGGATGAAAATGGAATATATCTTTCATACTATTAAATTTATTTTACTAAACATGATGAAAATTCTAAAACAAAAAAATTTAGAATATTCTGAGTTACAAATTATTAAGAATTTTTCTCTTGAAGGTTATGATAAAAGAAAAATAGGTGAAATACTTAACAACCTATATTTATGGAAGTATAAGAAAAATCTTATCATTCAAAATACTATAAAACCAATTAAAAAAGAATTATTTGATTTAAGTGATACTTATTTGAGATTTGTAAACAAATTACCAATAGTAAATTTTATTAGGCATAAAAAAACACAATTTAATGATGGTACTTTTTTGGGAATTGGACGTAACCCTGATATAATTGATAAGATTAAATTTGATGATCAGGAATATGAATTAATTTATTCAAGTAAAATGAAAAGAGCAATATCAACTGCAAAACTTCTTAATGGTAATGAAATTATTGAAGATAGTCTAATTAATGAGATTGATTATGGAGAGGCTGAGGGAATGACATATTTAGATTTAATTAAATTTCATCCTCAAATAAAAAAACAATGGGATTTGAAAAATGACCCAAAATTTCCATCTGGCGAAAACAGTAGAGATGTTTTAACTAGACTAAATAAATTCTTAAAAAAAAATATTTTGAATACAAAAATAAAAAAAATAGGAGTTGTTACTCATAATGTTGTTATACGAATATTGTTATCAAAACTATATAAAATTGAGTTGAATTTAAATTATAAATTTATTGTTGAAAATTGTGAAATAATTTCATTTAGAGTTTTTAGGGGTAATATAATTCCTCAATTAAATCATGATCAAAGAATAAAATTTAGAGACAATATAACAAGTGAATAATTCTCAAATAAAATATTGTGTATTATTTTTTCCCGAAAATAAGCTTGATAAGCTAATAAAAAATTATAAAAATGAATATAAAAATTTTGAGGACAAAGAAAATTATTTTAATCATCCTCCTCATCTATCTTTTTATTTGTTTAATTCTGTAAATAATAAAGAAGAAATCATATCCCAATTTAAAAGAATAGCTTATAATCAAGTTAAAATATTATATGATGGCTGGAAGGTTTTTGAAAATGATCAAAACTCAAGTAAAGATACAGTTGTTATGAGCTTTAAAAATAATAGTGAATTAAAAAAATTACAGTTTATAATTGCTAAATCAATGAACAATTTTAGATTTTCAAAAATATCTTACAAAAATATATGGAATAATGAATATGAAATTTCGTATAATAATTGGGGATATCCCTTTGTAGGTAATCATTGGATTCCACATATAACAATTGGTTCAATCCCCAGTAGTCAAAAATTTTTAACAGATAAATTAATTGATGAAAAACCTAGTATTGACAATATTATAATTAATAAATTAACTTTATGTTCTGTTGATGGAAACACTCATAAAACTTTAAGTGTGATAAAACTTAATGAGTAAATCATGTTCTTTAATAAAAAGAATTTTTAAGAAACCAATTGTGAAATTTGGAATAGTAGGCATTATTTCAAACATAATTAATTATATAACTTATTCACTGTCTTTGTTTTTATTTAGCCTAAATATTTCTGTACTAAATGGGTATTTTATTGGATTTATTTTTTCTTATTTTGGGAATAAGAATTGGACTTTTGAATTAAAGTATAAAAATAAATCTCAGCTAATTATTGAAAAATTGAAATTTTTTGTTTTACACATATTAAGCTTAATTTTAATGGTTTATTTAGTCAATTTTTTTAAGAATGAAATAGAATTTAATTATTCTGTATCTTGGTTCTTTGCTGCCATACCAGTAGCTCTTTTTAACTACTACCTAACTAAAAAAATATTTTCATGAAATCAAAATTTGGAATTTTATCAAAACTTTATTTTTTACAAAATATAGTTTCATCATTTATCTCTAAAATTAATCCTGCAATAATTCATAATATTGAAAAATATATGGCAATTAAGAAAGCACATTATTTATCAATAATTGAAGATTTAGAAGGTGACTATTTAGAGTTTGGTGTCTTTAATGGAAGTTCATTTTCTCACTCTATAAGATGTTTCAAAGCATTAAATTATTTAAATCCTAATAAAAATGTATCATTTTATGGATTTGATTCATTTGAGGGCTTTGGAAAATTAGAAGATGAAGATAAGCACTCGTTTTATACAGATCAGAATTTTGAAGTTGATTATAAAAGTGTTTTAAATAGAGTAAAAAAAGCAAGCGGTAAATTAATTAATTTCAAATTGATCAAAGGGTTTTTTAATGAAACTTTATCTCATCAACCAGCCTTTTATGGTATTAAAAAAGCTAGGATTATCTTTATTGATAGTGACACATATTCTAGTTCTAAAGAAGCTTTAGATTTTTGCAACGATATAGTACAACAGGGCACAATACTTATTTTAGATGATTATTATTCATATAAGGGTAGCAATGAAAAAGGCATTAAAAGAGCTTTTGATGAGTTTTTAAATTTTAATAATATTGAAATTAGAAAAATAATGGATTATGGTATGGGTGGTGTTGTTATGATTGTATCAAAAATTGCTTAAATGATAGTTAATTTAATTCCAATGGCTGGTGAGGGTAAAAGGTTCAAGGATGAAGGCTATCAGTTGCCAAAACCCTTGATAAAGGTTGATGGTATTCCAATGGTTATTAAGGCTTTAAATTCTTTACCTAAAGCCGATAAAAATCTTTTTATATTGAGAGAAGATCAAATTGATTATCTGCAATTCAAAAGAACTGTTAGTAAGTTTTGTTCCAACTTTGAATTAATTTTATTAGATAAAATTACTGAGGGTCAAGCATCTACCTGTCTTTATGCTGAAAATTTTATTGAACAAAACTCAATATTAAATATTGGTTCATGCGACGTAGGATATTCCTACAATAAAGAATGGTTTTATAAAATGCTTGATAAAAATGATTGTTTAATATGGTCATACAAAAACAAAAAACATATTTTAAAAAATCCAGACATGTATGGTTGGGTTAGAGTAATTGAGAATACTAATAAAATAGACTTCGTGAGTTGCAAGAAAACTATTAGTAACAATCCTTTGAATGATTATGTTGTTTCAGGTACTTTTACTTTTAAAGATTCAAATATGTTTTTTTCATCAATAAAAAAAATGATTGAGTTGAACGATAGAATAAACAATGAATTTTATATTGATAATGTTTTCAATCATATAAATGTTGAAAAAGCTGTCTTTGAAGTTGATGAAATCTTTTCTTGGGGAACCCCTCATGAATTAAATAATTATCTTAAGAAATCATCTTGATAAGTTTATCAGTTATCATACCGTTTTATAATGAAGAAAGCTCAGTAAATGATTTACTCAAGGAATGTTTTAAAATAAGTATATCAAAACGTAATATTGAATTTGTTTTAGTTGATAACGGTTCAACTGATAATACTAATATTAATTTATTAAGATTTTTAAAATCTAATCAAAATTTTAACGCAAAAATTATTGAAGTAAAAAAAAATATTGGATACGGAAATGGAATTATCCAAGGTTTAAACAATGCCCATGGTGAGATTTTATCGTGGACTCATGCAGATTTACAAACAGATATTAATGATGTAATTGGAGCATATGAAACTTTTAAAGAAGGTTTGATTAATAATAAATGTATAGTAAAAGGGAGAAGAGTTAATAGAAATTTTTTTGATAATTTTTTTACCAAATCAATGTCATTAATTTCGACAATTATATTAAAAAAAAAATTGGATGACGTTAATGCTCAGCCAAAAGTTTTTAATAAATCATTTTTTAGATCCCTAAAAAATCCTCCTCTTGATTTTTCTTTAGACCTCTTTTTACTATATTTTGCATTAGAAAAAAAAATTATTATTAATAATTATCCTGTTCTATTTAAAGATAGACATTCAGGAAAAGCTAAAGGTGGCGGTACATTAATAGGAAAATTTAAATTAATTAAAAGAACTTTAAAATACATACTAGAATTAAAGAATAGATTAAAGTAAATGGAAATAATTATACACAGAGTTAATACCATTGAAAAACTTAAAATGGTCCCTCATGATTTTGGTTGCGAAATAGATGTTAGATCAAATGGTAAAGAGATTATTTTAAACCATGATGCCATGCAGGATGGTTGTAGTTTTGAGAATTTTTTGAATTTTTATAACCATGGGACACTAGTTGTTAATATAAAAGAAAGTGGTATAGAAGACTTTATAATTAAAGAATTGAATAAGCACAATATTTCAAATTATTTTTTACTCGATTGTGAGTTCCCCTACATTTACAAAAAGGTAAGGGAAAATTTTAAAAAACTAGCTATTAGATTTTCAGAAGATGAACCTATTCATCAATTAGAAAAATATAAAAATTTAGTTGATTGGGTGTGGATTGACACTAATACTGTTCTTCCAATAAATAATGAAAATGCTAAATTATTAAGTAAGCTTAAATCTTGTTTGGTTTGTCCAGAAAGATGGAATAGACCACAAGACATAATTTTATATAAAAATGAATTGTTAAAAATGAAATTTGAATGTAATGCTGTAATGACTAGTTTAAAATATGCTAACTTATGGTTAAAATAAAATTATGATTCATAATGACTTAAGAAAAAAAGCGTTTGAAGCTAATCTATCAATTGTAGAACATGATCTTGTAACTTTGACTTGGGGTAATGCATCTGTTTTTGATTCTTTTAACAAAATTATTGCAATTAAACCCAGTGGAGTACCATATTCAGATTTAAAGTGGCAGGATATAGTTTTATTAGATTTAGATTTAAATAATATTGATTCGAAATTAAGACCATCCTCCGATACAAAGACTCACGTTGAAATATATAAGAATTTTGATAATGTAAAAGGAATAGTTCATACTCATTCAAGGTGGGCAACTACATGGGCCCAAGCTCAATTACCAATCCCATGTGTTGGTACAACACATGCTGATCATTTTTATGGTGAAGTTCCATGTATACCAATTCTAAATGAAGATCAGATATTTGATGATTATGAAAAAAATACGGGTTTAAGTATAGTAGAATATTATGTCAAAAATAAATTAAATCCCATAGAAACACCTGGTTGCATACTAAGTGGACATGCTCCATTTACTTGGGGAAAAACAATAAAAGAGGCTATTGAAAATGCAGTTGCACTAGAATATGTAGCTATGATGGCTTTTAATTCACTTAAAATAAATAATAATATAGATTTCCCAAAGTATATTTTAAATAAGCATTATAAAAGAAAGCATGGTAAAGAGTCATATTATGGACAAAAAAAATAATTTTAATATTTACAAATTACTTTCAAATAGGGTACGAAATATTAAAATAAATCCTTTTATTAAAGATTTAGAATTATATTCTGAATTCCTAAATTCAAAAATATTTAATAAAAAAATATTGGTTATTGGCGGGGCTGGCACTATAGGCTCTAATTACGTTAAACAGATTTTAAATTATAAGCCTTCTAAAATAGTTGTTGTTGACATTAATGAAAATGGTTTAACAGAACTAACAAGAGATCTTAGAAGCTCCTTCTTGTTAGATTATAATCCTGAATACATTACTTACCCTGTTAGTTTACTTAGTGATACTTTTGATAAAATATTTTTTTCAGATAATTGGGATGTCATTTCGAACTTTTCAGCACATAAACACGTTAGATCTGAGAAAGATAAAATCTCAGTTGAAGCATTGATTAAAAACAATGTATTTGGTGCTATAAAAATATTAAAGCTCTGTGATGTAAAATCACCAGAATATTTTTTTAGTGTTTCAACAGATAAAGCTGCAAATCCAGTTAATATCATGGGAGCCTCCAAAAGCATAATGGAAAAATTAATTATTTCAAAAAAAATAATTTTAGAGTATCTACTGCTAGATTTGCAAATGTTGCTTTTTCAAATGGAAGCTTGCTTGATGGTTTCATTAATAGAATAAATAAAAAACAACCACTTTCATGCCCAGAAGATATTAAACGTTTTTTTGTAACCCCTGAGCAATCTGGACAAATTTGTTTATTATCAACATTTCTAGGAAAATCTGGTAATATCTTCTTTCCAAAATTAGACTTTAAAAAAGATCAAATATTTTTCAAAGATATTGCTCTAGATTTTTTAACTCAACAAGGCTTTAAACCATATTTTGCTAAATCTGAAAAAGAAGCTAAAGAATTTAATTTTGACAATCATAATGATAAGTTCCCTATTTTCTTTTTCAAAACTGACACCTCAGGAGAAAAAACATATGAAGAGTTTCATACTGACAAAGAAGAATATGATATTGATAAATATCATTCCTTAGGATTTATTAGTAGTGGAGATGTTCGTATATCTTTTGAAGATTTAATTTCTGATTTTGAGTATGCTTTTAATATGAATAATTCAGATAAGTCAAATTTAATTCATGTAATTAGTAAGTATATTCCAAGCTTTAATCATGTTGAAACTGGTAAAAATTTAGATCAAAAAATGTAATAATGTATCTATTTTTTATTAAAAGATTTATTGATTTATCCATATCATTTTTATTTATTACAATCACTTTACCTATTTTTTTTGTAGTTACTATAGTATTAAAATTCACAGGTGAAGGAGAAATTTTGTATTTACAGGAAAGGGTTGGACTTAACAATAAAAAATTTAAAATTTACAAGTTTGCAACTATGGTTAAGAATAGTCCAAATATGGGAACAGGAAGCCTGACTTTGAGAAATGACCCTAGAGTTTTACCTTTTGGAAAGTTTCTTAGAAGGTCAAAGATAAATGAGTTTCCACAAATTTTTAATGTTTTCAAAGGCGAAATGTCAATTGTAGGTCCTCGGCCACAAATGGAAGTAGATTTTTTAGTGTACCCTAAAACTATTAGAGATTCGATTTACAAATGTAAGCCTGGTATAACAGGTATTGGCTCAATAATCTTCAGAGATGAAGAAAAATATATTTCTGAATCACCAAACCCAAAAAAATTTTATAAGGATGAAATAGCTCCTTTTAAAGGTTCATTAGAAATGTGGTATCAACAAAACATTTCGTTTACATGTGATATAAACATTATTCTTTTGACTGCTTTTTCAATAATATTTCCTAATAAAAATTTTGCAAATATTTTTTTTAAGAATCTACCTAAAAGTAAAAAGTTTTAAACTTTTTTAATTACGTATTCAACTACTCCCCAAATAATTAATTCATTTTCTTCTTTAATTTCAATGGGTTTATATTTTTTATTTTGTGGCATTAAAAAGAGTTTGTTTTTTTCTTTCTTTATTCTTTTTACTGTAAATTCTCCATCAACAAAACAAATTGCTATTTTACCATTTTCAGGATCTAATGACCTATCGATTATTATTAAATCACCATCATCTAATCCTGCTTCAATCATCGAATCTCCGCTTACTCTTGCATAAAAAGTTGATTCTTCATTTTTTACTAGCTCTCTATCTAAACTAATTCGAATTTCTTTAAAATCATCAGCTGGAGATGGGAAGCCTGCTGAAATACCCTGTTCAATTAACCATTGTCCTAATAAATCACCCTTTTTTGGTTTTAAAAATATAAGTTTATTTTTTTTCATTTTACTTTGATAATTTCATCTAATTTACATGTATAATTAGGACTTAATTTTTCTTGTTTCATTTTCCATCTTTTTCTTAAATCCTGAGAGGCAAGTTTAATTTTGCTTTGGCCTTCTTTTTTTTGAATAAAATCTATAGTTTTCATCAGATATTTATGTTTTGGATTTTCATTTTCAAATAAATTCAGTTGATAGTTGTTTGATGAATCTAAACCCATTACTACAGTTCCTGCCTTTTTATAGTTCAACCCTTTTTTAAATATACTTTTTAGACCCTTAATTGCGTACTTACTTATTATCATATTTGAGTTTGTTGAAAAAGGAATCGTCATCAATATTCCATTTCTATATTGTGTTTTATTTTTTTCAAACTTGTTAGTTCTTACAAATACATATATAGAATTACAATTACTATTTTGAGCTCTTAGTTTCTCAGCACAGCATATAGCAAAAGTTGATATCCTCTCCTTTATTTTTTCATAATCAGTAATTGTTCCCTCAAAACTTCTAGTTGT
>MDTG01258284.1_pt1 | contig 38120 bp, 45 predicted proteins | sample 811421 | NCBI WGS metagenome assembly MDTG01 (sample SAMN05326645, study PRJNA326480) | marine metagenome | isolation source: seawater | place: Pacific Ocean: South East | collected 2011
AAATGGTCGGAGTGAAAGGACTCGAACCTTCGACCCCCTGGTCCCAAACCAGGTGCGCTACCAGGCTGCGCTACACTCCGACAGTCACTATTCTTACGAAAAGTGGACGGAATTATATTATGTTTTTACACTTTTGTCAAGAGTAAATTTAACAAATTGAAAAATTTAGCTAAATTTAATTTAATTTGTATTTTTTTCAATAAATTTTAAATACTTTTTACCACTATTTGTAATATCTATTTCAATAATTTCAGGGACATCATAACCATGATGTTCTTTGATTTTACTCTTTACTTTTTCAAAATTGTCTTTTCTTGTTTTAATATTTACAAGTATTTCATTATCACAACAAAATTCATCATTCCATGTGTAAAAAGATTCGATTTCACTTAGTTGAACACAAGCTGCAAGTTTTGCGTCTATCAAAATCTTTGCGATATTTTTAGCTTCAGTTTTTGAAGCACATGTTGTTTGAATTAGAACTATTCTCATAATCTTCTTACCTCTTCTATTAAATCTGATGGAATTAATGAATAATCATTTCTTTTAAAGTTAGAAGCAGCTAGAGCATGTGCTAAACTTGCGTTAATTGCTGCAGCTAAAGGTTCATATCCTTGAGCTAGTAAAGATCCAACTAACCCACTTAAAACATCGCCACTTCCACCTTTACTTAAAACAGCTGTTCCATAAGTGTTTATATATAAATTCTCTCCTTGCGAGATAATTACATTTGTACCTTTTAATAAAAGTACTACTTTTGGATATTTTAAACAAAACTTCTCTACATATTTTATTCTATTATTTTGTAATTCATCTATTTTAATATCTGCAATATCACATATTCTTAAAAGTGAGCAAAACTCTTTTGGATGTGGAGTTAAAACAATATCTTCATCTAAAACTTCAAGTAATAATTCATCATAAAATAAATCAGCATCAACTATTTTCTTTACATCTTTAGAAAGTATTTTTTTCACTTCATCTGTTTCATATTTTCCAAGTCCCATTCCAATTGCAATTGCAGTACAGTTTTCACTTATAAAATGAGTTTGCATAATATGATAAGGCAAGTCAAGATTTTCATGACATACGACACTAACAATTCCAGCACCAAATCCAAAAGCAGCTTTTGCAGCAATTATTCCAGCACCTTTTTTACAACCTGCAACTACATTTAAGTGTCCATAAGAACCTTTATGAGAGTTAAGTGTGTTTCTAAATGGTAATTTTAAATCTTTTTTCTCTAGAAGATATTTGTAACTATTTGTTTCATACAGTTCTCTTTGTATTCCTAAGTTTGCTACTTTAATTTTTCCAGCATAATCCTTTGCTGTATCACTAAATAAAGAAGTTTTTAACGCACCCATTGTAATAGTAGTATCTGCATTAAAAGCAACCGTATCTAACTGTCCATTATTAAAAATACCACTTGGAATATCGCATGCAATTTTAATAGCTTCAAAGCTATTAAGTGTATTTATTAAAGTTATAGCTTCTTTATCTAAAGTTTTATTTAATCCTGAACCAAAAATACAATCCACTATAATATCAGCATTTTCAAGTTTTGTAACAACTTGTACACCTATACTTTTTGCTCTTTTATATTGAAGTTTCCCAATATTCGTTTTAGTTTCTTTATAAAAATATAAAAAAACATCAAATTTAGTATGTAAAAGTCTTGCAAGTGTAATACCATCTGCTCCATTGTTACCAGAACCACATACTATTAAAATAGATTTTTTATCATGATATTTCTCTTCAATATATAAAGCCATACTATTAGCAGCATGCTCCATAAGTATATCTTCACTTAAAGAAAATTCTTCATAACATCTTTTATCTAAAGAGCCTACCTCATCAAATATTTTTTGCATTAAAAATCCTAATTTATTTTTTTACTTAAAGCCTCTATCAGTATTCCTTGCAATACTCCACCTATTAAGATATAAATAAATAAAACTACTGTAAATACGACACCAAAATAATCAATCATTATTGGTATAAATGGAACTTTTATAGCTCTTGTATACATAAATGTTGCAAGCAAGCCATCTTTTAATCCATTTTGTCTAAATTCACTAAGCATCGGATACCAAACATACATAGGTCCGTGACTTACTACACCACCTAAGATTGAATAAATCCATGCTTTAATTCCACTATCTTTTCCTAAATGCTTCATAATCATTTTGGGTTTTAGAAAATAGTTTATCATAGTCGTAATAAATATAATCATTACAAAAATTGCTAAAAGCTTTAATAATACTTCATAACTTTTTGTTAAGGCTAAAATACTATTCTCAGCATCAAACAAAAAAATCAATATATAAATAATTATAACAAAAAAAAGAAATTTAATCCCTTTAAATTCTAATTTTTTATTTTTCATAATAAAATCCAATTTACAGTTAAAACTGTAGCTATTGAAACTAAAATAGTTGTAATAAATGTAAATAATGTTCTATAAAAAGTGAATCTAAGACCAAATATCTCTACTTCAGCTGGTAATTGTACAACTCCTAGAGTAACCCAAGAAAGAATAAAAGCTGTAACTGCAAATAAAGAAATACCTGCAGTTGTTAACTCTCCACTTAAAATATAACTAACCATTGGGTTTCCTGTTAAAACTCCACCCATTAAAGTTCCTGTTATTGTATCTATAAAATTGTTGTCTATAAAGAATGAGGCTAATATTTTTTTTGTGATATATGTATCAAAAATGCCAAGAAGTAAGATTATGGCAAGAAGCATAGGAAGCATTGAAATAAAACCTTTCAATGCTTTATTAAAAGCCTCTTTTATATTGTTTTTTTCTTTCAAAATATTCATTTTCCTTTATTATAGGTATTATAATTTAAGATTATATGAAGTATTTTAACTGTTTTATTATTATGATTTGTTTATCTTATCATAAGTCAAACTTATATTTAATTGTTTTTAAATTTCCATCCATCTGCTTTTAAAATCGTAATTATCTTCTCTTTTACATCACCTTGTAGTTCTATCCACTCTTCTTTGATAGCTCCACCACAGGCTAGTTTTTTCTTTAAAAGTTTTAATATCTCTTTTTTATCACTATCATTTAAAGAAAATCTTCCCACTAAAGTTACTGGTTTTCCTTTTCTTTTTTCATAAGTAAATACTAATTGATGTTGATTCTTTGGCAAGATTTCATTTTTATTAAAAGTACTTGGAGCAGTAGGTTTGTTGCTCTTATTATTCTTATTTATTTTTTGTTTTTTTGGCTTTTCATCATATTTTGATGTATCGTGATTATCACCATCAAGTTTTGCACCCATTTCAAATATCATTTAAAATCCTTTTACTCTTGATTGTACATCTATGTCATCAAGCTTTGTAAACTCTTTTTGATTATACTGTTCAACTGCAACACGACCTATCATAGCAGCATTATCACTACAGTATTTTAATTGGCTTAGATGCAATGTCGTGTTATTTTTCTTACATAACTCTTCTATTTGAGTCCTAAGATAAATATTAGCACTTGCACCTCCAACTATTGCAAAATTTTTTGGAACTTTTTGCTTAAATAATTTTTTTGTTTTTTGCATAATATGTACAATTGCTGTTTTTTGAAAAGAGGCACAAATATCATATTTATCTTGCTCGTCTACTGTTCCATCTTCATTAGCACATTTTTCTATTATTAGTCTTACTGCATTTTTTAAACCTGAGTATGAAAACTCTATATTTGGACTTTGTCTTAAAGGAACTGGAAGTTCAAATCTGTTTTCATCACCTTTTAGTGCATATTCTTGAACAACTGGACCACCAGGATATCCAAGCCCTAACATCTTTGATACTTTATCAAAGCTTTCTCCAAAACTATCATCCATAGTGCTTGCTATTAAATTCATCTCAGTTAATGAGTTAGCTTCAATTATTTGTGTATGCCCACCTGAAACTAATAAAATAGTCATAGGAAGAATCTCTTCTTTTTCTATAAAAAGAGAATAAATATGACCCTTTAAGTGATTAACAGAAATCAATGGTAAATCAAGTGAAATACTCAAAGCCTTTGCCATAGTCACACCTTCCATTAAAGTAACAGATAATCCAGGTGCACTTGTAACTGCTATTGCTTTTAGTTTTGGAAAGTATTCTACACACTCTTCAAGTATTTTAGGTAAGGCTTCGATATGTAATCTCGCAGCTAATTCAGGAACTACCCCACCATAAACGCTATGCTGTAACTCTTGAGATATTTTCTTATGATAAACTAATTCTAATGTTTGGCTATTTGTAATAGCTATTGAACTATCATCGCATGAGCTTTCTATACTTAAAATCATTTAGTAAGCCAATCTAATGCAAAATCATGAGAACCAAAACCAGAATCTGCATTTATATGTCCGGCATCTTTAAGTACATTTATTTCGATATTTAGTTTTTCTTTTAAATCCATTGCTTCATCTTCAGTCATGTATGGATCATTTGTAGATGCTAACATGATAATATCTTTTGCTTTTAAATCTTTTGCAATTGGATAAGGATAAAAAGTACTAGCTGCTTCTACTACTCTATCTCTACTAACGGGTGCTACAAGCATAAGTTTTTCTAAACTAATATCTAATTCATCACAAGTATGAAACCATAATACATTTGCCAAAGAGTGACAAATAACAATATCAGGATTAAAATGTACTATTTCTTTTTTTAAACACTCTTTCCATTCTTGTAGTTTTGGATTGTCTCTACTTGGCATTACAGGAAATGAAACTGTGTAATGCTGTTTGATTAAATCAGCTGCTAAACAAGCTTGCCAGTGAGGATAATCACTGCCACCTAAACCATGTAATATTAAAACTCTTTTACTCAAAACTTTTATCCTCTTTTATCTTTTCTTATTTATATATTTCTTATACATCTAACATATTTATTTTTATGTCTACTATCAAAATATGCTGTTCCACTTACAAAATGCATATAATCAGCATAAAACCAAAGCGTTCGCCAATGAGCTTTATGAGCCCAATATCCATCTGGAACGTTATATCTAAATGCTCTATTTATATAGTTTTTGAAGTTCTTTTTATCAACTATTGTTTCAAACTCTTCTATTTTTGGAATCCTCCAATCTGAATATCCAGCAAATACAAGAGTTTCACAATAAGAAATTGCTTCTTCATGCGTTTTCATTACTTTAACAACAGAGATATCATCCACCCACATAAGCATTTTTTGCGTATCTACTACAACTTGTGAATTTTTTCTATATATTTGTGCATCTAATAAAGATACAAAAATAAGAAATAAAACTAAGTACTTCATTACTTGTCCTTTATATCACTTATTTCAAATTTACCTTTTTCAAGTTGGGCTTTAGGAGTTTCATCAAGAAGTTCAATACTTACTCTATATCCAGTTTTATAAACTAATCCAACTAAAGTTTTAGCAGGTTCTACTTCTTTTGTAGTTGTTGTATTAAACTCTTTCCATTCTTCAAATTTTTTTTCATATACATCAACAACATCTTTTTCAAACTTTGATCTTGTAAATATTAAATATACAACCAAAGCTAATAATATTCCAAAAGGAATTAACATATCAAGACTCACAATAAGCCCTCACTTCTTTATCAATTGCAAAAATATCATCAAGTGTATTTATTTTTACATTGTTAAATTTATTTAAAGCATTTAAAGAGATTTTAGAAACATCTAAAAATCCAATTTTCGAGTCTAAAAACTTTGAAACCCCTACTTCATTTGCTGCATTTAAAACTACACCTAAATCAAGATTATTTATAATCTCATCTTTTGCTTCCCAAATAGGATATCTTGAAGTTTCTATTTTTTTAAACTCTAAGGAACCAACTTCAAGTAAGTCAACTGGCTCTAAAACTTGTATATCACATTTACCTAAGATTGCATAAGCAATAGGAAGTTGCATTGAAGCATTTGCAATATGTGCCGTTGTACTTCCATCTTTGAAGTTAATCATTGCATGAATTAAAGACTTTGTTTCAATAATCGCATCTAGTTTTCTAATATCAAATAACCAAGCAGCTTCCATAAGTTCAAATACTTTATTTGTCATAGTTGCAGAATCTATTGTGATTTTATTTCCCATTGACCAATTTGGATGATTTAACGCTTCTTTTATAGAAACATTAGCTAAATCTGCTAAAGGATAATCCCTAAAAGAACCACCGCTTGCTGTTACAGTCATAGAATCAATAGCCTTTTCTTGAAGCAAATACCACAATCCAAAATGCTCTGAATCAATTGGACTTAAATTGGTATAATCAATAAATTTTCCAGCAACTACTAGTGATTCTTTATTTGCGAGGGCTAATTTTTTACCACACTCAATTGCTTTTAATGTAGGTTTTAATCCTAAAAAACCAACAAGTGCATTTACAACTGTTTGACTTTTTGAGTTTTCAATTGCATTTAAAATCTCATCTTCACCAAAAGAAACATCTGGATGATTCACTTTTACAATATCAATTTTATTTGCAATCACTACCTTTTTAGGTTTGAACTCTTCAATTTGTTTATTCAACACTTCAATATTGCTACCTGCTACAAGTACTTCAACTCTTAAGTTAAACTTTCTTGCAATATTTAAAGTATTAACACCAATTGAACCAGTAGAACCTAATATAATCAAGCTACAATCCTAAGAAGAACAAGCATTACTACTCCTGCAAAAAGGAAACCATCTGTTCTATCTAATACTCCACCATGACCTGGTAAAATATCTCCACTATCTTTAACACCTGCTTCTCTTTTTAAATAAGATTCAAATAAATCTCCAAATACTGAAGAAACAGCTACAATTAAAGAAATAATTAATGCTGCAAAATATGAAACATTATCTATTGCAAATAATGGACCTAATAACCCAGCTAATATAACCCCACCTATTACACCTTCAAATGTTTTCTTAGGACTAGTTTCACAGAATTTTGTTTTTCCAATACTTTTCCCAACATAATAAGCCCCCGTATCAGCACCTGCAACAATAAATAATATCCACCATAAAGATTGAATTCCATACTCAGTGTATAATGAAAGTAAGAAAAGAAATGATACCATTGGATAAAGCATTGGCAATATTATTTTAGGATTTGTTTTTTTAGTATAAGCCATAATTGACGCAGTTATAATTAAAGAGATAAACACCAATTCCATTGGGTTTGGATAGAAATATGCAACCACCCAAATAATTCCAGCATATTGATAAATTGAATAGTTTGTTTCAATTAAAAATAATTTTTTTGCTTCTGATATTCCAACAATTAAGAAAAAACCAAAAAATAACCAAACAAAAAATAAAGTATCAATATAAGATACTAAAATAAATGTTACAAATAGGACTAAAGCAGTTTTAATCCTTGTTGAGCTTTCTGTTATAAGATTTGACATACATAACCTTTTATTAAATTAGGTTATTTTAACATTATTTCACTTTGTAAAATGTAAGTGAAATTTTATAAACTAAAATCTAAAAAATATAACTAAATGCTAGCCCATAAAATAAAGCACTATTAGTTTCTACTAGTGGTGAATCTTCAAATATTGTATTCTCTAAATAATAGTGTTTCATAAATCCACCATACCAAAAGTGTTCAGTTTTTTTTGTAATAGCCATAGTATTATGGAACCCCGAATATCCACTTTTTGAATGATACTCACTTCTTGTAGCATTTACATTTGATGAAGTAACTTCATAATAATAGTTATTAAATTTTTTATCTGCAAATCCTAAACCTGTTGTAAAACGTAATTTATAATCATTAAATATTATATTTTTATAACTTAAATCTAAACTACCTAGTAAACCTTGATAATCTATATTACTTCCTATTGAAAATGCAGCACGAACTGGAACTTCAAAATCTATTTTCATTAAATTCTTTGTAACAAGATTATATGTAAGTTTTGGACCTATTTCAACTATTGCATCTAAATCTTTCATACCTTCTCTTAGAGTTCCTTCACTATCTGCTGGTAACATCCCTCTAATACTAAACTCTATTTTTGTTCTATGGGAATTATAAAATTCATTATAAATTTTATCCTTATCAATATTTATATATTTGCTTCTTAATTCAATATAAGGGAAAGGTACAACTGTAGTATTTTGCTTTTTTGAACCAACATACGATGGCGTTGATACGATACTCAAACCTAATCCATATTTAAAACTATCACTTGAAAAAAGATTTACCGAGAATAAAAAACTCACACTAAATAGAAATATTTTCTTTAACATTATTTACACCTTATTATTGTTTGGCAAAGTCCAATATTATCAATTATTTCAATAACATTTAAACCTGCTTTTACTAAAAACTCTTCAAAATCTGTATATCTAAACATCTTACTATATCCATTTGCCATTGCTGTAAAATATGGTGATGTATTAATAACACAATATGCAGCTGTATCATTTACTTGTCTATCCCAAAATGGTTCCATAATACAAATTTCACTATTAGTAGACATTGACTCTTTTACTTTTTTCAATATCTTTATAATTTGTTCTTCTTTAAAACAATCTAAAAATTGACTCATCCAAATAATATCAAAACCCTTAGGTATTTTTGTATCATCGAATAATATATTTGCTTCATGCGTTGCAATATTTGTAATATTCTTTTCATATATATTTTGTCTTGCAAGTTTTACTTGCTGTGGTAAATCCATTATAGTAATTTCAATATCTGGATTTTGTTTTGCAAATAACATTGCAAATTTACCAGTGTTTCCACCAATATCTAATATATTTTTAGGATTAAAACTTTTTAGAATCTTAATTGCTTCTGGAAATCCTGAATCTGAATATAAATGATCAAATTTAAACCAAGCATCTTTAGCTTTTGTAGGTAAACTAGAAAGTGCAGGATAAATAGTTTCCCAATCCCCAAATACTCTTAAACCTTCAGCCTTTCCACTTTTAATTGCTTCATCTAAATAGAATAATCCTTGGTAATTGACATCATGATTATAATTCATATTTGCTATTGTCATTTCATCACTATTTAAAAAGAAGCCTATTTTTGATAGAAGTATTTTTTCATTTTCTTCATAAATAACCCCAGCACTAAGTGCAGTCTCACACAATAACTGAACCCCATATTTTGTAAGATTTATTTTATTACTTATCTCATCATAAGTCAAACCATTTTTATTTTTTGATAAAACTTCTAAAATTTTTAAATCTCTCATTGTTCTTACCACTTGAAAAACAATTGGCGCAAAGGCAATTTTTTGAGCTTCATATTGTGCTTCTAGTGCACTTAGTTTATTATTGTCTTTGAAGAACTTTTTTTCCAATTTTACTTCCTTATAATCTATTGTTTTGATTGAATTTTATCTTTGTGTGAAAAATTTTATTATCGTTAAATCTACTGTTTATTTTACTAAGTGATAAAATTATAGTGTTTTCAATTTTATCATCATAAGATAAAAAGGCATTATTCTTTGCAAATATATTTGTTCCTGCAATATCTAAAGTTGAGTTTGTTAAAATTATCGCATCATTGGCACTTATATCAGAAGTGGTAATTTTTAGATTAGAATTACTAACATCAATAGCTATATCTTTTGAACTTATAGTAGAACCAATTATCTCTACTTCTGAGTTAATTATCTCCAGTTTTTCTATTTTTGAAGAATCTATTATAATATTCCGAGAATTTACAATTTTTAGGTTTTTATATACACCTGTAATTTTTACTTCATTTTGATTTTGAACCAATAAATCTTTTGTATTAAAAGAGCTTAATTCTCTTTTTTTAGATACATTACTATTTTTTAAAAAACCATCTACATATTTTAAATAAATTTCTTTTGAATCTATTATTGGTACATGCTGCGAGTTTGGTATTATTTTAAATTTTGAGTTTGGTATTATTTTGTGTAAAACATATCCTGTACGAACAGGAGCAATAGCATCATTTTCACCCCATAATATCTCTGTTGGAGTATTTATGTTATATACAACTTTTGAATAATCTTCCATTACTAAACCAACAGCAGCTATTGAAGTTGTATTATTTTGGAAAAGCATTTTTCTAATATACGCTGTTCTTAAAACAAGAGATAAATCACTAGGAATAAGTTCTTGTAAACTATTTGTAACTTGCGAAAACAAATCTGTGATTTGATTTGTTATTGGTTCTAACTTTTTGATTTTAAAAAACTTATCAATTCCGGTATTTATTAAAAATCCACTATATGTGTCTCTATGTAATATTCCAGCTGCATCAATTAGAAGTAATTTTTTTACTTTTTTGGGATACATAGATGTATATTTTAAACTAATAGCTCCTCCCATTGAATGACCTATTAAAAAAAATGGTTTTTTTGTGTATAAAGAAGTCACATAGTCAATAAATAAAGAATAAGTTCGAGGTGTTAATTCTTTGTTTTCTTTTGTAGATCTTCCAAACCCTGGCAAATCAAAAGTGATTATGTAATAATCATTTTTGAACTTTTCAATTGTGTCTTTCCAAATTCTTGAAGCATTATCACCTAAACCATGTACTAAAACTATAGGTTCTTTAGAGCTATTACCATGTGTTTGGATAAATACTTTTGTATTGAAAATAGGTTCATTAATATAAAAACTTTTTGCATTCATATATGAAAAAAGAAAAAAGATAAGAAATAAAAGTTTATTCAGTTTTTTCATCAGCAATCGCGATTGTTAAGTTTCCTCGAACAAAAACTTTTTCATCTTTTATTAATTCAAAAACAAACTCTGTCATAGCTCCAAAATTAAAACTTTTTTCAATTTTTATTTTGTATTCTTTATCATCTAAAGGAATTAACTCTTCAATATTTTTTAAAGAAATTAAAAAACCGATTTTAGGCTCACTACTATTCTCATCTTGAGCAAAAGAAGCACTACTTTGAGCAGCAGCTTCACTTACCATTGGAAGAGTTGGAATATATGGAAATATACATGAGATGATTTTATAATCTTCTTTTTCTTCTAAAATTTCTTGTGCAAACCTAATTGGTTCTTGATGTGGAAGATTCATTATAATTCAACTTCAAATATCATTTTTTCATCTTTTTTGAAATTCTTTGAAAGATATAGCATATGATTAATAGATTTTGGGAAATCTTCATCAAAACTTATATCTTTAATATTTAAAGTAGATTCCTCTTGTGTTACTCTTACTTTTAAAATCACTGCTGATTCAAGATACTTTATACAAGTATTTACTTCATTAATATTATCAATGTCAAGTGTTTCTGAACAAATAAGTAAGATTTCATCTGCATCTAAGGCCTTAACTGCTCCAACTTTTAAAAGTTTTAAAGATGTCTCTTCACCTGAAGAAATTGTTAGAATCTCACTTGTATTTTTTGTAAGTATAGAGGCATAAGAAACAGATGTATTATATACAGAGTTTTGGAAATCAGTAGGTGAAACTCCACTTTCATTTGAAATTGCATTTAGAATATTAGAAGTAGCAAGAAGTTCTCCATAACCAGTACCAAATATTATTCTTCCTTGAGTAAATTCTACTTTTGACATCAATTCAATTACAAGTTTTGAAGCTCTTGTTAGTCTTCTTCTTAATACCATTTTAGGTACTAATTCTTTTGTATTTAAGTCTTCAACACTCTTTTGGGCGAAGATATTTGAAGCATCTATAATTTCTAAATTTATTTTCATTTTACAACTCCAAATACTAATGAAGTGTTATTTCCACCAAAAGCAAATGAATTACTAAGAACATAAGAAATATTTTCATTTAACACTTCAAGAGGAAAAGTTATTTCATTTCTATCTAATTCATTTAAGCTTTTATTTGGTGGTATAATTTGATTTCGAATTACCTCACAAGAAATAATTCCTTCAATTGCCCCTGCTGCTCCTAAGGTATGTCCTGTAATTGATTTTGTTGAACTAACTTTTACATTTGTATTTTCAAATAATGTACAAATTGCATTTAATTCAGCACTATCATTTGCTTGAGTACCTGTACCGTGTGCATTTATATATGAAATATCTTTATTTGTAATATTAGCATCGTCTAATGCATTTTTCATTGCATTCATTGCACCATTTCCATCAGGATGTGGTTGAGTCATATGGTGTGCATCTGAACTATAACCAACGCCACAAATTTCTATTGAGTTATCTTGAATTTCATCTTGAATTAAAAGTATGGCAATTGCTTCTGAAACATTCATACCTTCTCTATTTTTATCAAAAGGAGTACAAGGTTTTGAAGATAATACACTTAATGCAGAAAAACCACATACAGTTGTATAAGATAAGGAATCAACACCAACAACTAGTACATTCTTATAAATATCTTTTGATATTACTTCTTTTGCATAACCTAGTGCATTTGCACTTGATGTACATGCAGTTGAAAAGGAAACATCATCTAAAAAAGAAAAATTCTGTTTTAAATAATAAGCAATTGCATCAATAGGATGCGTTTTAGGATTAATTCTTTTATAATTTTTGTCTTTAAAAAAAACATCTTCTGTATGAGTCATTCCACCAACTGAAGAACCTACAATTAATAGAGTATTTTCAAAGTTATTTAAATTAGAATCCAGAAGAACAGCTTCACAGCATAATTTTAAATTATCATTGAAACTAATGTCAGATTTTATTTTGCCAATTGCTACTTCTTTATCTTTTACATAAGTTTTATCGATAGTAATAGTATCTTTTTTTTCACAAATAGAATCAAATAATTTTGCACTTGTATTTCCAGCACAAGAGATTGTGCTAAAATTATTTATGTAAGCTTTTTTACTTATTTTCATTTATAAATTTTAATAAATTATTTACCGATGCGAAGATATCATGATATTCTTCAGAGTTTTTGATTTTAACGCCATATTCTTTTTCAATAATTAAAACTAATTCAATTGAATCCACAGAATCAAGTCCTAATCCATCATCACCAAATAAAGGTCCATCATCTTCAATTTCATCTACACTAATATCTTCTAGATTTAAACCTTCAATTAGTACTTTTTTAAACTCATCATTTGTAATCATATTTTTATTAACCTTTTAAACTATATTAAAGATAGTTTACTATTTTTCATCTTTTAAATATCTTATAAATTATATTTTAATAATTCTTTATGTATAATTATCTTTAATAATAATAAAGAAAGTATAATGAATTTAAATAATAAGCTTTATAAAATTCTTAGTAAGAATGAAAATAAATGTGTAATAAAATTGTCAGCTAAGAATCATCCTGTATTTAAGGCTCATTTCCCTGATAATGAGATACTTCCAGGTTTTTTACAAATTGATATAATTGCAGAAATATTTACCCATCAAATTATTTCTATAAAAAAAGCAAAATTTATTTCTTTAATTTTACCTAATGATATAATAGAATATAATATTACTTCAAATAGTAATAATAAATATAAAATAATAATAAATAAAAGTGATAAAAAAGTTAGTGAAATAATATATGAAACAAAATGAAATAATAGTTACAGTACCAACATTAAATAATGACTACACAATACAAACTGTTGTAGATGATATTATTGCTCATAATTATAAAGTAATTGTAATTGATGATGGATATACTAATCCTGTTGAAAATATTTTAATTCCCCATGAAAATTTATCAATCATAAGACATGAACAAAACCTTGGAAAAGGTGAAGCAATTTTGAGTGGTGCTAGAGCTGCAAAAGAGTTGGGATATAACTATTTTGTAAGTTTAGATGGAGATGGACAACATCTTGCATCAGAAATTATAAAAATCATTAAGGACTGTAATAGTAAAGATGAAATTATAATTGGTGCTAGAGATTTTGATATTGACAATGTTCCAAATGGTTCAAAATTTGGGAGATGGTTCAGTAATTTCTGGGCTACTTGGGATACAGAACAAGAAATAAAAGATTCTTTATCAGGATTCAGACTTTACCCTACTTCAATTTTAGACTTAGATATAAGAACATCAAGATTTGATTGGGAAATGGAAGTTTTAGTTAAACATTCTTGGAAAGGAAGAATAATCAAAGAAGTTGTTATTGATTGTTACTATCCTAGTGCAAATGAAAGAGTTAGTCACTTCAAAAAATTTTGGGATACTGCTGCTATTGTAATGGTTCATATTAGACTGTTACCTTTAAAATTCTTTCTTAAAAAAAGATACAAACAATAATATGAGTACAAAGCAAAGAGGAAGTGGTTGGAGCATAAAATTAGTCTTCAATCTTTACAAAATATTTGGATATAAATTTATCTATTATCTAATGTATCCTGTTAGTTTTTTTTATTTTATTTTTGCGCAAAATGTAAGAAGCTCTTTAAAAGATTATTATAAACATTTAAATCTTGAATTTAATAATTGGGTTTACTTTACTCACTTAAGAGTTTTTGCAATTTGTATGGTTGATAGATTCATTTCAAGATATGACCCAGCTTCTTATAATTTTATTTATAATGAAAAAGAAAAAGTTCAAGAAATTCTTAGTAAAAAAACAATAGTTTTATTTTCGCATTTTGGTGGTTGGGCAGCAAGTTCAAATAATCCAATCACAGAAAATACAGTTAATATTGTAATGCAAGAAATTATATTAGATAGTATTAAAGATATAGAAAATTCAATAGAAAAAAAAATATCTAATACAAAAATAATTGATCAGTCAATGGGACAGATTCCTGTATCTATTGAAATTGCAAATGCTATTTCAAATGATGAAGTAATTGCAATAATGTCAGATAGACCTACAGATAAAAAATACAAATACAAAATTAAATTTTTTCATAAAGATGCATATTTTAATCTGAATCCTTTTAAAATTGCATTTAGAACAAAAACACCTATACTTGCATATTTCGTAATAAACACAGGTATTCAAGAATACACAGTTAAGACTATTGATATAAATTTAGATTGTAATTTAAATGAAAAAGAAGCTATTTCACAGGCAATGGAAGAATATATAAGACTATTTGAAGATATTTTAAAAGAATATCCAAATCAATGGTTCAATTTTTATAATTTTTGGGAGTAATTAATGATATTAAACATAGATAAGAGACATATTTCTTTAGAAGAAATTAGTAAAGCGTCAAACGTAGAAATAAGTAAAGACAAAGAATTCATAACATTTATCAATCACACACATGATTTTATGATGGATACAATAAAACAAGGTAAACCAATATATGGTATTACAACAGGTTATGGAGATGCTGGAAGAAACTATGTTAACTATGATGATGCAGCAAAATTACAAACAAACCTTTTTAGATTTCACGGATGTGGAATTGGTGTAAACCTAAGTTATGAAGTATGTAGATACGCAGTTATTTGTAGAACTATCTCACTAAGTAAAGCTCGTTCTGGTGTTTCAATAAATTTACTTCATAGATTAGAAATGCTAATTCAAAAAGATATTATTCCAGTAATCCCTTCTCAAGGTTCAGTTGGAGCAAGTGGTGATTTAACTCCATTATCTTATATTGCTGCTGTTGTTGCAGGGGAGAGAGAAGTATATTATAAAGGTGAAATCAAAGACGTTATGGAAGTTTATAATGAACTTAATATTAAACCTTATGTATTTGAACCTAAAGAAGCTTTAGCAATAATGAATGGAACTACAATTATGAGTGCAATTGCACTTAAAGCTATTGAAGAATTTGAAGTGATTTTAGACTCTATGGAATCATATGTTGCAGGTATGTTCGAGGTTTTATTAGGAGATGATACTCCAGTTGCTGATTTTGTACATGATTCAAAACCATTCTCTGGACAAATTAAAGCTGCCAAAAATATTCAAACAAAAATTGCAGGCTCAAAACTAACTCACGGTAGAGATGGCAGATATGATAAGTTTTTTGAGGATAATAACTTAAATATTCAAGATACATACTCAATGAGATGTGCACCTCAAGTTTTAGGTGTAATCAGAGATAACTTAGAAATCTCAAAAAATTGGGTAGAAACAGAAATAAATTCTGTAAATGATAACCCATTAATTGATGGAGAAAATCAAAAGATTTATACATCAGGAAACTTCTACGGTGGATATGTTGCACATGCAATGGACACACTTAAAATTTGTGCTGCTAATTTAGCTGATTTATTAGATAAAGAGTTTGCACTTTTGGTTGATCATAAATTTAACCGAGGATTAGGTGAAAACCTTAAACTTTCAAAAGAGCCATTTTTTCATGGATTTAAAGCTATGCAAATTAGTTTAAGTTCATTAAGTGCTGATGTTATTAAAAATACAACAGCAGCATCAATACATTCAAGACCAACTGAATCTTTAAACCAAGATAAAGTTTCTATGGGAACAACAGCTGCAAATGACTTTGCTAAAATGATGCCTGATTTAACAAATATGTTAGCGATTGCATTTATTGGAATGGCACAAGCTGTTGATATTAGAGGAGAAGCAGAAGTTTCACCTCACTTAAAAAACATCCATAATGAGATAAGAAAAATAATTGAACCTTTATATGCTGATAGAAGAATGGATATTGATATTAAAAATATTAAACCATTAATTAAATCAGCTAAATTTATTTAAAGAAGAAATTATGGAATTAAAAAAAGTATTAGTTACAGGTGCAACTGGATCTATTGGTGAAGCCATTGTAAAAGAATATGCAAAGAATGGCTACTTTGTTTACATTCATTACAATAGTAATAAACAAAAAGCAGAAGAACTACTTGAAAGTATTGAACATGGTGAAATAATTACTTTTAATATGAAAGATAAAGAATCTATTAAATCAACACTTGAAGATATAAATGTTGATGTATTAGTAAATAATGCTGGAATTATTAAAGATAATCTATTTTTCTTTATGGATGATGAAGAATGGGAAGACGTAATTAATACTAATTTAAATGGTATTTATCATGTAACAAAAACCATATCTAAAAACATGATGATGAATAAAAGAGGAAGCATTGTAAATGTAGCATCTATTTCTGGAATCACTGGGAATCAGGGACAAGCTAATTATTCAGCTTCTAAAGGTGGTGTTATTGCTTTTACTAAAACTCTTGCTATTGAATTAGGCAGATACAATATTAGAGTAAATGCAATTGCTCCTGGAATAATTGAATCTGAAATGATTGAAAATATTCCCAATGTAAAAGAAATGAAAAAAGCAATTCCATTAAAAAGATTTGGAAAAGCAGAAGAAGTTGCGAAATGTGCTTATTTTATAGGTGTCGATGCAAGTTATGTAAGTGGTGAAGTTTTAAATATCAGTGGTGGTATGGTTAGATAACAAAGAGAACAAGAATAGTAAAGGAAGTAAAATGAATAAAAGTATTTTAATAAGTTTAGTTATAGGTTCTTTTTTGATTACAGGTTGTGCTGTAAAGTCTGAGATAAAAAAAGTTAACGAAAGTAAATCACATTTTGAAGATGTAATCTATACGGGACAAAAAGATTTTTATAAATCCTCTGAAAAACTTGAAGGTCAGAAATATAGAATATTCCATCAAGCAGCCTCAGGTTTTGTTGCAACTCGTGCACTTAGAAATTCAGCAATGAAAAGAGCACTTACTTTTTGTAAGAATATTAATCCAACTTTTAATGTAACTAAAATATCAGAACATACAGGACAACCTCCATATATTTTAGGAAATTTTCCAAAAATTGAAATTATATTTATATGTAATGATAAAATTAAAGAAAAAGTAATTATACATAATAAATATGATGATTTGAAAAAAATCAAAGACTTGTATGATAATGGAACTTTAACAGAAGATGAATATTTACAAGAGAAAAAGAAATTATTAACTAAATAATGAATTTAATAATATCACTAATTTATGCACCTGTAGTTTTTTATTCTTTACAGAATTTTGAACTACAAATTGTATCTTTATGTATATTTTTATTTTCAATTATTTGGTTCATTCTTACCTTTAAAAAAGGAATAAAAGAGTATTTCTTCTCTGTTTTATATATCTTTATTTCTATTCTTGCTTATTTCTTGGATAGTTTTACAGTATTAAAAATATTGCCTTTTTTAATTTCTTTTTTTATTTCTTCCTTTATTTTATACACATATATTTCACGAAATTCTTTTATCTTTATATTTTTAGAAAAAATAAAAAAAGAAGTTCTTGATGATGAAAAAGAATATATTCAAAAATCCACACTATTTTGGTTTTTTGTTTCACTTGTGAATTTAGCTTTTCATTCATTTGTTCTGTATAATGGAAATATTCAATATTGGATATTTTATTCATCAATTGGATGGTATTTTATTTTCATAATTGCAGGAATCATTCAATTTACACATAAAAAATTATATTTTAATAAGGAAAAAAATGTTTAAACTTTTTATGATTTTATCAGTTTTTATGACATTAGTTTTATCAAACGAAGTTAAATTTAATGAAACAAAATATATAAATGCAGTTGATTTAGAAGTTAGTAAAAAAGGTATCTTGGTATTTGACAAAATTTTTACAAAACTTTCTTATGAAAATGAAGAAACTTCATTTAAATTTCAAGTAGATAATATCTTACAAATAAAAGATGACAAAGAGACAATTCTTTCTTATGATGAAAATTTAGAACTTAGTATTTTTAGTACACTAATTAATGCTATTTATAAAGATGATTTAGAAAAACTAGAAGAGTTTTTTGAGATTAAAAAAGAAAAAGAAGAAACAGTTTTAATACCAGATGATCATATTTCAAGCGTAATAGATAAAATTACGTATAAAAAAACTGCTAAGAATCTTGATTTTTTAAATATTTATTTTACAAATGAAGATAGGATAAATATTGTTCAGACTAAATAATTTTATTAATATAATTGTTTTATTTATATTAATACTTATTGCAATAAGTTTAAACTCTTATAAAAGTATTTCAACAAGCATAACTGCAATTTTACCAGAAGGTGAAAAAAAAGAACTAATACAAGAATTCAATAAATTTCAGTTAAGTAAAAAGATTTTTATTTCTATAGAAGGTTTAGATAAAGTTTCATTAGAAAAAATAAAAAAAGTAGAACAAAAACTAATAAAAATAGATGGATTATCTCTACAAAAAAGAAAAGAAAACAAACTACTAAAAGAGTATAACTCTAAATATAAAATATATAAAGATAAAATTGATTATCAAAAACTAGATAAAATTAATATTCAAAAAGAACTAGAAGAAATAAAAGAGAAACTAATAAATGCTAGGTTTTCGTATAATTTCAATAAAAATGATCCTTTAAATATTTTCATTAAAGAAAAATCTATTAAGAATTTAAACATAAAGAACAATCATCTTATTTTGAAAGATTATGGCTATTTTTCTATATTTAATATCGATAATTCAATAAATAGTATAAAAGATTATGAAAAGATTTATGATAAAGTTCATCAAAATATTGATAGTCAAATTAAAGCTTTTTCTCCTATATTTTATTTTGTAGAAAACTCTAGAATTATAAAAGAGGATATTAATAAAATCATTTTACTTTCTACTATTTTTCTTTTACTTTTATACTTAATTATATTAAGAAATATTAAGCTTTTAGCAAACAGTTTAATCACACTTGCTTCTTCTATTACTTTAGCTTTAATAATTACATCACTACTTTTTGATGAGCTTTCAATTTTTGTATTGGTATTTGGAATTTCAATTTCAACCGTTGCCATTGATTATATGTTTCATAATTATGTTCATGGATATTATGAGAAAGATATTAATAGAGAAAAAACTATTAATAGAGATGTTTTCTTTGGAATGATTACAAGTGTTGGAACATTTTTTATAATCTCTTTTGTATCTTTTGATTTAATTAAACAACTGTGTTATTTTTCAATTATATCTTTAGTATTTTCATATCTTCAATTTACTTTTCTTTTTCCAAAAATTAAATTTAAAACTATTGATTCTAATAAAGAAATCAACTACAATCAAATAATAAAAGTCAAACCAATATATATTTTAGGAGTGTCTTTTCTACTAATTATACTTGCTATTTCACAACTTAAGTTTAATTCAAACCTAGAGAGTTTAAATATCAATAATAAAAAACTAAAAGATATTGAAAGTTTTTTCAATACTAAACTAAGCACCCATAAAAATATATCTGTTATTATAAAAGCGAATACTATTGATGAATTAATAGAGTTTTCAAATGAATTGAAGAATGATATTCCAAATTCATATGCTTCTGTCAGTTCTCTTGTTAGTAAAAAAGATTTTATAGAGAAAACTGCTATTTTTAAAAAATTAAATATGACAAATACCAATGAACAAATTAATCAAGAGGCTAATAATCTTGGTTTTAAAAAAGACTACTTTTTAAATACTTATCTTTATGAAAATGATTACCCTAATTATACGAATGAATATATAAAAAAACTTGGTCTTGAAATACTAAAGTTTAACGATAGTTATATTACCTATGCTTTTGTTCCAAAATCAAAACAAAACGAAGTTTTAAAATATACATTTGTTGAACAACTCAGTGTAAAAAATATGTTTGAACAGAGTTTAAACGCAGTATATAAAGAGCTTTTAATATTAGGTTCTATTAGTTTTTTATATATTATGTTAATGATATTTATTTCAAGTAAGCAAAACTATTTAATAGCTTTTTCATATATAGTTTTTCCTCTTGCTATGACCTTATGTGTTTCTTTTTTCACTGCTTTTAACATCTTACATCTTTTTGTTTTATTTATAATATTATCAATTTCTATAGATTTTGGAATTTATATGAGTTCAAAAAACATAGATAAGAATACAAATAAAGCAATTATTTATTCTCTTTTATCTACGTTTGCTGGTTTTGGTGTTTTAATCTTTTCAGAGATACATGCGCTATTTTCAATAGGAATTATATCAACAATTGGTATATTATCAATTACAATTTTATTACTAATTTTAAAAAGGCCTTTTAATGATTCTAAAAGTATTTAATGATGATGGAACTACTAACGAACATAAAATAGAAAAAGAACTATTTTATGATGAAAAGTTAGAAGAAAAAATTTCATATATTTCATCTTCAAATAAAGAAGAGAACGCTTTAAAAATCTTTCAATCATATTTTTCTAATGCTAAGTCTATTCTTTTTGATAATACAAATAAAGCAATTGTAAAACAATTAGAAGAGTTAAATATAAAAGAATTTAGAGAGAAAGATTTCTCATTTATTTATTTTACTTCGGGAACTACTGGATTTCCAGTAGGTGCTTTAAAAACAAATGAAAATATTCTTGAAGAAATAAAAGTATTATCACGATTATTCAAAAAGTATGCAGTTAAAAGAGTTATTGTAACTGTTCCATTTATTCATTTCTATGGTTCTTTGATGGGTTTAATGTATCCACTTTTTAATGACATTGATATTATTTTAAAAGAACATTTTTTACCAAGTGATTTATTAGATTTAATTGATGATAATTCACTTGTAATTACTACTCCTTTATATATTAAATCATTAAATAGAGTTAATGAGGTAAAAGATTTAAGTAAGTCTATATTCTTAAGCTCCACTGCTCCACTTACGCCTAATATTGCAAAAGAATTTAATGAAAAATTTTCATCAAATATTATTCAACTTTTTGGCTCAACTGAAACAGGTGGAATATCATATAAATATAATGATGAATCATTATGGACTCCATTAGAAAAAGTAGAAACTTTTGTAAATGAACTAAATGAACTAAAAGTAAAATCTCCATTTATATCAAATATTTTATTTGAAAAAACATTTAAAACAACAAATTCTGAGATACAAACTTTTGATTATGTTGAGTTTGAAGACAGCAGATTTAAACTAGTAGGGAGAAGTTCTCAAATTTTAAAAGTTGCAGGGAAAAGGTACTCAACAATACAAATTGAGCATATTTTAGAAGATATAAAAGATATAAGAAAAGCTGTAGTGTTTGTAAATTCAAACAAAGATGCTCTAAGAGGTGAAAGTTTAGAGATTACAATAGAAAGCGATAAAGAATTTTTAGTAAAAGATATAAAACAAATATTAAAAAAAGAGTTGTCAAATATTAAGTTTTCAATCACTTTAAAAATCGTGGATAAAATTAAAACAACGGCAATTGGGAAAAAAATTGCTATTGAATAATTCATCAATTCTTAGATATAATAATACATATTATGCACAAGTGAAGTAATGTCTATAAAAATAAATAATCTAAATAAATCATACTCTAATACAAAAATACTAGAAGATTTAAATCTTCATATAAATACAGGAAGTGTTTTTGGTTTACTTGGACCAAATGGAGCAGGAAAAACAACACTTGTTTCTATATTAAATCATCTAATTTCAAAAGATTCTGGGAAAATAGAGATTTATGGTTATAACTTTGAAAAGAACAAAAAAGATATACAAAGAATATCTTCATATATTCCACAAACCTACTCTTTTTATCCAAATCTTACAGCCTATGAAAACCTTGAGTTTTTTGCAGCTTTATATGGTTTAAGAGGAAAAGAGTTAAAACAAAAAATAGATTATTGCTCTGAGATAACATCACTAGAAAAGTTTATTAATAAAAAAGCACATACTTTTTCAGGTGGAGTAAAAAGAAGGTTAAACATTGCTATTGGATTACTTAACTCGCCTAAGATAATTTACTTAGACGAACCAACTGTTGGAATTGATCCACAATCTAGAAAATATATTTTAGAAGTAATTAAAAATCTGAATAAAGAAGAAGATACAACTATTATTTATACTTCTCATTATATGGAAGAAGTAGAATACTTATGCGATGAAATTGCTATCTTAGATAATAAAAATATTATAATTCAAGAGAAAAAAGATATTTTGATTAAAAATAATTCTACTATAAACATTCAGCTAGAAGACTCTTCAATTAATGTTGATACATCACTTGGATATGAAGAGTTTTTAAAAACTATGAGTGAATTACATACTCAAAATAAAAAAATATTAAATATCGACTTTAAAAGTAAAAAACTCGAAGAGATGTTTTTATCACTTACAAAAGGGAAGTTAAGAGACTAATGTTTAAATATATTCTTAAAAAAGAGTTTCTTTTAATATTTAGAGATATACATGCATTACTTGTATTATTTATAATGCCTGCACTATTTATTTTAATAATGTCCTTAGCTCTAAAAGATACATACTCGAATACAAGCGATGTAAAACTAAAAGTTGCACTTGTATCACAAGAAAATAAAGATATTAAACTTTTAGTCAAAAACTTAAATAAAAACAACTATTTTTCTTCACAATTAATACAAAGTGATGATAATAAAAAGCTAATTTATGAAAATGATTTTGATTTTGTAATTCAAATCAACAAAGATTTTAAAAATCAAATCAATACAAATAATAAAGATTTTTCTATAAAAACTTTCTCAAAGCCTGATATATCTAAGCAAAGTAAACAATTAATTGAAAATAAATTAGTTGAGGCTATTTCACAGCAAATAATGAAAGACTTTTTTGTAAAAGCTAAGATTAACGCTAAAACATTAGCTACTTTAAACTCAAAAATATCTAGTAATTATATTTATAAAAATGAAACGTTTAAGACTAAACCAAACTCTGTACAACAAAGTGTACCTGCCTGGCTAGTATTCTCAATGTTTTTTATTTTAATACCCATTTCAAATACTTTTATAAACGAAAAAGAATTCGGAACGATATCAAGAATTAGAAGTATTGATGTATCAATGTTACCTTTACTTTTAGGTAAAATAATACCCTATTTTGTAGTAAATCAAATACAAGTTATCATTATGATTTTAATAGGTATTTTTGTAGTACCACTTGCAGGTGGTGATAGCCTAGAAATAAATGGAAACTATTTTTTAATATTTGCCATGAGTTCAAGTATTTCAATAGCTGCAATTTGTTTTGCACTCTTTATTGCAAATGCAGCAAAAACAACAGAAGAAGCCACTTCAATAGGTGGAGTATCAAATATAGTTCTTGCTGCTCTTGGAGGTATTATGGTTCCAAAATTTGTTATGCCACAATTTATGCAAGATATAAGTGAGTATTCTCCAATGGCTTGGGGCTTGGAAGGTTTATTAGAAATACTAGTAAGAGGCGGGAGTTTTAATGATATAAAGTTCTATATATTATATTTATTATTATTTGCTTCTATTTGTTTTATTATTGCGTATATATTATTAATTAAAAAGGAAAAAAGATAATGTCAGATTTAAAATATGAGTTAAAAGAACTAATTATTGAAGAGTGTGAAAAAGAATGTACACCAGAAGAAATAAAAGATGATGAGGCACTTTTTGGTCCAGATTCAGTATTAGAACTTGACTCTATGGATGCACTTCAAATATCTATGGCTTTACATAAAAAATATGGTTTAAAAACTACAGATAGTAAGAAGCTTAAAAAAATCATGGTTTCAATTAATACCTTAGCCGAGTATATAGAATCTAACTAATGCAAAAAGTATATATAACAGGTTCATCACTTATTTCTGCTTTGGGCAATGATAAAAAAGAAGCCATTAATAAAATAAAACAAATAGATAATTCTAATTATGAAAACTATTTGAAAGAAAATTTTTCTAATATTAATTTTTATAGAATAAATCAAAAGTTTTCTTCTTTCGAAGATAAGTTTTTATCTATAATAAAACAATCAGTTAAAGATGCAATTATAGATGCAAACTTATCAAAAGAAGAGATAAAAGAACTTCATATTTTTATAGGTTCAACTTCAATGTCTATTTCTATAAATGAAGAACAATATGAAAAATATGTAAAAAAACAATCAAGTGAACAAATAAAAAAAATAGGATATGGGGATATTGGTACTTTTATTGAGCAACTTATTGATGCTAAATATAAATCTACAATAATTCAAACAGCCTGTACTTCAAGTGTAAATGCAATATGTTATGCAAAAGATATGATTAAAAATAAAGAAATAAAACGTGCACTAATAGTAGGTTTTGAGTTTTTTAATAAATCAACATATAAAGGCTTTAAATCTTTAATGCTCTTAAGTAATGAGGGGAAATATAAACCTTTTGATAAAAATAGTGATGGGTTAATACTTGGAGAAGGATGCTCTAGTGTTATTTTAGATTCAAAGAAAAATAAAGATGATGATTTTGAAATATTATCTACAAATAATAGTTTCGATAACTACTCAGTTACAAGTTCAAACCCAAATGGAGAAGTAACTTCTGATTGTATGATAATGGCATTAGAAAAAGCTTCTTTAGAAATTGAAGATTTAACTTGTTTAAAAGCACATGCAACAGGAAGTGAAAACTCAAATTTTTCAGAAGCTAGAGCACTAGATAATTTATTTGAAAAATGTAATGCAACTACAAATGTAGTAATACTAAAACCATATATTGGGCATACACTTGGTGCTTGTGGTGCTACTGAAACTGTTTTACTATGTGAAAGTATAAAAAACAATTACATACCAAAAACGCTAAATTTTAAAGAAAGCTATGAGGATATTCAATTTAAACCTTTATTAGAAAATGTTTATGAAAATCAAGCAACAGTTTTATTCCATTATATTGGATTTGGCGGGAGTAATACTTCAATGATTTTAAGTAATGTGAGATAATTATGTATATACAAAAGACCTTCAACGAAGTAAACAAATATAAAAGTGCAAAAGAGTATCGTAAGGACTTAAAAGAATTATCTAGTGTAAATCTTCGAAGAAACTCTAAATTTAATGTGATGGCAGTTTATGGAGTATTAAAGCTATTAAAAGAGCAAGATTATAGTAAAGATTTAAATATCTACATTGCTAGTGAATATGGTTGTATTGAAGATGTAAATGATGTCTTAGAACAAATCAATCATGAAAGTTCAATAGTAATGCCTTTTAGTTTTCTAAATATAAATACTAATAATACAGGTTATTACATATCTCAAGAACTTGAAACGATTGGCAATAATATCAACATAACAGCAGAAGACGTCTCTTTTGAAAAAGCTTTAGAATTAGCCTATTTTGATTTTAAATATAACAATATTAAAGAAATTATAATTGGCGCAATTGATGAATCTTTACAAAATATTCCAAATCATAATTCAATTATTCATAATCTAGAAGAAAAAGAAACACATGATGGAAACTCTTGGTTTTATTTAAACAATAAAAAAGAAAATTCTATGGCTGAAGTTAAATACTTTAAGCAGTTCGAGAATATTGAAGAATTGAATAAAAAACTTAAAACAATTGATTATGATATTGTTGGATTAAATCAATTTACAAAACAAAATATCAATAATTTAGACATAAATAAAGAGAAGATATATGATGATTCAAAAGATATGTTTTATGGAACATCTTCTGCTTCTTCTATTATTAACTTGTTAAATCAAAAGAAAAAAGAATCTATTTATATTAGTTTGGATTCTAAACAAAGAGCATATTTAATATTATTTATTATTAAATAATATTATTTATTGTAGTATTAATAATAAAATCAACTAAGGAAATAACAAATGATTAAAACAGGACTATATTTATTTTTAGTACTAATGATAAGTTTATCTTTCAATGGCTGTACTTCAAGTAAGATTTATAATGTTGAAAAAAACATTACAAATACGAACACTAACCTTCAAAAAATAGAAACATCTATACTAGATGCAGGTAGCTCTCTTGGATGGAGTATGAAAATTGTAAAAGAAGGTAAGATTAGAGGAATTTTGATTTTAAGATCTCATATGGCGACAGTTAATATTGACTATAATGAAAAATCTTATAAAATAGATTACTCAGCAAGTAAAAACTTACAATATGATGAACAAAATAATACTATTCATAAAAATTATAATGGATGGATTTTAAATCTAGAGAATACAATCAATAATTATTTAGAAGATTTAATTATGACAGATGAACTTACTAAAGAGCTAGAAAAAGTAACTAAGGATAAGTTATCATCTAAATATCCAGAACAAGGTACAAGAATTCTTGATATTAATCAGAAAATAACAGGTAGTTCTTCAATGGAAGAAATATCAAATTCTATTATTAAAGCAGGAACATCACTTGGATGGAAAATGCAAATACAGAATAAAGGGTTTATTTTAGCTAAAATTGTTCTAAGAAATCATTCCGCTACAATAAAAATCAATTACGATACAAATATGTATTCAATAAACTATATAACAAGCACTAATTTACTTTACGAAGACAATTATACTATTCATAGAAATTATAATGGTTGGATTACAAATCTATCTAATGCTATAAATGCACGATTAAACTAAATTGTTTTTAACATTTTAAAAGCTTCTTCTTCTAAAGTTGAAGCTTTTATCAAGATACTTGCAACTACTTTTGCATCAAAAGACTCAAGTTTTTTTGCTGCTTGAACACAAGAAAGTGCAAATTCTCTTAGGGTATCTCCTGATTGAGTAATTAATTCACTTGCTTTTTGAAGCTTATCATTATCTAAATCATAAGCTTTTGCTTCTTGTAAAAATGCTGCATATAAAAACCTAAAACCACCGCCACCAGTTCCTATTTCTTCTTGCATTCTTACAATATGTGTTAAGTAGTTTTTAACATATCTATTGTCTTTATTATTTTGTAATTTTATAATTGATTTAGCTAATCTTCTCATACCTCTTACACCTGCAAATGGAAATGGAGTAAGCATTGATTTAGCGTTCTTTCTAATAGCTTTTCTTAAAATTGAAGTATAATCAATATTCTGAGGAATACTCAAAGGATAATAAATAAATCCTTTTGGTGCAAATACACCTTTTGCAAACCTAGCTATTGTTAAATCTTTTTCATTACACTCAACTACATCTTCAAAAACTGGATCAGAAACTTTATAATTTTTGCCTTCTTTTCCATAAACTAAAAGATTATGTGCATTAAAATGGAATCTCATATTTTCAGGCATATATGGAAGATAATAAACTGAAGTTTGCAAACCAACTAATTTATTTTCATCTTCTACTAATTTAGTTAATTCAAGATTCGCTTCTAAAGGGTTTTTATATTGTTTTTTAAAAACTTTTACGCCTAAAATTTTTTCTATATTTTTAACAATATTTTTTGGTAAATCTCTATATGCAATTAAAGGCATATTATTTAGTTTTACAATGGGAATAAATACAAAAGATAAAGTACTTGTCATTCCAAAAGCCATTGGCTCACTAACTTTTAAACCATAGTGAGTTAATAAAGTAGAAACAACCCCACTTTCACAATGTGCAAATTGAGAATGATTAAACTTTTCTATCATATTTTAAAATCCTTTAATTCATCTATTTCTATTGCAAAAGCATCAGCATATTTTTGTAAAATTTTGTCATTTAATTTTTTAAAATACTTCATTTGAAGATGTCTTTTTACTCTAAATGAAAACATACCAACCACACTAGTTAAGGTTGGTAAATCCATTCTATTTTTATACATGAAATATTTAATTGGTGAGCTAATATTGTTTGCTATTTCTTCTAAACACTCTTTTTCTAATTCCTTATACTCTTCAACTGCAGTAATTGTTGCAAACTCTTCAACACTACTAGCATAATTTACTCTTTGAAAATCTCCACTTTCATTTGTTCCATACATTACTTTTCTTTGTCCATTTAATGTAGAATTATTTTCTTGTGGAATATCAAGTTTTTTCATTAAACAACTTCTAAAGACATAAAGGCAGTTGAGAATCTACCACTTTCAGGAATATAACAAAGAATTTTTTGTCCCTTTTTTAGTTTCCCACTGTTAAATAATTCTTCAAGCATAATATACATGGAAGCACTTCCTGTATTTCCATGAGTTACTAAGTTTGTAAACCATTTTTCATAAGGTATTTCAAAATTTGCTTCAACTAAACCTGAATATAGTTTATCTCTGAAATATGTCGATGAATAATGAGGTAAGAAGTAGTCATAATCATCAGCTTTAATATTCTTCTTCTTAATAATTTCTAGTAAAGGTTTTACAACCGTATATTCAACAATATTTTCATTTAATAGTTTTACATCTTGGCTTACACTTAAAAGTGATTTTTCCATAACTTCTTTTTGTTCAAAAGCTCGCCATGACTTTATAGATTTATCTTCTTGAATTTCTAATCCACTATACATACAAACAGGCATTTCCCCTGCATATGATAAAACTTCAATAAACTCAATTTTTAGTGATGTTTTATTTTTATTTGGAGCATTTTCAACTCTCATTGCACCCGCACCATCAGATAACATCCATCTTAAAAAATCTTTTTCAAATGCAATTCCTGCATTTTTTTCTAATTCATCTAATTTAAAATTTGATTCTTCTGTAAAGTTTTTAGCACTTAAGATTGGAGATGATGCTTCAGAACCACAAGAAACTGCTTTAGTTAACTCTCCTGCTTTAATTCCATAATAAATATATTTTAAAGCATTTATTCCACTAAGGCAAATTCCTGAAGCTGAGATTGTTTCAATAGAAGAGATACCCAATTCACCTTGAACCATCAAAGTATGTCCAGGCATTAATTGATCTGGAGATGTAGTACCACAAGCTAGACAGTCTATATCATTTAATAAAAAATCTTCGTCTACAAGTTTATTTATAGCATTTGAACAAAGCTGTGCATTTGTAAATAAAGGTTTTTGTGTTCCTTTTTCTAAAACATAAAATCTTCTTTTTATTCCATTACTTCTTAAAACAACACTCTTTGCTTTTGATTTTTTACCACCCACATAACCTAAATATTCTTCTATATTTTTATTATCTACTGGCTCATTTGGCATAAACTTCTGAATATTATTTATATACACATTTGACATCTATTGAAATTCCTTCATTCTTTCATCACCATTTCCAGATGGTAATTCATAAAATTCTTTTTGTTTTTGTATTGATTGTTTATTTATTATTCTGATTATAGTTTGTACTATCATGTTTATAGGTACAACAGTAACTATTATTAGTAACAAAAATATTAAGTAAAGCATCACTACAGGCTTTCTTTTTGAGGAACCTGGCTTACCTAACTTTCTAATCCATCCACCCCAAATAGAAAAACTTTTTGTTCCAATTTTTTCACTTTTTAAAAGTTTTATATTTACTTTTACTGCATTCAAGCCATATAATAAACTCTTATTTTCTTTTTCTCCATCATTTTGTAAAGCTTGAACTAATGCTCTACCAAAACGTTGAGATTTTTCTATTTCTTTTGGACATATTCCTGCTTTTGTAAACATTAGAATTTCTTTTTTTCCACTAAGCATCCAAACAGGAGTTGTTATAAAAGTTTCAAGAGAATTACCTTTATCAATTAAAACAACATTATCAATTAAATTTGCTTCAATATCTTGAAGTAAAACTTTCATTTTTTCTTGAGCCATAACCCACATATTTCTACACCCAATAAGTGTAATAACTGGTTTACTTTTAAGTTTCTTTCTTGCCCAATCAGATTTTAAAAATGAAGTAATTGGAATAGATGGAGATAAAAACCATACTTGATAAGAGAGAATAATTAAATCATAATCATTCTCATCATCTTCAAATTCATTTATTTCACATGGATCTAAATATACAGATTCAGGAAAAGTATCCATGAATTTCATTAGATTCCATGGGAAAGGATAAGGTTTTACTGGTTCAATATTTTTATAAAACAATTCTATTTGTGGATTTTCTAGTAATGGTTTTGTAAAATTATTAACTAAATTTGTTAATTGTCCTGTTTGAGAGTAAGAAATAACTAAAATTTTTTTTTGATTCAATATAGAGACCTATTAGTTTAAATAAATTAAAAAATAACATTTTATTAATTAATAGAGTATAAATATTATTTATACTCTATTAAAAGGAATACAATTAATTGTTCCCTGTACCCCATCCAACTAAACCAGAAACTCTACCATTTTTAAATTCAACATTTCTAGTAACCCATCTATTTTGCCAATATTTCCAAAGATTACTTTTTGTATTTGGAGTTACATGCGCAGGTGGGAAACCTCTAGAAACTAAAACCTCTGCTTTTGTCATACCATTTTTAATATTTCCAAATTCAATTGCACTTCGTCCTTTTGATGAAAATTTTGATAAATTAACTTTCGACGATGAGAAGATCTTTGGCATTAATTGTTTCATAGTAAGCCTTGTGAATTTTTCTACATTTGTAAATGTAATTTCTAAAGATTCACCATCAACAACAAATTTAATTGCATTATCTGTATAACCAATGATTTTAATTTTACTATTAACAGGTATTAATCTACCTCTTTGATAATTTGTAGCAATTATTTTTTCTTTCTCTTCCCACATATTAACTTGTGTATACATAACCCCTTGCATTGAAGGTGTTGGTTCCTTCATCGGACCACAACCTGTAATAAAAAAACCAACAACAACTAATATTAAAAAATGTATTGACATTTTTTTCATATAAACTCCTAAGTTTGAATTATTTAATAGTAACAAAAGAATAATTAAAAAACTATTTATTGACCTATGTAATCATTTAGAGTTGGTTTTTTTAACCATTCAGAAATATCTTCTCCTAAAGCATCAACTGTTCTTCCTAAGACAGAACAAGAGCCTTTAAATCCTGCACCAAATCCACCACTAGAATGTCTATATCCTGTAAACGATGCGATTTTATTACCTTTTCTATATAAAATACCTTTTACTGAAGTACTCTTATTATGTCCTAGAAATGCGTTACCTTTACTAACTGCTCCAACAATTACTAAATCTAAAAAATATTCATTTTCTTTACTTGCATTATCATCAAGAATAACATTAACTTCTTGAGTTTTTGAATACTCTTTTACAAATTCTGGTAATTGAGTTTCAATATAACACTCTTTTCTAATTGATGACTGAATAATTGCGTTTTCAGCAAAAGGAGTAGTTTTTTTAATTACTACAGTTTTATTTGTTAAATCATCTACTGGTATTAATACCTTTTGTACTTTACCACATCCTGAAAACAATCCTAACATAATTACACTAGCTAACAATGTTACTACATTTTTATACATACTTTTTCCTATTTTTAATTTAGTTATTTTTAAATAATAATTTATTATATTAGAAGACTTATAAATATAGGCTTAATTTACATATTATTAAATTTAATAATTTTATATCTTAATCCCAATACTTGTATAAGGATTATATAAAACATTTGATCCTGATTGCACTTTTACATTTCTTCTTTGCGTAAAATCAACCACATAATCACCTGGAAAATCTACTGAAAACTTTGCACATAAAACTGCTGCTTGTTCAATTACAGAATCAGGGATTGTTTTCTTTGTATTTTGAACTATTACATGTGAAGAGGGTCTATCTTTTAAATGAAACCAAAAATCACTTGCTTTTGAGTTTTTTAGTAAGTATATATTTTCTCTTTCGCTAGTTCCTAGCATGATTTTAAAGCCTTCAAAGAAGAAGCTCTCATAAGGTTGTGCTTTTTTAGTTCTCTTTTGATTTTTTTCTTTTTTAGGATATAAAAACTCGCATTCTTCTATTGTACTTGCCGTCTTTAAGCTATTTACCATTCTATTTAAAAACTCTGATTTTTCATCTAGGTTATCTTTTTCTATTGAAATATGTAGTGCTTTTTGTTTAGCTTTTTTAGCTTTTTTAAATAAGTCATTTGAATACTTTGATGCTGATGATGCTTTATCTAAAAACACTTCTACTTCAACACCTTCATAGTTATAAGCTTTAAAAGATTCTTGATAAGGCTTTAAAGTATGCAGATTTGACAATATCATATTTGCTTTTTCATAAAGAAGTTTTGATTCCTCTTCAAGTTCTTCTTTCTTTGGTAATGATTTGATTATTTTATCTAACTTTTTGATTTTCTTTTGAATCTGACTAATTTTTACTTTTTTTAGATTTTCTAAATTTTGATTCTCTTTTTCTTCATGAATCTTATATAAATAGCTTTCTATATCTTCAACTTCTTCCATTTTTGGAATAAATGTTTGTTTTGGAATCTCATCTAATACAATTCCAACTTTTACAACTCTACTTGAAGAGAATTCATCTACATGTCTTAACGCTTCTATTATTATTCTATTTTCATCTAAGATTATGATATTTGTGTGTTTTCCTGTGAACTCAAGCTGAAGAATAGTTGTAAGTTTTTTATATGATGAGGAAGAGTTAACTTTTATATTTATAATCTTGTCATCATTGTACATTTCAATATTTTCAATTTTTGAGTTATAAAATCTTTTTTGTAAGGCAACATCAAAAGGAGCATTGAAATCTTTCTTTGACTTTAATATATTTTTTGATTTAAAGACTGTACTAGAGCCTTTAGACATATCAAAATATATAATATTGCTATTATTAAATTCTATTATAATAGTATTATTGTCAATACGCTTCACTACTTTGATACTTTGGGTATTTTCTACTAAATACTCAACTAAATGTTTTAATAAAAAATACTTCATAATTACTCCACTTTATACTTATATTATTATCTAAGATTTATTTATATATATATTAGATATGATTATATCAAAATTATCATTAGGAGATAAATATGAAGTTATTAAAAATTGCTTTAGCAAGTTCGTTAATCTTAGGATTAAGTACAACTGCAGTATTTGCAGATGCGAATAAAGGTCAGAAATTATTTGTAAAAAAATACAAAAATGATTGTGGTTTTAGCGGAGATAAATTTGCAGCTAAACATTCTCAAGATGAATGGGAAGAAATAATGGAAGCGGGTAAATTCAAAGAAGAATTACTTAAAATTTGTCCAAATGTAAAAGAAGCAGATGTTAAAGATAAATATATCTAACATCTTTATGATTTCTCTTACAAATTTGCAAATGATTCAGGAAATGTTCCTTCTTGTTAATCTAACATTTATATACTCTAAAGGCTAATATCACATTGATATTAGCCTTTTTTTATTTGTCTCTTTTTTTATAACTATAAATATAAGTTTAACTTATGCATTATTAACCATCCATTAACTTTTTAAATCATATAATTTCAAATATAGTAACTATAAGGAAAACCTATGAAAAAAAGTATAATTTTACTCTCTACAATAGCTGCATTTACAACAGCAAGTTTTGCAGAAGATATAAACAAACAAATGTATGAACAAATTCAATTATTGAAAAAACAAGTAGCTGCACTTGAAGCTAAAATGAATGAACAAAATTCAAAATCTGATGATAAGAGAATCACTAAAATTGAGAAAAAACTTGCAAAAGTTTCAAAGAAAGCTAATTTAGCAAAAGCACAAAGTGCTGGTGATAATCTAAAATGGAATGTTGACTTTAGAACACAAGTTGATAATATTCAATATAAATTAGGAAATGGAAAAAAACTTAGAAATGAAGCTGTTTTGTCAAATAGATTATGGTTGGGGATGAAGTATAAAGCTGATGAAAATTCGATTTTCTATGGAACACTTTCATACAATAAATTATACGGTGATAATTCAAGTGATGCACCAAATAATAGTACCTTTGACTGGGTGACAAACGAAGCAGCTACAAATGACAATGAAATAAAACTAAAAGAAGCATATTGGTTATATACAAATGATACATTCTTTGGAACAAATATACCATGGACTGTTTCGGTTGGACGTCGTCCTTCTACTGATGGATTAGGAATTAATTTAAGAGCAAATCAAAATAGAAAATCTGCCCTTTCACATACAGTAAATGTTGAATTTGATGGTGCCTCATCAAAATTCAATTTAGATAAAGTAGGAGGACTTGATGGTTCATGGATTAAATTTTGCGTAGGACGTGGTTTAACTAACTCTAGATTAAGATTTTCTTCAGATGGACAACCTGATTATACTAAAGATTCAACTACACAAAATGTTGATATGGCGGGACTAATAGCTGTACCTTATGATGATGGACAATATTCAGTTCATATGAATTATGCTAAAGCATGGAATTTAATTGGAATGGAAGCAGGAATTCTAAATCCTCCATTTAGTGATTTTGGAAATATGGAGTTCTTTACAACTATGTTAAAAGTTGATGGAATAGGAGATGGTATATCAGACTGGTTAGATAATACTACAGTATTTGCTTCTTATGCACAATCTAAAACAAGCCCAGATGGTGGAAAGAAAATGATTGGTTCTAGTAAATCAGAAACTGGTCATTCAGTATGGATTGGAGCAAATGCACCTTGTCCAATTTTCCCCGACACAGCAAAAATTGGTATTGAATGGAACAAAGGTAGTAAGTTCTGGAGATCAATGACTTATGCAGAAGATACAATGGTCGGATCAAAAATAGCAACAAGAGGTCAAGCTTGGGAAGTTTATAGAACACAAAAACTAACTAAAGCACTTAGCTTTGGATTATCTTATGTTTATATAGATTATGATTATACAGGAAGTAATGGTTTCTTTGGAGACTATGGAGAACCTAAAAATATAGGTGCAACTGATGTTCAATCAGCACAAGATGTAAGTGCATATTTAAAATACAAATTCTAAAACAATAAAAAGAGATTTATCTCTTTTTATTTAAAAGAATAAGCATCTAAATTATATACAACTTCCTCTGCTACTTCAAGCATTGAGATATTCAACTTTTTAAAATCTTCACTTTTTATTTTTACTAACAATTCATCATATACCTTGCCATAAGTATAAATAGTAAAAAATATATACTCTTTTGAACGTGATTCTTTATTTAATTCTTTAAACCAAAGGGCAAGTAATGAAAAATAAAGCATTGATGGATTAAAAGCTGTTTTATTCTCTAAAACTTTTGATATCTCTTTATTTATAAAGTTATATCCATCAAGTACAGCTTTAACTCTATAATGCTTTCTATTTTTAATATAATAATCACTTGAATGTGTTACATAATTTATTTGAGTAAGCATTTCATCACCGATTTTATTAAACTTTTCAATTAGTTCTTTATCTATTCCATTGATATCAATATCTTTTTTATCTTTATAAGAAATAATTAAATCTCTACAAAACAGCAATAAGCTTTCAGTTTTTATTTTGGATAAGTTTAAAATCATACTCAATTGTAACAAAAATTTATTAAATTAATAAATAAGTAATTTAGTTTAAGTCTCTTTGCGATAAAATAAGCTAAATTTAATAATATAATTAACAAATAAAGGAAACTATTGGAACCAATAGGTATATTAAAAGAAGGTCAAATATATGATCTTCAAACTGCTGAGGCTTTAAATATTGAAGGTGATATTATAAAGTCTGATAACTCTGCTGAATCTTTAGAGATTCTTAGACACTCATGTGCTCATATGATGGCTCAAGCTATTAAAGAGCTTTACCCTGATGCTAAATTTTTTGTAGGACCTGTAGTAACAGAAGGTTTCTATTATGACTTTAAAGTAGATGCTAAAATATCTGATGATGATTTGCCAACTATTGAAAAGAAAATGAAAGAAATTGCAAACAGAAAACTTAAAATTGAAAGATATGAAACTTCAAGAGAAGAAATCCTTTCAAAATTTGCTGATGATGAATTAAAACAAGCTGTTTTATCAAAAATCACAGATGATACCTTAACTATGTATAAACAAGGTGATTTTGAAGATTTATGTCGTGGTCCTCACTTACCAACAACTGGTATGATTAGAGCTTTTAAACTAACAAGAGTTGCTGGTGCTTATCTTGGTGGTGATGAAGAAAACGAAATGATTACTAGAATCTATGGAATTGCGTTCTTTGATAAAAAAGAATTAAATGATTATGTAAGAATGCACGAAGAAGCTAAAAAAAGAGATCATAGAAAATTAGGTACTGAATTAGAACTATTTACATTCAATGAAGATGTAGGTGCAGGGTTACCATTATGGTTACCAAACGGTTCAAGATTAAGATCAAAATTAGAGCATCTTTTATATAAAGCTCATAGGATAAGAGGATATGAACCAGTTCGTGGTCCAGAAATCTTAAAATCAGATATGTGGGATGTTTCAGGTCACAATGCAAACTATGGTCAAAATATGTACTATACAGAAATTGATGGACAAAAATATGGAATGAAACCTATGAACTGTGTAGGTCATATTCAAATATTTAAAAATGATTTAGTTTCATATAAAGATTTACCAAAAAAACTTTTTGAATATGGTGTTGTACATAGACATGAAATGTCTGGAGCAATGCATGGATTATTCAGAGTTAGAGAATTCACTCAAGATGATGCACATATCTTTTGTACTCAAGCTCAAGTAAAAGATGTAATTATTGATGTATTAGAATTTGTTGATTCATTAATGAAAACATTTGACTTCCAATATGAAATGGAAGTTTCAACAAAACCTAAAAAAGCAATTGGTGATGACCAATTCTGGGAAACTACAACAAAAGGTATTATGGAAGCACTTGATAGTGAAAATTTACCTTATGGTATTGATGAAGGTGGTGGAGCATTCTACGGACCAAAAATTGATATTAAAATTACAGATGCTATTGGAAGAAAGTGGCAATGTGGTACAATACAAGTAGATATGAACTTACCAGAGCGATTTAATGTTGAATTCATTAATGATGAAGGACATAAAGAGCAACCAGTTATGATTCACAGAGCAATCCTTGGATCTTTTGAAAGATTCATTGGAATTTTAACTGAACACTGTGCTGGAGAGTTTCCATTTGTAATTGCTCCAACTCAAGTAATTTTTGTACCAATTGCAGATACTCATGTTGAGTATGCAAAACAATTACAAAAAGAACTATTAGAAGACGAAATGGATTCTAAAATCTTTGATATGAACGAAAGTTTAAATAAAAGAATTAGAATGGCTGAAAAGCAAAGAGTTCCTATGATTGTTGTTGTTGGTGATGAAGAAGTAGAAAAGCAAACAATTGCATTAAGAAATAGAAGAACAAGAGAACAGTCTAACATGAGTAAAGATGAATTTATTACTATGTTAAATGAAATTAAAAAAGGAAGTAGAATTTGAGTAGAGACAAGAAAAACAATGTAATTATGAACGAAATGATTACAGCAAAAGAAGTTAGATGTACGGCAGACAATGGTTCAAACTATGGGATTATTCCTACACAAGAAGCATTAGCTCATGCAGATGAATTAGGATTAGATTTAGTTCTTATTGCTCCAGATGGTAAACCACCTGTTGCAAAAATCATGGATTATGGTAAATTTAAATACCAACAAGAAAAGAAGAAAAAAGAAGCTAGAAAAAATCAA
>MDTG01251257.1_pt1 | contig 38117 bp, 33 predicted proteins | sample 811421 | NCBI WGS metagenome assembly MDTG01 (sample SAMN05326645, study PRJNA326480) | marine metagenome | isolation source: seawater | place: Pacific Ocean: South East | collected 2011
CGAGGTGTCCGGCCCGTTTGGATTCACTTTGAAACCGCTCAATCGTGCAGCGGCTCGTATTCGACGTTGTTGGGGTTGTCATCGATGACCTCGTCGATCTTGTCGACGTGGGTCAGGAAGATGTCTCCGCCAAGCAGTACTTCCTCGTCGTATTCCGGGTGTCGTGCTTCTGCCTTGTACAGATTGTCCGGCAGGAGTTCGTTCGACGGATCATTCGCCGGGTCCTGATAGACGCACTTGGCCGGATAGAAGTTGGAGGACTGTTCGATGTGGTTGTCACCGAAGACGAAGATGCCCGCCCATTCACCGGAACGACCGAACCACTCGGTGGTCAACGACCGGTCGGGATTGTCGGGTGACAGAAGGGAGAGTTCCCCTTCCGACGGCCCTCTCGTCCCGACCAGGACGAAGTTCGAGTCTGCCTGTCGATCCCACTGCTTCTGACGCCGGGCGCCGGCAAGCGGTGTGAATGCATAGGAGTTGTTGAAGCCGTCACCTTCACGGTTGAGCTTGTTGCTGAATCCGTCATCCCAGTAGACGCCCGGCTCATCGTCCGTGACGTACTGGGTGTAGCTGTCGTAGTCGTAGTCGCCGTACACGAAGATGTTCGGGTTCGGGTCCATCGCGGATACGGTCTGATCGGACGTGAACAGGTTGTTCATGATGCAGAGCGAAAGCATCGCACCGTGATCGTTCTGGAGGGCGTCTTCGGGCCCCGAGCCAGGTACGAACTTGTCCAATCTTGGATCCTTGAGTCTCCGAGCCTGACCGGGGGTCGGCTTCCGATTGTTGTTGGAAGCCGCGTATCCGATGAAGCCTTCGTGTATCGACTGGGCACCCTTCTTCTCTTCGGTCACCCTGGCCGCGTTCCTTGCGCTTGCAAGTGCGGGGAGCAGGATGCCTACGAGAATCCCGATGATCGCGATGACGACCAGCAGTTCAGTAAGGGTAAAGCCACGACGTTTCATTCAGAGTCACTCCTTGAACAACGGGGGTTGATCAATCAGTCCTTCAGCTCATCGAAGGTCACCAGAAGGTTCGGGAAGCCTTCGTCACCAGCGAGATACGAGTACGACAGGTAGTTGTCGCCAGCGAGGAAGTTGCTGGGATTGCCGTCGTCGTCGGTCGAGCCGGTGAACTCGCACTGGAAGATGTGATCCTTCTTGATGCCGTTGCTGTAGCCGCCGAGCCGTGGCTCGTAGCGGGAGTTGCTCGGGAAGAAGTTGGTCTCGGTGGTGATGGAGTTGTCGCCCCAGATGATGTTCGACATGTAGGCGCCTGAGGGGCCCATGAAGTCGTGAACGGGGGAACGGGTCCATTCGCCGGAGCCGTCTTCGACGTCACGCATGGCTCCATCTTCGGTGCCGCGAAGGGCGAAGAGGGTGGAGTCGGAGCCCGAGGTGGAGTGCCACTTGCTGCGGAGCCGGTCGCCCATGAGGGTCTGGTTCGTGTAGCTGACGTGGCTCTTCTTGTCGCCGGGGTTGGTGAGGTTGGCGCGAATGCCGCCGGGAGTCGAGGGCTGTGCCCAGTAGACGCCTTCGGAGGGGTTGTACGCGTCGAAGTTGTAGCCCTGGATCTGGCCGTTCTCGGCGATCTCACCCTTGACTCCGACGTCGTAGTTGACTTCGCAGGGGCTGATGATCTGATTGGTGACGAAGTACCTCATGGCAACCATGCCGGAGTTCAGGTCGGCGGTGTTGTTCAGGAAGAAGTTCGGGTCACCCTGGCCCCAGCTGTAGACGGGTCCGGAAGGGGTGTTGATGGATGATCGCCAGACTTCGCCGGGAATCATGTAGTCGCCGTTGAAGTCGGCAGCGAAGGATGCAAGTCCCTGGCCCATACCACGCAGGTTGGTGGCGTCCTTCTTCGCACGGGCAGTCGCCATGGACGAGCTGAGGGCAGGCATCAGCAGGCCCATCAGCATTGCGATGATCGTGATTACGACCATCAGTTCGATGAGGGTGAATCCTCGTTTGGTCTTCATGTCAGTCTCCAAGTACACAGAAAAAAAGAATGAAATCTATGAGTGCGTTGCGACAAGTTTGTGTTGTCCGCTCTCTCCACGATACACCGGGATCCGGAAAAACCGGCCCGGAACGAAAAACGTCCGGTACAGATCCATATCAGTGATACACACAGCGTACTGGAGACGCCACATCACCTGCAGAGGGCCCAAAAAATACAGCCCTGCATGGAACCTGATTCGAATGTCGATCGGGAGCGGCGGAGATGATGGGCCGGAAATCCGGCAAAGAATGACATTTGATCACGGTATGATTGCCGCACCGGACCAAGGCTCTGCAGCCTATGAGGAGCACTCCTCACACCCCAAGCCTACCTCAGTGCCGGCTCGGGTCAAGGGGAACCCCCTTCTCAGGCTCATTTGGCAGGGCACATATATGAAGGATTTTAAGAATGTCTAGGATTCATGACCGTTTGGAAGCCCTTCGAATTCAGCTTCCAGAGGCTCCCAAGCCTGTTGCGGCCTATGTGCCCTCGGTTCAGGCGGGCCAGCTTGTCTATGTGAGCGGCCAGATCCCCATTTCGGATGGATCCATTCTGGCGATGGGTCCAGTGCCGTCGAAGACGCCGGTCGAGCAGGCCATCGCAGCCGCACGACAGTGCGGAATCAATGCTCTTGCCGTCTTGAACGACCATCTGGAGGGGGATCTCGATCGAATCAGCAGGATCGTCCGCCTCGGGATCTTCGTCGCTTCGGATCCAGGCTTCACGGATCAGCCGTTGGTGGCCAACGGTGCGAGCGAGCTGATGCTGGAGGTGTTCGGAGAGGCTGGCCGCCATGCCCGGGCCGCAGTGGGTTCCGTGGCCTTGCCTCTGGATGCCGCCGTGGAAGTCGAACTGATCGTCGAAGTCGACTGATTCAGCCGGAGCTGGGCGTGTTCATGGCAGCCCAGTCGTCGAGGAACTTCTTCAGACCGCTGTCGGTCAGTGGATGGTTCATCATCTGCTGGATGACCTTGAACGGCACGGTGGCGACGTCGGCACCGACCAGTGCACACTCGACCAGATGCATCGGATGCCGCACGGATGCCGCAAGCACCTTGGTCTCGTAGCCGTAGTTGTCGTAGATGGTCCTGATCTGCTGGATGAGATCCATGCTGTCCTGTCCAAGGTCGTCGAGTCGGCCGAGGAAGGGACTGATCAGGAACGCCCCGGCCTTGGCGGCGAGCATCGCCTGCAGCGGCTGGAAGCAGAGGGTCATGTTCACCCGGACGCCGTTGGATGAAAGGTGCTTGCAGGCCCGGAGTCCGTCGACCGTGCAGGGAAGCTTGATCACGATGTTGTCGGCGATCTCCAGCAGCGGCTTGGCCTCCTCGAGCATGCCGTCCGATTCGGTCGAGACGACTTCGGCGCTGACCGGTCCGGGGACCACGTCGCAGATCTCCTTGAGGCGGTCGTGGAAATCCACGCCTTCCTTCGCGACGAGACTTGGATTCGTGGTCACGCCATCGAGGACGCCCATGTCGGAGGCGGCCCGGATGTCTTCGATGCTTGCGGTGTCGATGTAGATCTGCATGCCGGGATGATACCCGCATGAGCCGGGGCCCTGTGTCGTCAGGCCGCGAACATGACGACGACCACGATCAGGATCAGCAGGAGCAGGATGTTGATCGCGATGCTGATCGCAGCCAGCGGGGAGGTGCCCTGTTCGCCGGCGGCCACCGTCTTCTGTTGGGCGGGCTGTCCCTGCCCGAGCTTGACCGCGAAGCTCGACAAGTCCACCTTCGGCCTTGCGAAGACGGGGGACTCGCCCTTCTGCACCAGCTCCAGATCCTCCAGGAGGTCGGTCGCATTGGTGTACCGGTCGCTCGGAGACTTGGCCATCATCATCTCGATCACCTGCGAGAAGCCGGCCGAAAGCGATGGATTGAGGTGATCCGGTGGAGTGAGTTCGGCCTTCAGATGCTTGTGCATCACCTGGGAGGGGTTCTTTCCGGAGAAGGGGACCCGCCCGGTGACCATGTGGTAGCAGGTGGCACCCAGTCCGTAGATGTCGGCTCCCGGGCCGATGTCCACCTCGCCACGGACCTGTTCAGGACTGATGTAGTAGGGGGTTCCGTAGGCCCGGCCGGCTTCGGCCTTCGCGGTCGCCTCGTCGTCCAGGGCCCGAGCGAGCCCGAGGTCGGCGAGCTTCACCTTGTTCCGCCCGTTGATCATGATGTTCTTGGGCTTGATGTCGCGGTGGATGAAGCCTCGCTCGTGGGCGTGCTGCATCGCGAGACTGACCTGCTGGACGATTCCGATCGCGTCGAACTCCTCCATCCGCTTGTCCGCCTTGATCCGTTCGTAGACCGTTTCGCCTTCGACGTACTCCATGACGAAGTAGTGGTGGTCGCCGGCCTGTCCCACGTCGTAGGCCTGGACGATGTTGGCATGGTTCAGCTGCGCGGCGGACTTGCCTTCCTTGTAGAAGCGGTCGATGAAGTTCCTGTTCTCCGAGAACTTCTTCGGCAGCACCTTGATGGCGACCAGGCGGTCGAGGCTGATCTGCTTCGCGAGGAACACCGTCGCCATGGCGCCGGAACCGAGTTTCTTGTGGATGCGATAGCCCGGGATCCGCTGCGAGGACTTCTTGGCATCGAACTCCTTCTGGAGGCGATTGAGCTGGTGTCGCGTCACGAAGTCCTTGTTGGTGAGGATGTCCGAGAGTGTTCTCGGGTCGTCGATGTCGTCGATCGACTGGAGCTCCTCGGTGCACCGTTCCAACTCGTCCGGTGTCACGAGTCCGGAATCGACCACCAGCTTCCCCAGCAGCGTGTCGAATCCCGCGGTGCTGCTGCCGGGAGGGGCCATGTCCTCGCCGGTCGATTCCTTCGCATCCGGGGAGCTCGATTTTTCAGCTGATGCGGGCTTTGGGGCCGGCTTGGGGGCGTCCGGCGCACTGGAATCCTGCAACGACGGGATGTCGGAGTCTTCGGACGGGTCGGGATGGCTGGTTTGATGTTCGAGCACGGAGGAGGACACTTTCGATCCGGAGGATACAAGGATGTGGAGAGAAAGTCGCTCGAGCCATGGCGAACGCCTTCCCGGGATTATCATGCACGATGGAGCACCGAATGCCAACTGGAACGGATCAGCCGGGGAGAATCCTCCTCATCAAGCCCAGTGCACTGGGAGATGTCTGCAAGGCGGCCCCCGTTCTCGCCAGTCTGGCTCGGGCCTGGCCGGACGCGAGGATCGACTGGCTGGTTCAGGAGGAGTTCGTCGACGCCGTGTCCGGGCATCCAGATCTCGGGAAGGCCATCGTCTTTCCCCGTCGCCGATTCGCCCGATGGATGCGAAGTCCGTCGCTCGCGGCGGAGCTCTTCAGGTGGCTCGGTGCACTGCGGCGTTCCGACTACGACCTCGTACTCGACTGCCAGGGATTGTCCCGAAGCGGCTTCATGACGCGGATCACCGGCGCACGTCGCCGTATCGGGGATCGGGCGGCACGTGAACTCGCCTGGCTGGGCTACACCGACCGGGTCGATGCGAGCGATTCCGTCCACGAGGTGGATCGGATGCTCCAGCTCGTCCGCGGCTGCGGCATCGATGCGGAACCGGACATGCGGCTCTACGTTCCCGAGGCATCGCGTCGCGACTGGATGGAGGGCGCAGGTCGCGGGTTCGCCGATGCATCGACGATCGCCCTCGCCACGACAAGCCGATGGCGGAGCAAGGCGTGGCCCCGGGGCCGCTGGGTCGAGCTCGCGCAGCATCTGCTCGATCAGGGGCAGGAGCACCTGCTGCTTCTGGGGGCTCCGTCCGAGCGGGACGAGGTCGAATCGCTCCGGAACGCGATCGGTGATTCCTCGCAGCGCGTGCACAACCTCGCCGGCCGAACGTCGGTGGGTGAGATGATGGCGGCGATCGAAGCCAGCCAACTGGTCGTGTCGAACGATTCCGCGGCCCTTCACATGGGGGTGGGACTGGCCCATCGTGGTGTTCGTTGCGTGGGGCTCTTCGGGCCCACGGAACCCTCCAAGGTGGGCCCGTACGGCATGGATCACGTGGTGGTCCGGGCTCCGTTGCCCGAAGGCGGGACGGTCCACTACCGTGACCGGAGTCTGGGTGATTCGATCATGCGCGGGATTCCGGTCTCGGCGGTGGTCGACACGATCGAATCGGTCCGTTCCGGAGACGCCGAAGCATGAGTTCGCCACGCCCCATCGTGCTTGCCAGTCGATCGCCGCGTCGACTGGAATTGCTGAAGGAGGCGGGTTGGTCGGTCTCGGTCGAGGTTCCCGAGGTCGACGACGGGCTGCTCGACTGCGGCAGCAGCGTGCCGGCCGACTGGGTGGCTGCGCTGGCGTGGCTCAAGGCCCGCGGCACGGTCAGCCTGCTCGAACGTCGCAACGAACACATGGAGTGCACCATCCTCGGCGCGGACACGATCTGCGTGCTGGACGACCGGATCATCGGGCAGCCCCGCGACCGCGACCACGCCCGGTCCATGCTCGAATCGTTCGTCGGCATCACGCACGAGGTCCTGACCGGAGTCTGCCTGATCGACTGGCCGGAACAGACCCGGAGGATTCTCGTGGACGTCTCGCGTGTCAGTTGGGGAGACGTCGACCCGGCCTCGATCGATTCGTACCTCGATGGCGAAGCCTGGCGGGGCAAGGCGGGGGCGTACAACCTCGCGGATCGCATCGCCGACGGCTGGCCGATCCGATGCGCAGGTGATCAGACGACGGTGATGGGACTGCCGATGCGACTTCTGAACGAAGTGCTCGGCGATTCGGTGGCCCGCACATGAGCAACCCGCTCCCCGACTACCTGCTTCCGGTCACCGTGCCCGCCTCCTGGGGCTGGCGAGGGATCATCGCGATGCGAAATCGTCGCTACGACCTCGGTCGAGGGGTCCATCGGGCCGATCTCCCGGTGATCTCGGTTGGAAATCTGACCACGGGGGGCACGGGAAAGACCCCGATGGTGCGATGGATCGCCGAACGATTGCGTGACGACGGCATGAAGCCTGCGGTGCTTCTTCGCGGCTATGGGAGCGCCGATCCCGATTCGAGCGACGAAGCCAGGTTGTACCGTCGAGAACTCGATGGCATGCCGGTGATCGCCGATCCGGACCGGGTCGGGGCGCTGCGGAGGCACCTTGCTTCGGGATCCGATGCGACCTGCGCGATTCTCGACGACGGGTTCCAGCATCGTCGACTGCACCGGGATCTCGATCTCGTGCTCATCGACGCGACCCGTCCTCTGGATTCGCTCCGACTGCTCCCGGCGGGACATCTCCGCGAGCCGCTGGAATCACTGCGTCGTGCCCATGCGGTCGTGGTCACCAGATCGAAGTCGGTGGATCCCGAACTGGCGGCGCGGATCGAGTCGCTGCACGGTCGTCCTCCTCTGGCGTGGACCGATCACCAGTGGACAGGTCTCGAACTTCATGAGGGCGATGCGGTCCGGTACGAGGACTGCGACTGGTTGTCGGGACGTCGGTTCGCATCTCGACTCGGGATCGGCAATCCCGACGCGGCCCGTCGTCAGTTGATCGAGGCCGGGGGACGGATCGAACTGGACGTACCCGTTCGGGATCATGCGGGGTTCGGTTCCGCCGAGGTGTCCCGACTGATCGAGGCCGCCGACGGTCTGGACGGTGTCTTCATGACCGCCAAGGATCTCGTCAAGGCCCAGCCGCTGCTCGATGCGGGCTGCCCGATCCCTCTGGTCGTGCCGCGGATGCGATTGCGGTTCCATTCCGGTCAGGCTGCATTGGTGGCGCTGCTGGAAGGGGCCATGGCGAGCTGACGCGGCGAACGCGGTACCATGGTGGAGGTTTCATGAGCACGCTTCTGGACAGACTGGCATCGTTCGGCGACTTCACGGTTCTCGTGGTCGGTGACTTCATGCTCGACGAGTTCCTCTACGGGGACGCCGAGCGACTGAGTCCCGATGCGCCCGTGCCGGTGCTTCGGAGTGATCGACTGGAACGCACGGCCGGCGGTTCCGCCAACGTGTCGTCATGCATCCAGGGGCTCGGAGGTCGTGTCTTCTGCTGCGGAGTGGTCGGAGACGACGAGTCCGGCCGGTGGCTGCGTCAGGCGTTGTCGGATGCCGACTGCGACATCGACGGGCTGCAGACGGATCCGGATCGGCCGACGACCGTGAAGCGGAGTCTCATCGGCCTCGCGCAGCATCGCCATCCGCAGAAGATGTTCCGCATCGACGTGGAGACCACGGATCCGATTCCCGATGCCATCGAACAGCGGATGCTGTCGTACATCGAGGATCGAATCGGCGACGTCGACATCGTCTGCCTCGAGGACTACGGCAAGGGAGTCTGCAGCGATTCGCTGTGCCAGGCCGTCATCCGAATCGCCCGGGCCGCGGACACTCCGGTGTTCGTCGATCCGGCCAACGGAGTCGATTGGACCCGGTACGCGGGGGCAACGACCATGACGCCCAATCGGACCGAACTCGAGCACGCCATCGACCACCGCTTTCCCGACACGATTCCCGACGCAGGTCCACCCCAGGAACTCATGGGCCGTCTCGGCCTCGAATCGATGGTGCTGACCCTCGATCGACATGGATCCATGCTCCTGCGCGGCGACGCCGAGCCGATCCATGTTCCAACCACCACCCGCAGCGTCTACGACGTCACCGGAGCCGGAGACATGGTGCTCGCGGCGCTGGCCGCCGCCCGTGCCAACGGTCTGACCTGGGTCGACGCCGTCGAGTTCGCGAATGCGGCCGCGGGCCTCGAGGTGGAGGTCTTCGGTGCCCAGCCGATTCCGCTCTCGAGGGTCCGTCGCGAGATCATGCTGCGGCAGGCTCCTCCCGACCGGGCGGTCCGCACCGTCGACGAGTTGGCGACCGAACTGGCCGTGCATCGCGAAGCGGGACAGCGCATCGTGCTGACCAACGGATGCTTCGACGTGGTCCACGCCGGTCACGTGGCCTATCTCCGCGAAGCCGCCAACCTCGGCGACGTCCTGGTCGTCGGCGTCAACGTCGACGAGGAGGTCGCCAAGCAGAAGGGGCCGGAGCGTCCCGTCTACCCGCTGCAGCAGCGGCTGGACATCCTCTCCGAGTTCCGGTGCATCGACTACCTCGTCGCCTTTCCCGAAGCCACGGCCCACGAGCTCATCCGGTCCGTGCGACCCGACGTCTACGTCAAGGGCGGGGACTACCGGCCAGAAGAGATCAACGAACACGATCTCGTCACCGAACTCGGGATCGATCTCCAGGTGCTCGGGCATCGTCCCGGCCTGAGTTCGACGAGCGTCATCGAACGCATGGCCGACGGGTGATCCGCATTCCGCGATTCAGCCCTTTGCGGGGGCGGCCCAGTCCTTCGTGATTCGAACGATGTCCTCGGGCAGTTCCATGGGCACTGGAAACGGGATTCGCAGCACATCGAACTTCGCCCGCACGTCGAGCCCGCCCGGGTCCACGCCGACCACCAGGGGTGTCTCGACATCCTTGTCCAGGCGGTTGCGGCAGAGTTCCTGAAGGGCCTGGGTTCCGAGATCGTTGATGGCACGGCAGAGTCCGGCCTCGTCCTCGGCGAGCACGTTCGCGATCATCAGCGCATCGCCGTCGATGATGATGCCGCTCATGCGGCCCATGTCGATGTCGAGAAACACCCAGTTGATGTCGTCCTCTTCGCCGTGGTAGATCCGCCATCGGTCCACCCATCGTCCGTCGGGTCCGTTCTCGTCGAACGGCTCCATCGTCAGGAGCAGCTCCAGGACGGGGGCGTGTTCGTCGGGAATCATCAGGACCGTATCGGCGGTGTGCAGGGCGGCGACCATGACGGCGGCGACGAGACGTCCCTCGTCGGTTCGTACGAACTTGCAGGAGACGATGTTGTCGTCGAATCGGAGGTCGCCATGCGTCCAGCTCTGGAGCAGTTGGGCGGCCTCCTCGACGGCGGCGGCGCCGTCTTCGATATCGGGATCGTGGTCCTGATTATCCGGTTCGTGGGGAGGTGTGGCCATGTCGCCATGCTACCGGGGACCGTTGATCAGGTGTGTTGGGGTAGGATGGACTCATGACGTTGATCGCCGTTTCCATCATGGTCTCGGATCCCGCCGAGATCGAAGAGGCCGTTCGGGAAGCCGTCGTGGCACACGAGGCCGGGGCGGATCTGATCGAATGGAGAGTCGACGAACTCGCGAACGTCGACGATGCCTCGGCGATGGCCACGCTGATCGAACAGAGTCCCTGTGCCTGCATCCTCACGGTGAGAAGCGAGGACGAGGGCGGCCGGTTCGACGGCGAGCCCGTCGATCTCGCGGACATCCTCGATGCGGTCCGCGCCACGAACGCCGTGCCCCGCTACATCGACATCGAGTACGCATCCTGGTCGGAGTGCGACGAACTCCGGGCGGCGTGGAGCGGATGGTCGCAGACCGATGCGGGGCTGATCCTCTCGATGCACGACATCGAAGGCCGTCCCGAGGACCTCCTTCGGACCGTCGAACTCATGGCCGGCGTGGACGAGGCATCCGTTCGCAAATTCGCATGGCGGGCCAGATCGGTTCGCGACAACATCGAAGCGATGCATCTGCTGGAGGCGTCGACCGGCCCGTCCATCGCGCTGTGCATGGGCGACGCGGGGCTGCCCAGCCGTATTCTGGCCGGACCCGCCGGTGGCTTCCTGACCTTCGCCTCGTCGTCCCGCGGTCGAACCGCTCCGGGTCAGTGCGACATCGGCACGATGCTGGACCAGTACCGGGTCCGGCAACTGACCGGCGCGACGAGGCTCTACGGCATCATCGGTTCACCCATCGAGCACAGCCTCAGCCCGCTCGTGCACAACGCGGGGTTCAAGGAGGCCGGATTCGACGGCGTCTTCCTGCCGTTGCCGGTCGCACCCGGATGGGAGTCGTTCAAGGCCACGTTGTCCTCGCTTCTTGCGGAGCCGTCGCTTCCGTTTCGCGGCTTCTCGATCACCGTGCCGCACAAGGAACACGCCCTCCGGTACGTTCTCGAACATGAGGGCGAGGCCACCGAGATCGCCCAGCGGGCCAGGGCGGCGAACACGATCGTGGTTCGGGAGGACGGGACGCTCGTCGCGGACAACACGGACGCCCCGGCGATCGTGGAGACGGTGGGTCTGGAGGCGAGCGGTTCGCGGTTCGCGGTGCTCGGCGCCGGCGGCGCGGCCCGGGCGGTCGTGGCTGGTCTCCTGCAGGCGGGAGGCCGGGTCGACGTCTTCAATCGGACGCCGGACCGTGCGGAATCGCTGGTGGAGTCCATGGACGATCCGATGTGCACGCTCGGAGATCTGGACGAGGTGTCGGGCTACGACGTGGTCATCAACACCACCACGGTCGGAATGGCGGGAGACCCCGATGCGGACCGCACCCCGATCGAGCTGCTGGGGCTCCGCAACTGGATGCTCGAGGATGCGCAGGTCGTCTACGAATGCGTCTACGCGCCACGAAGGACCCCGCTCGTCGAATTGGCGGAATCACTGGGTACTTCGGTGGTCACCGGCGATGCGATGTTCCTCGCCCAGGCTCGTCGGCAGTTCGAGATCTGGACCGGGGCAGCCGCGCCAATCGAACTGTGGCGCCAACTGATAGACTGATTGCGTGTCACACCTCACTTGTCAGACCGCCGGCGAGTCACACGGACCCTGCGGAATCGCCATGCTCAACGGCGTTCCCGCGGGCCTTGAACTCGATGACGACTTCATCAACGCCGAACTTCGCCGCCGTCAGGGTGGCTACGGGCGGGGCGGCAGGATGCACATCGAGACCGATGCGGTGACCTGGTTGTCCGGCGTCCGTCTGGGCCGGACGATGGGTTCCCCCCTGGTCCTCCAGGTTCCCAACAAGGACAGTCGGCTGGACGATCTCGAACGCACGCCGCGGATTCATCGTCCGAGGCCGGGGCACGCCGATCTCTCGGGAGCGATCAAGTGGCTCACCGACGACTGCCGGGACACGCTCGAGCGGGCCAGTGCGCGTGAAACCGCGGCCAGAACCGCCGGCGGGGCGGTGGCGCGATGTCTTCTGCGGGCATTCGGCATCGAGGTCTTCGGATTCGTCCGCGGGATGCTCGACGTCGTCACCGACGTCGAGATCGACGCGGGCAACTACGAGGCGATGCGCGAGCGGCGCGACGCCTCCGACGTGTACTGTCCGGACGAAGCCGCCTCCGACGCGATCCGCGCCCACATCCGCGACGCGAAGGTCAACAAGGACACCGTCGGCGGACTGTGCGAGGTCCATGTCTTCGGCTGCCCGATCGGACTCGGCTCCTGCATGCACTGGGACGACAAGCTCGACAGCAGGCTCGCCGCCGGCGTGATGGGCATCCAGGCCTTCAAGTCGGTCGAGATCGGCATGGGCAAGGACGTCGCCTTCCACACCGGTTCGCAGGTGCACGACGCGATCGAATTCGATCCCGCCCGCCGCGAGGAGCCGTGTCTCGGCTTCACCAGGCCCCGCAACCATGCGGGAGGACTCGAAGGCGGCATGACCGATGGCATGCCCATCGTCGTCCGCGGTGCGATGAAGCCGATCAGCACCCTGCTTCAGGGGATGCCCAGCGTGAATCTCACGACCAAGAAATCCGAACGCAGCGACTACGAACGCAGCGACGTGTGTGCGTTGTCCGCCGCCAGCGTGGTGATGGAGAACGTGGTCGGGTTCGAGGTCGCGAAGGTCTTCCTCGAGAAGTTCGGCGGCGACACGATGCTCGAGATCGAGGCCGCCTACCGTTCCTATCTGGAACTCGCCCGGAACATCTGATCAGCGTTCGTCGCTGTCCGCTTCGGGATTCGTCATGAACACCCGGACCCAGGATTCCGAGGCGGTCCGCTTCTCCCGTTCGGGACAGTCGTCGCCGTGGGCGTCGAACTGGATCGCCGTCGTCATGATCGCGTAGTCGTAGCGTCCCTCGATGCCTTCGCATACTCCGGCATCGTCGACGAAGCTGATCTCGGTCTCGGTCGCCTTGAACGTTCCCGATGACAGCCGCATCGGTTCGTCCGCGTCCCGGACCACGTAGCTGCCGCTGGTCCCGTCGTCCGCGATCAACTGCATCACGGTGCCGTCGAAGGTGCTCGACCAGGTGCCGGCGAGGCGTTCCGAGGGCGGCTTGAGCTGCGAGTGGCAGGCGGTCAGCGAAGCGGCGAAGACGATAAGCAGCAGAGTGCGCATGTCCGCATGGTACGGGAGGAGTCGTGCCCATGGAACACGGCCGCCGACGGAGATCGAGGCCGGACGTGGAAGAGGCGTTCCGATTCGTCCGGAAGGGGCGGTCCGGCTCGAGAGAAGGTCAGTCCGCGTTCGCCGGCTCGTAGCTGGTGTTCCGCACGGTTTCGAACCGGAACGTGTCGCCGTCGGCGTCGACCCGCACCAGGTCGCCTTCCGAAACCGAACCGGAGAGGATCTGCGAGGCGATCTCGTTCTCGACCCGGTGCCGAAGCACCCGCCGCATGGGCCTGGCGCCGAAGTGGGGGTCCCAGCCCTCGGCGACCATGGCGTCGAGCGCGGCATCGGTCATTTCCAGCGTGAGTCCGCGGTCCGCCATGCGGCGGCCGAGCGTCTCGGCCTGGATGGCCGCGATCCTTCGGAGCTGATCCCGATCGAGTTGGTGGAAGACGATCGTGTCGTCGATGCGGTTGAGGAGTTCCGGACGCAGGGTCTGCTTGAGCAGCTCCCGCATGTGCGAGTCGATCTCGGATTCGCTGGCTCCCGCCTCCGAGAGCTGCAGCAGCTTCTGTGAGCCGATGTTGCTGGTCATCACCACGATGGTGTTGGTGAAGTCGACGGTCCGACCGTGTCCGTCGGTCAGGCGTCCGTCCTCGAGGACCTGGAGGAGGATGTTGCTCACGTCGGGATGCGCCTTCTCCATCTCGTCGAACAGCACGACGCTGTAGGGTCGACGACGGACGGCCTCCGTGAGCCGGCCACCCTGCTCGTAGCCGACGTAGCCGGGAGGCGCGCCGATGAGGCGTGCCACCGAGTGCTGTTCCATGTATTCGCTCATGTCGATCCGGACGATGGCGTCTTCGGTGGAGAAGAGGAACTCCGCGAGGGCCTTGCACAGCTCGGTCTTGCCGACGCCCGACGGGCCCAGAAAGAGGAACGAGCCGATGGGGCGATTCGATTCGTCGAGTCCGGCCCGGCTTCGCCGGACCGCATCGGACACGGCGGCGACGGATTCATCCTGTCCCACGACCCGGCGTCGCAGTTCATCGTCCATCCGAAGCAGGCGTTCCCGCTCGCTTTCGGCCAGCCTCGCCGCCGGAATGCCGGTCCAGGCGCCGACGATCTCCGCGATCTGTTCCGCATCGACCTCCTCCCGGACGAGCGTGCGCCCGTCCCGGGTCCGTTCGGCGAGCTTGGCCTCGGCGGCGGCGAGTCGTTCGTCGAGTTCGAGGAGGGTTCCGTACTGGATCCGCGCAGCGGCCTCGAGGTCTCCGCGCCGCTGGGCCTGCTCGAGTTCGATGCCGGCGGCATCGATGGCCTCCTTCACGTCGCGGATCTCGTCCAATTCGGCCTTCTCCACGTCCCACTGTGCGGTCAGGCTGTGGTTGCGTTCCTCCAGTTCCGACAGTTCCGCGGCGATGCGCTGCAGTCGTTCCCTGGATCCGCTGTCCTTCTCGATCTTGAGCGCCTCGCGTTCGATCTCGAGCTGCATGATGCGTCGCCGGAGCTCGTCGAGCTCGACCGGCATCGAATCGTTCTCGAGCCGGAGCTTCGAGGAGGCCTCGTCGAGAAGATCGATCGCCTTGTCCGGAAGGAACCGGTCGGCGATGTACCGATGGGACAGCATCGCCGAAGCGACGAGTGCGCCGTCCTGGATGCGGATGCCGTGATGCGCCTCGTACCGGGGCTTCAGGCCGCGCAGGATCGCGATCGTGTCCTCGACGCTGGGTTCCTCCACGAAGACGGGTTGGAAGCGTCGCTCGAACGCGGGGTCCTTCTCGATGTGCTGCCGGTATTCGTCGAGGGTCGTCGCGCCGATGCAGCGGAGTTCGCCGCGGGCGAGGGCGGGCTTGAGGAGGTTGCCCGCCGACACGGAGCCTTCGGCGGCTCCGGCGCCGACGATGGTGTGGAGTTCGTCGATGAACAGGATCAGCCTGCCCTCGGCGGCCGTGACTTCGCGGAGCACGGACTTGAGGCGTTCCTCGAACTCGCCGCGGAACTTGGTTCCCGCCAGGAGCTGTCCGACGTCCAGGGCCATGATGCGCGAGTCCCGCATGCCGGACGGACAGTCGCCGTTGACGATCCGGAGCGCGAGCCCCTCGGCGATGGCGGTCTTGCCGGTGCCGGGCTCGCCGATGAGGACCGGGTTGTTCTTCGTGCGTCGACTCAGGACCTGCATGCATCGCCGGATCTCCTCGTCCCGTCCGATGACTGGATCGAGGCGTCCGGATGCGGCGAGTTGGTTGAGATCGATCGCGTACTTGGCCAGCGCCTCGTAGTTCGATTCGGCTTCGGGGTCGGTGATGTTCGCGACGCCGCTGCTTGCGCGGAGGTCGTCGACGGCACGGCGAATGGTCTTCTGATCGAGCCCGAGCGTCTTCATCGCATCGAGTGCGGGCGAAGGGACCTCGGTCAGCGCGAGCAGCAGGTGCTCGATGGACACGTACTGGTCGTTCATCTCCTTCGCGAGCTCGCTCGATCGATTGACCAGCTTCATGAAACCGGGGCTCGTCTGGGGAAGATGTCCGCCGGGAGCGTTGATGGTCGGCAGTCGGTCGAGTTCGGCGGTGACCACGTCGCGCAGCGACGCGGGGCTCGTTCCGCATCGATCGACGATCGACACCGCGAGCGTGCCCTGATCCTGTTCGTCGAGCATTGCCATCAGCAGATGCAGAGGAAGCAGTTCGGCGTGCTGCATCTGCGCCGCGATCGACTGGGAAGTGGCGATGGCCTGTCTGGCCTGAGTGGTGAATTGTTCCAGATTCATGCATACCTCCGTATGGGCGTGCGAGCGGGGCCCGCTCCCCCCAAAAGGGTGCAACACGCGTGCCAGTTTCCAACGCGTTCTAGGGGGTGCAATCGGGGGGGCGCCTGCCAGCATGGCAGGAGATCGTCTGCCGATCGCGTGCAGAAGTCCTATGATCTGCCACCATGGACACGATTTCGGAAACGAAAAAGAGGCCGGGGCGTCGATTCAGGCCCATGCAGATCATCAGCATCGTTCTGCTGGTCGCGGGGCTGGCCCTCTCGGCATGGTGGATCCTCCAGTGGGTCATGGCATCGCCGCTGCAACCGGTCGATTCGGAGCATCATCACTTCGGTGTCGTGCTCGTCGATTCCCCGAAGTCGGTGGTCGAACACACCTTCCTGCTGAAGAACACGTCGGACGAACCACTTCGCATCCTCAAGACGGTCCCGAGCTGCGGGTGCACCTGGGCCGGGCCCGGTGAGCCGTATCTCGAGGCGGGTGCGACCATGGAGTTGCCGGTGACGCTGTCGGTCAAGGAATCGCACACGCTCGATTCGAACATCAAGGTCGTGCTCGAGAACAATCCGCCGCTGGTCCTGTGGTTGTCCGCCGACGGTCGGATCCGGGACAGCCTTCGGCATACCCCGCGCAGCATATCGATCCGCCGCGCCGCCACCGAAGGGACCCTTGGAATCAAGCAGTCCAATGCACGGCTCTACATCGAGGGATGGGACGACACCCGGCCGGAGGAGCCCGTCTTCGACGTTCCCGATGGACTCGAGGTGGAGTTCTTCGGATGGAGGCTGGTCAAGCAGGGCAAGAAGCGGGTCGGTACTCCCGACCTCTACGAAGGAGATCTCTTCGTGAAGGCGATCGGTACGCCGCCGAAGAACGTCGAGATTCCGGTTTCGCTGCCGAGCGGTCAGAAGACCACCCTGCTCGTCAACGGCAACGTTGGGCTGCGGGGCGGTGAGTTCAACGACAGATCGTGGGTCGAGGACGAAGCAGGGGTTTCGTTCGACCCCGTCGTACCCTTGAAGTCCGGAGAACCGGATTGAACCCGCGGATCAACCGCCGTCCTCGAGGCCGAAGCAGCGAACCGCATTCGAGTCCATGCATCCGATGAAATCATCTGCTTCGATTCCACGCAGTTCGGCCAGGAACCGTGCGGTGTGCACCACGTTGCACGGCTCGTTGGGCCGCATGGATCGCACCGGTTCCGGACTCAGGTAGGGGGCGTCGGTCTCGACGAGCATTCGTTCCAGAGGTACGCGGGCGGCTGCTTCCTGGATTTCCGGTGCGTTGCCGAACGTCACGATTCCGGTGAAGCTGACCCACGCTCCGAACTCGAGGACGGTGTCGACCGTGGCTGCGTCTCCGGTGAAGCAGTGGAAGATGCACCGTTCGGGGGTGATGCCGGACGTCCGGAGGATTGCGATCAGATCGTCGTAGGCCTCCCGGCAGTGCAGGACGATGGGCATCGTCGCCTGCCGACCGCTGGCGGATTGGATGACCTCCAGATGCCGGTCCAGCAGGGCGAACTGGGCATCTCGGGGTGGGTCCTTGTAGTACCAGTCGAGGCCGAGTTCGCCCCAGGCGACGCATCGGTCATCCTCGGCTACGAGGCGAATCGCATTCCAGTCATGCTCCGCCTCGGCTTCATGGGGGTGGATGCCAGAAGTGCACCAGATTCGTGGGTGCTTTTTGGCGACGGCAAGCCCTTCCACGCAGTCCATCGATGACGTGGAGACGTTGATCATTCCATCAACGCCGGCCTCTTCGGCTCGATCCAGTACCGAAGCGTACGAATCGGCCAGTTTGGGGGAAGTCAGATGGCAGTGGGTATCGATCATGGCTGGAGCCCCGTTTCGGGGCGGAAGGTACCACGCATCGCCCTCAATCGTTCATTCTCGAAGCTCCCAGGGCTCTTCGGTGCTTGGGCAGCATGCCAGTACGAAGGGTAGGGCGATGGTCATGAAGATCGGTATTGCTATCAACAGGGTCATGGAGACCCCTTTCTGCGATGTCGGCCCGAGCGCGGAGGGCCGTTGGTCTCGCGGAAGGGATCTGCTCCCATCCATGTACATATAGATGGTTGGGGGAGATTCATGTGCCGGAAATTTGTATTTTGGGCCACGCAGTTGAGAATAGTTCTCAATGACTTTGCTACGATGGTTCTACCAAATTGGAAAGATCGATCTTCAGAACAACTTGAAGCCCCATTCACACTTGACATCACGCCCCTGGAAGCGGATCATGTCATGTCAAACATTGTGAAAAAGTTCACAGTCCTACCCGCACCAGGTTGTTCATGGGCCGCTTCCACTACGTCTTCCCAAAATGGTCGAACCTCTTTCTCCCCACGGTAATCGTGATCGGGATGACTGCGCCCCTGTACGTGGCGTTCATGGTTGCATGGGGCTTCAGTCCCAAGACCACGGATGTCGGATACATGCCGACGCAACCGGTTCCTTTCAGTCACAAGCTGCACGCCGGCGAGCTGCACATCGACTGCAAGTACTGCCACAACACCGTTGAATACGCCGCCGCAGCCGCGGTTCCTCCGACCAGCACCTGCATGAACTGCCATACGCAGATTCATCCCGAGAGCGAACTTCTCGCGCCGCTGTTCGACAGCTACACCACGGGCATGCCCATGGAGTGGGTGCGTATTCACGACACGCCCGACTACGCGTATTTCAACCACTCGGCGCATGTGACCCGTGGTGTCGGCTGCAACGAGTGTCATGGTCAGATCCAGACGATGGAAGTCGTGTATCAGAGCGAGACTCTGAGCATGGGCTGGTGCCTGTCCTGCCATCGTGATCCCGCTCCCCATGTTCGCGATCCGAAACTCGTCACCCAGCTCGAATGGGGTTGGGACATGAACGCCGCCGAACGCCTCGCGGAGGGGCAGAAGTGGGTCGATCACAACAATCTCCAGCCTTCGCAGGACTGCACCACATGTCATCGCTGAAGCAGGGCCCATCCGGCCGGACATATTGGCGCAGCCTCGATGAACTCTCGGACACTCCGGAGTTCAAGACCTTTCTGCATCGCGAGTTCCCCTCGGGCGCTTCGGAGCTCATGGAGGAGGATCGTCGCCACTTCATGAAGGTGATGGGCGCCTCGATGGCGCTGGCCGGCCTGGGCATGGCCGGATGCCGCCGCTGGCCCGAGCAGCACATCCTTCCCTACGCCAAGCGTCCCGAAGGAACGGCTCCGGGAGTCTCCGACACCTACGCCACGATCATGGAGGTCGACGGCGTCGCGGTCGGCCAACTGGTCACGAGCTACAACGGTCGTCCGACCAAGATCGAAGGCAATCCCGATCATCCGGGAAGTCTCGGCGCCTCGTCCCGATACGGTCAGGCCACGGTTCTGGACCTGTACGACCCCGACCGATCGCGTCAGCCGATGACCGGTCAGGGCGTGAAGCAGGCCCGCACGAGCTGGAAGAAATGGGACGCCTGGGCGACCCCGCACTTCGACACGATTCGCGGCAATCAGGGTGAAGGCTTCTGGATCCTGTCCGAGGCGACGAGTTCGCCCTCCGTCTTGGCCCAGCAGGCCCAGATGCGAACGCAGTTCCCGAAGGCCACCTGGGTCAACTGGGATCCGCTCGTCGACACGAACAGCGTCGATGGACTCGAGGCCGCGTTCGGCAGCCGATTCCGTCCGCAGTACGACCTGGCCCGAGCCGACTTCATCCTCTCGCTCGACTGCGACTTCCTCGGGATGCACCCCGACATGCTGGTGCTGTCCAAGGGTTGGGCCGCTGGCCGAACCCCCGACAACGGCACCATGAGCCGGATGATCTCCGTGGAGCCCGGACTGACGGCCACCGGATCCGTCGCCGATGACCGCTACGCGATGCCCGCATCCCGGATCGTCGTGCTCGCTGCGAGAGTCGCCGCCGGGGTGACCGGTGACGCGTCGCTCGCCGCCCCGTTCTCGGATTCCAAGGTCGAGACTCCGCAGGTCGATGCGATCGTGGAGAACATCAAGGCGAACAGGGGGGCATCCGCCGTTCTGGCCGGACCATCCCAACCCGCCGTCGTGCATCATCTGGCCGCACTGATCAACGATGCCTCCGGCAGCGGCGGCCGTACGGTCTCGTACACCAGGCTGCCTTCTGATGCGATGCAGACCGCGTCGATGAGCGATCTCGCCGCCGCCATGGGCGAAGGCAAGGTCGACACGCTCGTGATGCTCGGAGGCAATCCCGTCTTCGACGCTCCGGCCGACTTCGAGTTCGCAACCGCGTTGTCGAAGGTCGAGAACTCGATCCATCTCTCCGCCGACTTCAACGAGACGTCCAAGAACTGCACCTGGCATCTGAATCGAACCCATGAGCTGGAATGCTGGGGCGATGCTCGGGCCTGGGACGGCACCTACTCGGTCTGCCAGCCGCTGATCCTGCCGCTGTTCGACGGGCGTTCGCCGGTTGAACTGCTGGCCCAGATCACCGCTTCGGACACCACCGCCGGCTTCGATCTCGTCCGTCGGACCTTCAACACCGTCAAGGGTGAAGGCGACACCACGATCGGATTCGATCCGTCGTGGCGTGCGACGCTGCACAACGGCCTGCTCAAGGGCTCGGCCTCCACCAAGGAGGCGCCGAAGGTCCGTTCCGCATCCCTCGCGTCCTCCGTCTCCGCCGCCGCGGACCACCTGAAGTCGCGTCCGGACGGAATCGAGCTGGTGTTCACCGGCAGCTATTCCGTCTACGACGGGCGTTGGGCGAACAACGGCTGGCTGCAGGAACTTCCCGATCCGATCACACGGCTCACCTGGGACAACGCGGTCATCGTCGGACCGTCGACGGCCGACTCGCTCGGCGTCGCCACGGGCGACATGGTGACGGTTTCCGTCGGAGATGCATCCGTCGAAGCCGCGATCCTCGTCCAGACCGGTCAGGCCGTGAACACCGCCTCGCTCGCCCTCGGCTACGGCCGGGGCTTCCCCGGACGCGTCTGCTCCGGTGCAGGGTTCGACTTCTATCCACTCCGACCTTCGAGCGATCTGTGGGCGACCAGCGGCGCAAAGATCGTCGGTGTCGGTTCGACCTATCCGCTCGCGACCGTGCAGGACCACTTCGCCATCGACTCGGTCGGTGGTCAGGGCACGGCGGAACGACTTCCCGTTCTGTTCCGCGAAGCGTCGATCGACACCTACAACGACAACCATCACTTCGTCTCGGATTCCGACCACGCCGCCCACGGACTTTCGCTCTGGCAGGCCGAGCAGTTCGACGGCGCCCAGTACCGCTGGGGAATGGCGATCGATCTGAACACCTGCTCCGGTTGCGCGGCCTGCGTGGTCGCCTGCCAGGCCGAGAACAACATCCCGATCGTCGGCAAGGACCAGATCCTCCGCGGACGCGAGATGCACTGGCTCCGGATCGACCGGTACTTCCGCTTCAAGGAGACGCCCGAGGGATACGACACCGATCAGCCGACATCCGTCGCGATGCAGCCGGTGACCTGTCAGCAGTGCGAGAACGCACCGTGCGAGCAGGTGTGTCCCGTCGCGGCGACCGTGCACACCACGGACGGCCTCAACGCAATGGTCTACAACCGCTGCGTCGGCACCCGCTACTGCTCCAACAACTGCCCGTACAAGGTGCGTCGATTCAACTACTTCGACTACTTCCGCCGCGAGCCGCTGCGTTCGACCGGATTCCTGCAGGTGCAGCCGGACTACTACGTGCTGCGTCAGAGCGGTGGTGAACCGCTGCGTCGAATGCAGTTCAATCCCGAGGTCACCGTCCGGATGCGAGGCGTGATGGAGAAGTGCACATTCTGCACCCAGCGGATCGAAGCCGCCAAGATCGCCGCCAAGAACGCCTGGGTGAAGCAGCCGGAGGCCGCGAAGGCCCGGGCCAAGCGGATCGTCATTCCCGACGGCACCATCACGACGGCCTGCTCGCAGGCCTGTGCCAACGGATCGATCGTCTTTGGCGATCTCATGGATCCCGAATCCCGCGTCTCGAAGATGCACGCCAACGAGTTGTCCTACGAACTCCTCGGCGAACTGCACATCAAGCCGCGAAACAAGTACCTGGCCCGACTCAACAATCCCGTCGAGGGTGAACGGTTCCCCGAGGACCACACGGGCGGTCATCACGGCGGTCATCACGGTGATGATCACGGTGATGGTTACGGCGGTGGTCATTCCGCTCTGCCGACCGCGAACGGGAGTGCCCAGGACGGATGAGCGCATTGAACGTTGACAACACGGTTGACGATCCGCGGCAGCGCAGCCCCCTCGTGCTCGGTCACACCGACTTCGCTTCGGTGACCAACGAGATCTGTGCCGTCAACGAGGCGCCCAAGCCTCCGAAGCTCTGGTACGTCACGCTCGTGATCTCCGCCTGCCTCGCGAGCACGCTTCTGGTGCTCGTGGGCTACCTGGTCGTCACCGGCGTCGGGGTGTGGGGCAACAACAACCCCGTGATGTGGGGATTCCCGATCGTGAACTTCGTGTTCTGGGTCGGCATCGGCCACGCCGGAACGCTCATCTCCGCCATCCTCTTCCTGTTCCGGCAGAAGTGGCGAACCTCGATCAACCGCTTCGCGGAGGCGATGACCATCTTCGCGGTCATCTGCGCAGGCCTCTTCCCGGGAATCCACATCGGTCGCGTCTGGCTCGCGTACTGGCTGTTCCCGATTCCGAACCAGATGGAGATGTGGCCCCAGTTCCGCAGTCCGCTGCTCTGGGACGTCTTCGCGGTGAGCACGTACTTCACCGTTTCGCTGCTCTTCTGGTACGTCGGAATGATTCCCGACCTCGCCACGCTCCGCGACCGTTCGAACAACCGGATCAAGGCCATCGCCTACGGATTCTTCTCGCTGGGCTGGCGCGGCAGCATGCGGCACTGGCATCGCTACGAGCGTGCCTACCTCCTCCTTGCCGCACTGGCCACTCCGCTGGTGCTCTCCGTGCACTCCGTGGTGTCCTTCGACTTCGCGGTCTCGCAGCTGCCCGGCTGGCACACGACGATCTTCCCGCCGTACTTCGTGGCGGGTGCGATCTTCTCCGGATTCGCGATGGTGCTGACCCTCGCGATCCCCGCACGTCAGATCTGGGGCCTGAAGAACTTCATCACGATGCGCCATCTCGAGAACATGAACAAGGTCATCCTCCTGACCGGTTCGATGGTGGGGTACGCCTACGGCACCGAGTTCTTCATCGCCTGGTACAGCGGCGAGCTCTACGAGAAGTTCGCGTTCATCAACCGGGCGTTCGGGCAGTACGCATGGGCCTACTGGATCATGGTCTCCTGCAACGTGCTGTCGCCCCAGGTCTTCTGGTTCAAGAGGGCGAGAACCAGCATCTGGCTGATGTTCATCGTCTCGATCTTCGTCAACATCGGAATGTGGTTCGAGCGGTTCGTGATCGTCGTGACCTCGCTGGCGCAGGACTTCCTGCCCAGTTCATGGGGCTACTACGAGCCGACCTGGGTCGACACCATGACGTTCGTTGGCAGCTTCGGCCTGTTCATGACCCTGTTCCTGCTGTTCATCCGCTTCCTGCCGGTGCTTGCGATCGCCGAGATCAAGGCAGTGATGCCCGAGGCTGATCCGCATGCCCATCACGAACACGATCCGGATCACGATCACGAGGAGGGGCACGCATGAGTCAGTCGTCTTCACGTGAAAAGATCTGGGGATACGCGGCCGAGTTCACCACCCCCGCGGCCATCACCCAGGCCGCCAAGAAGGTGGCTGCCGCCGGATACCGCTGGTGGGACTGCCATACGCCGTTTCCGGTGCACGGCCTCGACATCGCGATGGGCGTGAAGCCGACGATTCTTCCGATCATCGTCTTCTTCGGCGGCCTGACGGGCACCCTGGTGGCGATCTTCCTCCAGGTCTTCACGAACTCGCTGGAAGTGAATCTCTGGGCCATCGTCCCGGTGATCGGCTACCAGTTCGAGGTCTCGGGCAAGCCGCTGATCAGCGGTCCCGCCTTCGTACCGGTGATGTTCGAACTCACGGTGCTGCTGTCGGCATTGACGACGGTGGGCTCGATGTTCCTGCTCAACGGCCTTCCCTGCCTCTACCACCCCGTTCTCAAGTCGACCAAGCTTGCCCGGATCACCGACGACCGGTTCTACATCGTCATCGAAGCGCGTGATCCCAAGTTCACCGACGAAGCCACTCGTTCGTTCCTCGATTCACTCGGCCCCGAATCCATCGAACCACTGGAGCCCTGACCCGATGTCGCCCTTCGATCACAGGATGCTGCTGAAGGATCTGCCCAAGACGTTCGTCTGGGTCGGGATCCTTGCGCTGAGCCTGATGCTCGTCCCCCCGGCACTGATTCTTCGTGCCCGGGCGGTGCCCACCGAGCAGCGTCGGATCCACATCATCCAGAACATGGACAATCAGCCCAAGTACGTCGATCAGCAGGAGAACATCCTGTTCGCAGATCAGCGTTCGATGCGGCCTCCCGTACCGGGAACGGTGTCCAAGAGTCAGATGGTCGGCGATACCCATCGCTTCCTCGGCACGGTCGACGGCGAGTTCGTCAGCGACTTCCCCGAAGGAATCGTCCTCGACGAGGCGTTGCTGGATCGAGGCCAGACCATGTTCAACGTCTACTGCCTTCCGTGCCACGGAGTCACCGGAGAAGGCAACGGGATCATCCACGAGCGGGCCATGGTCCTGGTCAACACCGGAACCAACGGCACGACCTGGGTGCAGCCCAAGAACATCCATGAGGAAGCCATCGCCGATCAGCCGGTGGGGCAGATCTTCTGGACGATCACCAACGGCGTCCGGAACATGGCCGGATACGGATCGCAGGTCCGTGTCGACGACCGCTGGGCGATCGTCGCCTGGGTCAAGGCCCTCCAGCTGTCCCAGAACGCTCCCGCGGACATGGTTCCCGGATCGGACGCGTTGCCGGTGCGGACGAAGGTCGCTCCCGGCATGGAGATGGACGAGGAGGACGCGTCATGAAGCGCATCGACCTCTCCCGCGACACGCTGACACTCGGTTCCTTCGGAGGCAAGGTGTTCGTGCTTTCCGGAGTGCTCGGCCTCGCCGGTCTGGGTGTCTCCTTCGGACTCAAGAGCATCGCCGGCAACGACGCCTTCATGAAGTCGTGGCTGTTCGCCTTTCTTGCGGTTCTGGCGATCTGTCTCGGAGCGTTGTTCTTCACGATCCTCCAGCATCTGGTGAAGGCCGGCTGGTCCGTCGCCGTCCGCCGTCTTTCCGAGGGGATCGCAGCGAATCTCGTCTGGATCTGGGTCCTCTTCATTCCGATCTTCGTGCTCATGGTCTCCGGCAACGGTGGTCATCTGTTCCCCTGGGCCGCTCCCGAGGCGGCCCACGATCATCTGCTCCATGAGAAGTCCTCCTACCTGAACATCACGTTCTGGTGGATCCGCGCGGTGGTCTTCTTCGCCGTCTGGGCGCTGCTGTCCCGCTTCTACTTCGGTCTTTCCAGGCGGCAGGACGCCAGCGGCGACTACAAGGCGACGAACACCATGCAGTGGTTCGCTCCACTGGCCATGATCCTCTACGCACTCACGCAGACCTTCGCCTCCTACGACTGGATCATGTCGTTGGAGCCTAAGTGGTTCAGCACGATGTTCGGGGTCTACTACTTCGCCGTCTCGGTGACCGGGTTCTTCTCCGCCATCCTCCTTCTGATCTTCTTCCTCCAGAAGTCCGGTCGGTTGCAGGAAGCGATCACCCGTGAGCATTACCACGATCTCGGCAAGCTGCTTTTCGGCTTCGGCGTCGTCTTCTGGGCCTACATCGGCTACAGCCAGTACATGCTGATCTGGTACGCCAACATCCCGATCGAGACCTCCTGGTTCTTCCCTCGCCAGATCGGACCGTGGTACTGGGTCTCGCTGATTCTGATATTCGGACATTTCGTCCTTCCCTTCCTCCTCCTGGTATCGAGGTGGCCGAAGCGGTTTAAGGGCTCAATCGCCATCATTGCGGGGTGGATGATCATCATCTTCTGCGTCGATGTGTACTGGCTCGTGATTCCTGTCGTTCCCGAGAGCGCCTTGGCCGGAGCAGAGACCTACGATCAGTTGGTGGAGGCCGTGACACCGGCCAGCCTCGGCTGGCAGCTCAATGCGGTCGATTTCCTGCTTCCGGCGAGCATGCTCAGCCTGCTGCTCTCCGGAACGATGTTCAACCTCCGTCGGTGCAGTCTCGTGCCGACTTCGGATCCCCGGCTCGAAGAATCCCTGTCATTCGAGAACTTCTGATTCCCCATGTCCCACGAACACTCCAACCTGCCTGACGGACAACTGCCCGGTGACACCGAGGACCCTCGTGGCATGGCCACCTGGATGTACGGCTTCTGCGGCGTGATTCTCCTCGCCGTGACCTGTCTGGCCGTGGCGGCCATGTACTACGGGGCCGTGCACCGTGAGACCCATCGCAAGGTGGTCAGTGTCCGCACCCAGTCCGCCGTGGTGATGCGAGAAGCCCGCGTGCTCGCCCTGGAACAGGACGCCCACTGGGAGACCTGGACCGATGCGGATGGAGAACTGACCGGCGATCGGACCCTGAAGGTCCCCATGGATCAGGCCGTCCAGCTGGTGATCAGGAACTACGGCAAAGGCACTACGAACGAAGGTCAATGATTCAACGAACCTCCCCAACCCGCGCCCTTTGCTACGCCGCACTCGCGGTGCTGGGTCTCGCCGGCCCCGTCCATGGGCAGGCGGCGGTGCTTCCCGGTCAGGAAGCAATCGAGATGGAAGGCGTCGGAATCGATCAGAAGCTCGATCAGTACATTCCGAGGGACCTCACGTTCGTCGATGAAAATGGCAAGACGGTGGCATTCTCGGACTACCTGGGCGGTGACAAGCCGGTCATCCTGACTCTGAACTACTACCGATGCCCGATGCTCTGCAGCCTCACCCTCAACGGCATGGTCGACGGGTTGAAGGGGATGGAGTGGTCGGCTGGAAACGAGTTCGACATCGTCACGGTCAGCATCGATCCTGAAGAGGGTCCGGAACTGGCCATGGGCAAGAAGAAGTCCTACGTGACCGAATACGGCCGTGAATCGGCCGCGAACGGCTGGCATTTCCTGACCGGTGAGCAAGACGACATCAAGCGGCTCGCCGACGGAGTCGGGTTCGGATACCGCTACGACGAGGTCTCGGGCGAATACGCCCACACCGCCAGCATCATCTTCATCACGCCCGAAGGGCGTATTTCACGATACATGAACGACGTGGTCTTCCAGCCACGTGATCTGCGGTTCGCTCTGGTGGAATCATCGGAAGGCCGCATCGGTTCGCCGCTCGACACCCTGTTGCTGTTCAACTGCTTCCAGTGGGATCCAGAACGAAACAGCTACGTCGCCGACGCATGGAAGATCGTACGCCTCAGCGGCGTGCTGACCATCGTGTTGGTCGCGGGTGGCCTGCTTGTCCTCGGATTCCGTTCGAGGCATTCGGGGCAGGGGCCTTCCGGGGGACTTGAGGCAGGAGGTGCAATGTGATCCAGAGTTTGCTCGAACCAATCATCATGAGCACCCTCGCGGAAGCGACGGAAGCGACGGGAAAGACGTTCTGGATGCCCGAAGCCGCATCCTCGGTCGCCGGTCAAATCGACTGGATCCTCGAGTTCATCAACGTCATCTGCTACGTGTTCCTCTTCCTGGTGACGGCGGTGCTGGTCTGGTTCGCCGTCAAGTATCGCCGCAAGCCCGGTGAGCACGCCATCAACGACGAGGGGCCGACCCACGGCCTGGCCCTCGAACTGACCTGGACGCTGATTCCGACGGGACTCGTCGTGGCGATCTTCTGGGTCGGCATGGTCGGGTACATCGATCTCCGGGAATCCCCCGAAGACTCGTACGAGGTCAGCGTCACCGGCCAGCAGTGGTTCTGGACCTTCAATCACCCCCAGTACGGAGTGATCCAGAGCAACGAGCTCCACGTGCCGCTGAATCGTCCGGTGCGTCTGATCATGGGTTCGACGGATGTCCTGCACAGCCTGTTCGTTCCCGCCTTCCGCGTGAAGCAGGACCTCGTGCCGGGCCGGTATTCGACGCTCTGGTTCAAGGCGATCAAGGCGGGTTCCTACCAGCTCTACTGCACCGAGTACTGCGGCAAGGACCACTCCAAGATGCTGGCGACCGTGCACGTGCTGCCGGAAGACGAGTTCCAGGAGACCATGGGCAAGTTCGCCCGCGAGTACGAGGACCTTCCGGACAACGATCTGCCTGTCTACGCGTTGACCCGTCTGTACAACCGCTGCTCGTCCTGCCACTCGCTCGACGGCACCAACTCCACCGGGCCCACCTTCAAGGGACTCTGGGACCGGGTGCAGAACGGCGACACGGTGTTCACCGATGGAACCACGCTCAAGGACTACATGGGTGATGGCGGCGAGTACGAAGTGCCCGAGAACTACATCCGGGAGTCGATTCTCAACCCCGGAAAGCTCATTCGCGAGAACTACGCGAACGTGATGCCCAACAACTTCGCCTCGCAGCTCAAACCCAGGCAGGTCGAGGCCCTGGTTCTCATGATGAAGAACCTCGACAAGCTGACCGATGAAGGATGGGTAGGAGAGGACGGGAAGGTCCAGACACCCGAACAGCCCGCAGTCGACTCCTCGGCATCCGCGGGCCCGGGCATGACGGAAGAAGGTGGATGAAATGACGACGTTTGAAGCAAATCCAGAACAGCCTCGCCTCGTCGAGGACAACTACCTGAACCACACCCGTGGCCTCTGGTCCTGGCTGTTCACGCTCGATCACAAGCGGATCGGTGTCATGTACCTGATCGCGGTCCTGTCCGCCTTCTTCGTCGCCGGCGTGCTCGCGCTGCTCGTGCGAACGCAGCTGCTGACGCCGGACGGCACGATCATGAGCCAGCAGGAATACAACCAGGCGTTCACGCTTCACGGCGGAATCATGGTCTTTCTGGTGATCATCCCCAGCATCCCGGCCGCCCTCGGCAACTTCGTGCTGCCGATCATGCTCGGAGCCAAGGACGTCGCATTCCCCAGACTCAATCTGATGAGCTTCTGGCTCTGGATCATCGGGGCCCTGTTCTTCGTCGGTGCTCTGGTGACCGGCGGGCTCGACACCGGCTGGACCTTCTACACGCCGTACAGCGTCGATTCCCGACCCGAAGTGGGCTCGATGGGAGGCGTCATTCCGGCCGTGACCGGCGCATTCATCCTCGGCTTCGCCTCGATCTTCACGGGCATGAACTTCATCGTGACGATTCACCGTCTGCGACCGCCGGGCATGACCTGGTTCCGCATGCCGCTGTTCCTCTGGGGCATCTACGCCACGGCCATCCTCCAGGTCATCGCGACCCCCGTCCTCGGCATCACCCTGGCCCTGCTGGCCGTGGAGCGTGCATTCGGCATCGGCATCTTCGATCCGACGCTCGGCGGAGATCCGGTGCTCTATCAGCACTTCTTCTGGTTCTATTCCCATCCGGCCGTGTACATCATGATCCTGCCGGGCATGGCGATCATCAGCGACCTGATCGCGGTGCATTCCCATCGCCACATCTTCGGCTACCGGTTCATCGCGTACAGCTCGATTGCGATCGCGTTGTTCTCGTTCCTCGTCTGGGGTCACCATATGTTCACTTCGGGGCAGTCCGCCCTGGTGAACGTGATCTTCTCCGCGATCACCTTCTCGGTGGCGATTCCGTCCGCGATCAAGGTCTTCAACTGGCTGGCGACCATGTACAAGGGGTCCATCAGCTGGAACACCCCGATGCTCTACGCGATGGGATTCATCTTCATCTTCACGATCGGCGGCCTGACCGGGCTCCACCTCGGCACGCTGGCCACGGATGTCCACCTCCACGACACCTACTTCGTCGTGGCCCACTTCCACTACGTCATGATGGGCAGCGCCCTGATCGCCATGATCGGCGGCCTGCACCACTGGTGGCCCAAGATCACCGGCCGCATGTACAACGAGAACTGGGGCCGACTCGGCTTCGCGCTCGTCTTCATCGGTTTCAACGTGACGTTCTTCAGCCAGTTCATGCTCGGCAGCCAGGGGATGCCCCGCCGCTACGCGACGTATCCCGAAGATGCCGGGTTCCAGATCTATCACATCTTCTCGACCGCGGGATCCTACATCCTCGCCATCGGGTTCTTTGTGACGGCGGGCTACCTCGCCCAGTCGATCTTCGGCGGACGTCGTGCTCCGGCCAACCCCTGGGGTGGTCGAAGCCTCGAGTGGCAGTGCTCCTCACCGCCGCCGTACAACAACTTCTCCGAGCCACCGACGGTAGGTGACTGCTACGACTTCTCCGTTCTCGAATGGAAGTCCGAAGAGGAAGGCTACGTCTGGCGATCCGATGTGGCTCGCCCGGAAGAGGAGTCCCCAGCGGGCGCCTGAGGCCCAGCGGAGAGATCGACGTGTCCCAACTCGATGTCCAATCCGGTACCAACTCACACGATCATGGTCATGACCATGATCATCCGGCTCATCTCGGTCACCACTGGGAGAACTCCAAGCAGCAGTTCGAAGCCGGCAAGCTGGGCATGTGGCTCTTCCTGGCCACGGAAGTCCTGCTCTTCGGCGGACTCTTCTGCGCCTATGCGGTCTGGCGGGCCAACCATCCCGAGATCTTCAAGTACGGCAGCCAGTATCTGGACACGTTCTGGGGTGCACTGAACACCTGCGTGCTGCTGATCTCGAGCATGACCATGGCCATGGCGGTGACCTTCGCCGCGCGTGGCCGGAATCTCGCGGTCGTGATCTGCCTGATCCTGACGCTCTTCGGAGCCGGCGGATTCATGGCGATCAAGTACCTCGAGTACAGCCACAAGTTCCACGAAGGGCTGATGCCCGGCATGGCGTTCTACGAACAGCCCAACGCGTCCCACCTCTGGCTGCCTCTGGACGAACAGGGCAAGCAGGAAGAGGCGAAGCAGCTGGTCGCGACCACGGAGGCCAACGAGGCCTTCGCCGCGGAAGAGAAGGATCGAAACGAACTTCCCCCCGCACCGGTCACCGCCGAGCCGAGCGTGATTCCGGTGGCCGGCACCGGAGTGACCGGACTGACGACCAACGACATCGACTGGGAGAAGTCCGAACTGGGCGTCTTCCTGCCACCGAAGCTGGTGGATACGGTCATGAACCAGAAGCCGATGCTCGAGTTCGCCGAGGACCACAAGCCCGGAGCCGAGCCGCATCTTCCGCATCCGCTGCAGGACGCAGAACGCCCCGCGAATGCCCAGAAGTTCTTCACCATCTACTTCCTGATGACCGGACTGCACGGCATCCACGTCGTGGTCGGCGGCCTTGTGATCCTCTGGCTGCTCTGGCTGACGCTTCGTGGCCGGTTCCACAAGGGCTACTACACCCCGATCGACCTCGGCGGCCTCTACTGGCACATCGTCGACGTCATCTGGATCTTCCTCTTCCCGCTGTTCTATCTGATCTGAGGTTCACGACATGAGCGACCATCACGACGCACATGACGGTGGCGGACACGCCGTACCGGTCAAGATCCTCCTGGTCACCTGCGCATCGCTGCTGGTGCTCACGGCAGTCACGGTCTACGTGGCGAGCCTCGACTTCGACACGCTCCAGATGCCCGGCATCAACGTGTTCATCGCTCTGCTGGTCGCGTCGATCAAGGTGGTCATCGTGGGGCTGATCTTCATGCACCTCAGATGGGACCGGAGCTTCACGTCGCTGCTCTTCGTCTCCTCGATCTTCTTCGTGGCTCTGTTCATCAGTTTCGCGATCATGGACACCAAGGAATATCAGCCTCAGGTCATCCAGGCCGACTCCTCCGAGATCCAGAACAAGGTCAATCAGCTGAACCACTCGCTCGACGGCTATGGCGGCCATGACGGAGCCGGGCACTGACGCCTGCGGGCGTACGGAGTCACGCGTTGGCACACGGGGTCTTCCAGACCGAAGCTCAGAATCGATCCGCCCGGCGGTTCGGGATGTGGCTGTTCCTGGCCGCCCTGGCGGTTCTGTTCGCCGCGGCACTGCTGGTCGTGATCGTGGTCCGACTCCAATCCGATGGATGGCCGGAGGAGCTTCCGGCGCTGCCCACCACGCTCTGGATCAGTACGGGCATCCTGCTGGCAAGTGCCGTCAGCATGCAGTGGGCCCTCGTCGCGATTCGATCGGGACGACATCGCAGTTGCGTCGCGGCGTTGCTGACGACGCTGCTGCTGGCGATCGTGTTTCTCGTGCTGCAGACCATGGCCTGGTTCGAATGGACGTCTTCACTCGATCAGGCCGGCGTACTGATCGCCACGAATCAACTGGCCCAGTCGACCTTTCTGGTGCTGACCGGTCTCCATGCCGCCCACATCATCGGGGGGTTGATTCCTCTTGGGTTGATCTGCTGGTACGCGATCATCCGTGCGTACACCTCGCAGGATCACGTCGCGATACGTGATACGGCGATGTACTGGCACTTTCTCGATGTCGTCTGGATCCTGCTGATGATCTTCATGTTCATCATGATCTGATCTCTCCCCCAAATTGCCCCACGCCCGCTTGAGGAGCAATGCGGGCGTGGGGCGGTGAGGGAGGAGAGAGTTCAAGGCACGGGAGGGTTCATACTGGTCGGTGTCCACGATCACCACGAAAAATGGACGCAACCAGTTGTGCCTTGCTCATGGATATGTTGTATTCGCTGATTCATGGCATCAGCCAAATGGCCACCACATTTCAGCAAGATGCCTTTTGGCAGTCTTACGGCGAAACGGCCGCGTCGACATACTTTGGTTCCAGAGACCCCTTCAGGGCGGCAATGGTGCACCAGAGGCCATGTATGGCATCGATCGTTTGGCCGGTTTCGGCGTCGGTGACGACCACTGTGTCGGGATTCAAAGTGACGTTGAAACGCAGCTTCCTGCCGCCAACCGTCTCTTCGAATACTCCTTCGGTGGCATTGGCCTGCAGCCAGGGCCATGACCAGGCGGCAGTGGTGCCATCGATCTCGACGACGGTGACCCAGGCCTTGGGGGAGGGGCCGCTGCTGGTCTCGAGCCCGGGAAACATCACCCGGTCACTTTCGTAGTAGGTGAATGGGCTGGACTTCTTGTATCGCTTCTTCAGCTGTGGATCCGGAGCGATCACGGTCGTCTCCGGGTGAAGAGCCGCCCAGTCCGTCCACCTTGTGAACTGATGCGGAAGCGTCTTCATGGGCGAGCCCGCCTCGGAGCCGGTGACCTTCTCGGCCAGCAGCTGGGAGTGCAGCGCTTCGCCGCCCATCTCGGTGTCCTCATTGGATTCGTAGATCAGGCCACTTCCGCCTGCGACGAGGCCGCTGACGCGAAACGTCTGTTCGGCGTCGTCGCGAACGAGTACGCGGGCCGACGCGGATGGCCAGTGCCAGGACACGAGGATCGGGGTTCCCGCGATTTCATCGTGCACGAGTTCGTGGACATTCAGGACCGAGAGGGGGTAGGCACGGGTCTCGTCGCCGAGCTCGACCCCGATCACCAGGTCGTTCGAGACGAGGTATCTGGAGCTGCGTACGCTGTTGCGATCCTGGACGTCCTGCATGGTCAGGATCTCGGGAGCGTCGATCACCGGAACCATGTCTCGATGCAGCATGGCGGCATGGAGCAGTTCCGGGTCGATGGAGGGTGTATCCAGATCGAACTCGTAGCTCTCGATGCTGGTTCCGTCTCCGGGGGGGCGTTCCACAAGCCTGAGCACGGCGGGAGCGAGGGCCCATGCGGCAAGGGCAAGCGAGAACAGGAAGGCCACGCCAAGGACCCACCAGCCGTCTCTCAGTCGAAAGCCTCGTGCATCATTCATGTTGGGCTGCTCATGATCCATCTGGATTGGGGGCCGGACTGCTGACGGCGTCGACTTCCTGAAGGGTGAGGACTGCCGTCTGTCCAGTTGAGTATGCCTGTCCTCGGTCCGCGACCATCACGAGCATCAGCACCGGCAGGTACAGGATGCTCGTCAGAAAGACGCGTCGTGCGGTATCGCGGTTTCGCTCCCGGAAGAACCGGATCGCAGGGAGCGTGAACATGATTCCCAGGCCGATCGAGCAGAAAGCGTAGATGACTCCGGTGATTCCCACCATCGTGGCCGTCAGGCCAAGGGGGATGAGCAGCAGGGTCGTCAGCACCACCACCTCGCAGGTGGTGTGTTCTCCGCCCTTGATTCCCGGAAGCATCTTGAAGCCTCCGCGGGCGTAGTCCTCCCGATACATCCAGGCGAGCGACAGGAAGTGGGGCAGCTGCCACACGAAGAGAATCGCGGCGAGGATCCAGGCACCGGTGGTGATCGTTCCGCTTGCCGCCACCCAGCCGATCATCGGAGGAATGGCCCCGACGATCGCTCCGATGAGCGTATTGAGCGTGGTGCGTGCCTTCAGTGGTGTGTACAGGGCGACGTAGGTCAGCATCGTGACCAGCGCGAGGCCGGCGGCCGGGAGATTGACCAGCAGGGCGAGCATGCAGAGTCCGGCGTAGCCGAGGATCATCGTGAAGATCCAGCCATGCTGGGCACTCATGGCTCCAGAAGGTACGGGCCGATTCTTCGTCCGTTCCATCATGGCGTCTCGGCGATTCTCGATGACCTGATTGAGGCCGTTGGCCGAACAGGCGCAGAGGAGTGTTCCCAGGACCGTCCACAGCAGGCTCATCCAGGCGATGGAGTCGCCGGAAGCCATGATGAAGCCCACTCCTGATGTCATCACCACCAGCAGGCTGAGGCGCATCTTCACCAGAACGGCATACAGCGACGGGATCGCCTGCACGGGCTCTGGAGCGGGGTTTGTGGTGGTGGGTTGATTCATGATCAGGCTTGCGAGAAGTAATCGCCGCGGCCCCGTCTCCTGCCCTAGTATACCTCATCCAAAGAGTATTCCCGATGAACGTTTCCGACCACATCTCGCCACGAAATACTGCATCCGTCGCCATTGCACGTGCTCTGGCCATCGGATTCGGGGCGACCGCGGTGATGTGGGTCCTGTCCTATGTCGCATTGCTGCAGCCGGGTGGCTTCGTCGGCGAGGCGATCTTCGTCCTGACGCTCCTGGTGCTGATGGCCGGCGGCATGGTTGCCGCGATGGCCGGTGCTCCGCCTGCCGATGTCGGCAGGGCTCTTCGGCGGGGGATCGAGGTCGGGTGCATCTCCGCCTGCATCAATCTGCTCCTGATCGGGAGTCTGGTCGATGCCGAGGGGTCTTCGGCCGCGATCTGGTTCATCGGGCTCTTCGGAGCATCGATCCTGCTGGGCGGAATCGGAGGCGTGGTCGGGGCGTTCCTGCCAAGGGTCGACTCGAGTCGCATCAACTGGGTCGGGGTTCTGGCCGCCGTCTGCACCGCCATCACCTTCATGATGATCGTCTCCGGAGGCATCGTGACCGGATTCGAAGCCGGACTGGCCGTGCCCGACTGGCCCAACTCCTACGGGCACAACATGCTGCTCTATCCGCTCTCGGAGATGGTCGAGGATCTCAACAGCGGGATCTTCTACGAACACGCACATCGATTGACCGGCATGTTCGTCGGTTGGGTCTCGATCGTGCTGTGCATCATGCTCTGGTGCGGCGATCGAAGACTCGGCATCGGTCTGCTCGGAACCCTCATACTCCTGCTGGTGATCGGGCAGGGCGTGCTCGGCGGGCTGCGGGTCACCGGCTGGTTCACGCTCAGCGACAATCCCGATCTGCTTTCGCCGAGTACGGCATTCGGAATCGTCCACGGAGTGCTCGGCCAACTGATCCTGGGGTGCATGGTCTTCGCGGCCGCACTGGTGAGCTGGTCCTGGTTGCGCGGCCCGGCCGCGGACGCCTCGCCCGCCGCCGGCCCGGCGCGATTCGTCGCCTGGGCGTTGATGATCGCTCTCGTCATCCAGTTGGTGATCGGAGCGATCTACCGGCACCTCACCAGCGATCTGGAGTTCGAATCGAGCCGGACGAACCACATCCTGCTGGCGCACATCGCATTGGCCGCGATCGTCGCACTGCTCGCCGTCGTCAACGGCATGCGTGGGCTGATGGCGTCGTCGCACCCCGTCATGCGTCGAATCGGTCTCGGGCTGCTGGTGCTGGTCGTGCTTCAGCTGGCACTCGGCATCGTGGCGATGCTGCTTGTTCTGAAGCACCAGCCCGGTGAACCCGTGCCTCCGATGGAGGTGGTGATCACCAGCATGCACCAGGCCAACGGCGCACTGCTGCTGCTGACCGCGGTCCTCATGACCGCGTGGACGCATCGACTGACGAGTGCTCCAGCATCTCCCGGGCAATCCCTCGCCGCCGCCTGAGATTCATGAAGTTCGAGTGATCGGCCCCGGGCACGATCAGGATCTGCGCGTCGCTGCCGAGTTCCTGCAGCGTCTGCTGCAGTCGTTCCACCGCGCCCTCGAGATAGAAGGTGTCTTCGCTTCCGCCGATGATGTGGATCTTGCCCGCGAGTTCGGGGCCGATGTCCTTCCATCGTTCCTTCAGGAGGAGGTTGATGTCGGAGCGTTTCCACGCTTCCGCCACCTCGGGGTCCACGTCGCCGTTCGCCGGGTCGATCAGTCGTCGAGCCTGGCCGGAGTCGTCCAGAGGACTGAAGGTCCAGTCGAAGGAACGGATCTGGCCGCCGTCACCGAGGACGCGCTCCATCTTCACGAAGTCGTCGTACCAGATGAGCACCCGCCCGCGGCTTCGTGCAATGGGGCGCCGATGCTGCTGCCCGTCGACGAAGGCGTTGGCGCCATCGTCGTAGATGTCGATGTTCTGGAAATCACGGAAGTCGACGGGGTCCGGGGCCGTCGACCAGGTGCCGCCGAAGAAGGTCGGCCAGTTCACCTGCAGCCAGAGACTGGACCATCCGCCGGAGGAATGTCCTGTCAGCAGGCGGCCCGCAGGATCGGATCGCATGCGCCATTGCGATTCCAGGTGGGGGATGAACTCGGTGACCAGTGCGGTGCCGCGTGGGCCGTTGCCGGGCGAGTCGACGAACGCGTGGTGGCCGTTGGCGCACTCGGCATCCAGGTGCACGATGAACGCCTCGTCGGAGAGGTCGGTCTGCCCCCACATCCACTTCGTCATGGGGGCTCCGCCGAGCGATCCGGGAAAGCCGCCGATCACGTACACCGTGGGCCAGGTCCGGTCCGCATCCGGGTCGTAGTCCTTCGGAGGCATGACCGCGGCCCGGTGCATCACCGGCCGCCCGAAATCCTCCGGGAGAAGTTTGCTGGGCAGTTCGACCCATTCGATGCCGTCCACCTCGGGCAGCACTTCGTCGGGCTCGACATGATCCAGCGACAGTCGGATGTCTCCACTCGTCGGGCCGATGCGGTGGACGGTCGCGGCGCCGTACGCGGTGCCCGGACCCGAGCCGGCGCGAGACGTGTTCGGTCCGCGCAGGACGGCCTGCACGGCCCACTCCTGTTCCGGCAGGGACGATACGGGGCCCGGGTATCCAAGTGCCTGTTCGTCGATGACGAGTTCGGTCCGCGGATTCCAGTCCTCCACGTCGAGCGCGAAGAACGGTTTTGGTTGGAACCAATCCGGCCCCTGTCGTGGTGCGCGGCCCCCGGGGTCATCCAGGAACACGTACACGCGACCCGTGTACGTGTACCACTCGGGGATGTTCGTCGCCTCGGCCGGCGCCTGCACGACGAATCGAGTCGGTGACGGTTCTGCCGAAGGTGACAGAACCAGCAGCGTGGACAGGAGCAGGTGGATCACGGCTCGACCTGTTCGGGCGAGGCGGCCGGATCGGGCTTGAGGAGCTCCTCGAGGGCGAGCAGGGCGTAGACCGTCGCGAGTTCCTGTTCGCCTTCCAGCCAACGGTCCTCGTCGTTGCGCCACGAACCATCGAGTCGTTGTCGACGGATGATCGCCTCCGCAAGTTCCTCGCGCCAGCGATGCGGCGTGCCGTCGACATCGGTGATCACGGTCTGGCGGGAGGCCCGCAGGGCTCGGGCCATCGCGAGCCAGTAGTAGTACAGTCCCTGTTGATCGAGTCCGGGATTTTCTTCGAAGCTCCAGTGTCTCCGGATCCACTCGAAGGCGGCCTTGACTCTGGGATCGTTCTCATCGAGTCCGGCGTAGAGAAGGCTCTTGAAGCCCGCGTAGGTCATGGAGCCGTAGCTGCGCAGGCTGCGGGGGGTGCCTGCGGGAACGAGCTCGCCGTAGCGACCTTCGCCCGCAAGCTGGGATGCCATCGATTCCCCGCCGTTCGCCGGGGTGTAGACGAAGCCTCCGTCGTCGCCTGCCCATGTCGCGTCGTTCACGGACTGGAGATTCTGCGTTCGGCTCAGGAAGACGA
>MDTG01049193.1_pt1 | contig 38114 bp, 38 predicted proteins | sample 811421 | NCBI WGS metagenome assembly MDTG01 (sample SAMN05326645, study PRJNA326480) | marine metagenome | isolation source: seawater | place: Pacific Ocean: South East | collected 2011
ATTCACTTTTTCATTATTTTTTTCAAAATATCACAATTTAAAGATGCATCTTTTGATATTTTAAAATTAATTTTATTTTGAATTTCATTTCTTTTACATTTTCTTATATTTTTTTTGTACTTTTTGTATAAGTTATAATCTGAAATTCTTTTTCCACCTACGTTTACAATACCAGAAATATTTTTAATAATTAAAATCTTTATGATATTTACAAGCTGTTTTACTTCAATTGCAGAAGAATAGGAGTCATCTGCTGCTGTGTTAAATATAATTTTATTCTTATTAAAAAATCTAGTCCTTATAATAAGATAATTTTTTAATTTTTTAACAATTCTTTCTGCATTTAACTTTGTTAGGCCATAATAATTATAAGGTTTCAATTTGCTATTTTCTTTATAATTTCCCTTTATTGAAGCATATACTCCATCGGTAGAAATGTGGATTAATTTGATATTCTTGTCTATTTCTTTAATAGAATTAATTAGATTTCTACAACCAATCACATTTATTTTATAAGCTAAAGGTTTATTATTTTCACATTCTCTCATCCTTGCAATAGCTGCAGCATTAATTATTAATTTAATTTTTTTTTCTAATAAATATTTTTTTATGTGAGATTTATTTAATAGATTTAATTTCTGTTTTTTAGGAAAATAACAGTTCTTGAAAAATTTGTTATTTTTTAATGATTTTCCCAAATTACCGGTTCCACCAATTATTAATAATTTATTTTGATTTAATAATTCCCCAAACATCAATCAGTATTTTATTTTTTGGCAACTTTAAATTTTTATATTCTATATGAGGAGTTGCTACTACTATAATATCTGATTTTTGAATCAATGATTTCGAATTAATTATTTGTTTATCTTTAAAATATGGATCTGAACAATAGAATTTAAATCCTCTTTTGTGTAGATAATTTCTCAATTTAATAGATAAAGAATCTCTTATGTCATCTGTTTCTGCTTTAAAAGCCATACCTAAAATTCCAATTTTTTTATTTTTTAAAGACATTTTTTGTTCTAATTTTTTTATTAGAAATATTGGCAATCCCTCATTAATTTTCATAGCCGCATAACCCAATTGGAATTTACCCCCCAGGAATGAAGCTAACTGCATAGTATCTTTTAAAAGACATGGACCTGCAGTAAATCCTGGTAGCGCTAAATCTTTATTTCTTTCGTAACCATCAATCATTAATTTTCTTAGCTTATTATAATCAACATCTAATTTTTCACATATCTGATAAAATTGATTGGTAATTGAAAAATGAATATAACGATATGCATTAGAAAAAAGTTTAATAAGTTCAGCATCTAAAATACTAGTAACTAATATTTTTTTTGAAATTTTTTTAAATATTATTTTAGCATGATAAATACTTAAATCTGTATAACCAGAGATTATTTGGGGAAGTTTTGGAAGTTCTTTTAAAGATTTACCCTGCACTATTCGTTCTGGACAATATGCAATGTTTTTATTAGCTAATATTTTAAATATTTGATCGCAAATACCTGGATATACAGAGCTTCTTACAATTATTATATGATTTTTATTAAGCATCTTATTAAGACGCTTAAAAAAAGTTAAAAATTTTTTTGTTTCAGGCTCTAAATTTTTATTTACAGGTGTCCCGATACAAACAATAATGTATTTACTTTTTTTTATTAACTCAATTTTGTTACTAGCAAATATACAATTTTTTTTTATATTTTTTTTTAATACTTTTTCAGCTCCATCCTCTAAAAAAGGCATTATCCCATTATTTACTTTGCTTATATTTTCTTTATTAATATCAATAAGTTGAACAATAAAATTCTTTTCCGATAGTGACAGACCTAATGGCAATCCAACATGACCAGTTCCTCCTATAATTGATATTGTTTTATTAAATAAGGTCATATAAGAATATCCCATGATAACTCATAAAATTATTAATTCTTGCCAAATATCAGGTTCAAAAAAATTAATTCAAATAGTTAATTTAGGTTTATTACCTCCAGTTAATCAACTATTTAAAGTGAATTCGAGGATAAATAAACAAAATTTTTTTGATACAAAACTGTTGTATTGTCCCGTTTCAAAATTAGTACAATTAAACGTTATTGTAAACAAAAGTATAGTTTTTCCTAAGTCATATCCATATACCAGTAGCACTACAAAAATATTAAGAGAGAATTTTTATGAACTTTATAAAGAAATTAAAAAAAAAATATTTTTAGATAAAAAAAAATTTATAATCGATATTGGTTCTAATGATGGAAATTTATTGTCAAATTTTAAAAAAGATTTTAAAGTTTTAGGAATAACACCAGAAAATATAGGAAAAATAGCAATTAAAAGAGGTATACCAACAATTTTGAAATATTTTAATCAGAATGTTGCTAACCAAATTAAAAGAAAGCATGGTAGGCCCAATATAATTACAGCTACAAATGTTTTTGCTCATATTGATAATCCAAACAGGCTGCTTAAGGAAATTTTAAGTCTTTTAAAAAAGGATGGTGTATTTATTACCGAGTCACATTATTTGATCCCCTTTTTAAAAAAGGTTCAATATGACACAATATATCATGAGCACTTAAGATATTATTCCTTAGAAAGTTTAAAATATTTTTTTTCTAAACATAATTTAAAAATATTTCATGCTAAAAAAATTCAAACTCATGGTGGATCTATTCGTGTTTATGCTTCAAGAAATAATAAATATAAAATAAGTGATAGTGTTAAAAATATTTTAAAAGAGGAGAAAAATTACCTTAATTTGAAAAACTTTGAAAAATTTAAAAATAAAACTGAAAATTCAAAAATTAAACTTTTAAATATTTTAAAAAAAATTAAAGATAAAAAAAAGAGAATTTTTGGTATTAGTGCTCCATCAAGAGCAACTACTCTAATCAATTATGTAGGCCTAAAACATAATATAATTGATTGTGTTTTAGAAATTAAAGGATCAAAAAAAATCGGAAAAATAATTCCTGGAACACAAATACCTATTCTTAATGAAAAACTACTATACAAAGAACAGCCTGATTATGTAATTATTTTTTCTTGGCATATATTTAATGAAATCAAAAAAAATCTTAAAAAAAATGGTTACAAAGGAAAATTTATAGTTCCATTACCAATACCAAAAATTCTTAGTTAAATTTTTATTGGAAATATTAATAAATTTAATAAAGATTTAATTTTAATTTCATAGTCAGCTAAAACAATAGATTTATAGAAACATTTAAAACCCTTTTTAAATTTTTTCTGCTCAAAACATTCAATACCTTTTAAATAATTGAAATATCCTGTTATCATTTTTTTTGTTTTTGATGAATAATGTTTTTTAAATTGAATTATACATTTAAGATAATAATAAGAATTCTTTATATTTGAGGAAAGATTTTGAGAATGAATTCTATATGAGCCAAATCTTTTTTTTTCGTAATAATAATTTTTTGATACTAAACTTATTTTCAACCATGTAAAATAATCAGTAGTAAAACTAGGTTGGTCTTCTGAAATTCTACCGACCTGATTTAATATGTTTTTTTTAACAATTACTGAAGAATTAAAAATTGGATTTCCCTTAATTGATAAGTATTCAATAAATTTTAAAGATTTATCTTTAACAATTTTAAACCTAAAAGTATCAATTTCTTCATTCTGATTTTTGATAATTTTCATATCATGGAATATAAAATCATAATCATTAAATTTATTACTTAAGATCTCTAATTTATCTTTTTCCCAAAGATCATCAGAATCTATAAATGCTATCCAGTTTCCAATTGACTTTTCAATACCTAAATTTCTTGAAATAGAAATATTACCGTAATTTTTTATATTAAAGATTTTAATCTTCTCTGATTTAAATGACCTAATGATATTAAGAGTTTTATCAGAAGAATTGTTATCTATTACTATAATTTCAAATTCTTTATAACTTTGGTTCAATACTGACGATATACATTCAAAAATATATTTTTCACTATTATATGTTGGTAGAATTATTGAAATCACTAATTTTTAATCCATGGTGCCGACTTTTTTTTTAAAATTAATCTTACACTATTCAGGTCCCTCCGATTATCAATACACTGCCAATAACCTTTATGTCTATAACAAGATAAATTTTTTGTTTGTAATAATTTTTGCATTGGGAATGTTTCGAGCATTGTATTTTTTTTATTTATAAAATTAAAAAACTCTTTTTTAAAAACAAAAAAACCACCATTAATCCAACTTTTATTTAATTGAATTTTTTCATCAAATTTCTCAACTAAATTATTTTTTAAAACAAGTTCACCAAATCTTGCTGGCGGCCTAACCGCAGTAATTGTAGCAACTTTACCATTTTTTTTGTGAAAATTTATTAATTTATTTATGTTTATATCAGAAACACCATCACCATAAGTTACTAAAAAATTTTTTTCTTTAATAAATTTTTTTGCTTTTAAAACCCTTGACCCTGTTAAGGTATGAACTCCAGTATTTAAAACTTTTATCTCACAGTCAGTAAATTTTTTATTATTTCTTTTAAAAAAACTGTAAATTTTATTGTGCTTATAACCACCTAAAATTATAAATTTTTTTAAACCATAATTTCTGTAAATATTTACTATATGCTCAATAATAGGTCTATTATCTATTAAAATCATAGGTTTTGGAATTTGATCATTTACATCAGCAATTCTGCTACCATATCCCCCTGCTAAAATCATAACTTGCATTTATAAATCACCAAACTTTTTATTTAATATTTTTGTTTTTTTATGTTCAATACTTAAGAAGTTAAACAGTATTGATTTTTTTTTTGTGAAGACCCTTAAAAGCGTACCAAATATTTTTTGGAATTATTATTTTTTTATAATTTTTATTATCGTCAAGTGTAATTTTATACTTTTTAATTTTTTTACCTGTATCATCAATTAAAAAAAATATAACTTTCCCATAAATTACCGATATCATTTGATTAGTTGTGATATTTTTTTTCCAACCTTTGATAACATTTTTTTTGATTTCCGAAAAATAACATTCGCCAAAACCATTAAATTCAGTGGAATTCTTTGTTAGAAACTTTTTTATATTACCTTTAGAATTAAATATTATTTTGCCTTTTAATGTTTTTAATTTCATTTAAATCTTTAAATTACTTAATTTTGAATAAGTTTTGATCTGTTTTATAGTTGTTAATAAAATTTTATTTTTATTTTTAAAGTAAACATTATACCATTCTGAAATATAATCTGAAGTTTGATCAATATTCAAAATAGGTTTTATGTTAAATACTTGCTTAATTTTATTTACATTGAGGGATAAAAGTTTTGATTCTTTTAGTTTTTTATTTTTTTTAAAATTTATTTTTACATTGTCGAAATATTTAATTTTTTTAATCAATTGTAAAACTGTATATGAATTTTTCGAACCTGGTCCCACGTTAAAAGATTCTCCTGTGTAATTTTTTTTTGCGACTCTTAATTTTGCAGCTATTAATAAATATGCTTTCACAGGCTCTAATACATGTTGCCATGGTCTAGTTGAATTAGGATTTCGTAAATAAAAAGTTTTATTTTGTTCTATTGACCTTATTAAATCAGGTATAATTCTATTTTCCGCCCAATCACCTCCACCTATGACGTTACCTGCTCTAAGAGATACTATCTGTATATTTGATTTTATTTTTATTAATTTTGAATAAGATGAAAAAATGAGTTCTGCACAAGATTTAGAAGAACTGTAAGGATCTTCCCCTGCAAGAATTTCATCCTCTCTATAACCAATTTTTTTTTCAAAATTTTTATAACATTTATCACTTGTAACAATTATGACTGACTTTATTGATTTAGAGTTTTTGATACACTCCATAATATTTGCAACTCCCATAGAATTAGTTTTAAAAGTATCTAGTGGATTTTCATAAGACCTGATGACTAATGATTGAGCTGCTAAATGAAATAAAAATTCTGGTTTTTCTTTCTTAAAAACTTCACTTATTTTTTTAAAGTTATTTATATCAAAATAATAATTCTTTATTTTTGATTTGATGCCAGTTAATAAAAAATGAGAAGGGTTAGTAATATTACTTTTAGATACACCAACTACTTTTGCACCTAGTAAAGTCAACCATATAACAAGCCAAGATCCTTTAAAACCTGTATGACCAGTCACTAAAACCTTTTTGCCTTCATATATTTTTCGAAGATTGAACATTTTAAAATTAATATTAATTAATATATAAACGATAGTATTATTTATTTCTTAGATTATCTAGACTTTACTAATTTGTTAATTTATTAAATCAATATAAAATATTCCTTATTAAAATATGAAATTATTTCAAATTATGCCATGTAGATTGCAAGGTTATAAAGCAACTTTAGATGGTTATAATCAAACAGATAAATATCTTGTATCTTATAATGATGTTTGCAATGGAGGTTCTGATATACTTACACCCTCTGGTATTGCAGATCATTTAGGTTCCTTTTTATATATACCATTTTTGTCAGAAAAATTAGCTTTAAGTATTGATATTATTGCAAGCCTTTTTTTCATTGGCTACGGTTTAATTTGTTTTTTGATAGCGATATTTTTTTTTAATAAAGTTAAAATGAACTTTAAAAATAAGATTTATGGAAATCTAAGCATTTTAACTTTATTTTTAATTAATATATTTATAAGTGATACCTATAGTTTTTATGGACTTACAGCTTTAGCACTAATACCAATTTGGTACTATATTTTTGCAAATGATTACAAAAGTAAAACGCGTGATATAATAATTTACTCGGTAATTTCAGGTATATTTATAGCTTTTTCTGAAACGGTTAGAGGTCAATCAGGTTTATTTATTATTATCTGTATTTTTATTTTTTATTTTTTTGCATCTAAAGAAAAAAAAACATTAAAAATTATTTCCGTATTTATCTTGTTAATACCATTAATTTTATCTAAATATTTTTTTAATTCCATTATTCAAGAAAGGAATATTTTTTTTGATAATAAACCAAAACTATTAACTGAACTTAAAGAGAGAGACATTGCTGTTAGAAATGTTAGATCAGTTTGGCATAACGCCTATTTTGGTTTAGGCTTTTTATCTATTGAAAAAAAAGATTTTCCAAAAAATAATGATACTTATGCAGTGAATAAAGCAAAAGAATTAAATCCAAATATCATTTCCTTCACTAAAGATTATGAAAATCTTTTAATGAAAGAATATTTTAAATTTATTAAAGATTATCCTCTTCATTTTATCAAATCGCTTTTTGCAAAATTAGGAGTAATTTTTATGTATATTCTGTTATTTTTTAATTTTGGAATTTTGAAATTAAATAAATATAAATTCGACGAGAAAATCATTTTTTTCTTTATGCCTGGAATACTTTTAAATAGTTTATTAGGTTTTGCAGCAGAACCAGACTATTCATATCTATTGGGAATGTTTACATTTACATCTCTCACATCAGTTTATCTTTTAGAAAAAAAACAAAATAATGAAGCAAAAAACTAAATACTGTAATATTTTTCTTATAATTTCTCTTATATGTCTTTTAACAATTTCATTTAACAAACCAAAAAAAAATAAATTATTTATTACCGTCAAACCTCTAGAAGGTTTTTATTTTAATAATCCTAGAAATATCAATAAAGATGTAGCAAATAATATGTTAACAAAAAATTTAATATCAGCTAATACAAAAAACAATTTTACTTTATTCTACTTAAATCAAAAAAAAAAAGACAAAATCAAAAATATTCACAAAAATGTTAAAATCATCAATAAATATCAATATTACTTAATTATTATTGATTATAATCAAGAAAAAAATCTAGAGGAAAATTTTAACAAAATAAAAATGATTATTGAGGATTATTCAAAAAAAATTATTCTTAAGAACGCTCAAAAATTGTATGAACATTTTGAAATTGACTATCAAAGAATGTTATCAGAAAAGTCTAATGAACAAATAAAGGATAGTTCATTTGAATTAATTGAGTTAAAGAATAATATCGAAGATATAAAAATTATAATCCAAGATATAAAAAATAATAATATTAAATTTATACAAGTAACAAAATCTTAAGATTATTAGGAAAATAAAATAATATCATACTTTTTAAAAGAAATACGTATTTTTAAATTTTGATTTGATTAATACATTGTTATAAATTAAGTCTTATGCTTATTTTTAATTATCTATGAATTTTTTTTTTGGTATAAACTTTAATCAATTTAAAAGTAAGCTAAAGGTACCAATTTTTCAAAACGAAGGTTTGAAAAAACCAAATTACAATATTTATTTGCTTAGAATAATTAATAATAAATGGAATATTGAGTTGTATTCTGATACGCCCAAAGAAGATTTTTACATAGTTAATAAAGATGATTGCAATAACGAAAATATATTCTTTCTAGCGGATGAAAGTGAAATTGAAAATTATAAAATAAATGGTTTAGATAAATTAACTAAATTTAATAATTTTACTTCTACAAGCCCAGCTTTTAGATGTAATTTAGAAATAAGTTCAGATAAAGGCGGATTTTCTTCATATCAATCTGAATATCCATTTAATATGATTAATAAAAAAGGTTCAATTTTAAGTCCTGTAAATATTCTTACTAATAAAAAACAAGGAGATAATTTTTTGATATTCAAAAATATTATTCAAGAACCAATCCATGAAATATTTAAAGGTTATTTTATTGATTTAAAAAAAAGAAAAAAAATTTATGAGTTTAACTTAAAAACAAACCTTACAAATTTTATTAAAATTGACAATCAAATTTTAGAAAATGATATTTATTTTTTGACAGATAATTACTTAGGTATTCCTATATATTTATCCCATCAAGATAATCATTTATCTTTTGAACATACTCACCCACCCCATGAATACATTTTAAGTGAAGATAGATATAAAAGAGTTTCAGATTTTAAAAAAGAGTTTAATGAAATTATTAATTAAAAATATATTCAACTCTAAGTTCTTAATATTTTTAAGAAATAATCTAAATATAAAAAAAATTAAATTTAATCTAAAAAATATAAAATTAAATGCTAGTGTGAGTGATTCTTTTTGTTGGAGAACAGATAATGACTTTGAGACTACATTTAGATTTTCAGATATTTTAAAAAATTTTTACAAAATTGATAACTCATTTATTAAATTAATTTTTTATAATAAAAATGGAGAATTTTTAAAAGAAATTAAATTAGAAAACTTAAACCGATCTGTGAATGAAATTAAAATAAATAAATTTTTTTTAAATGGTCTTGAAGATTACGGTACTTTTCATGTTTACCATATCTTAAACAGTGATATTGAGGAAAGTATGATTATTTCTAATCGTTGTTATACAGGATTTTCAAGAAAAAAATCTCTACCATCATTTATGCACGGTAATACACTTTCTTCTTACACCTATATTGAAAACAAAAAAGATGATAAAATTTATTCAAATATTATTGGAAGAAAAATTTTAAAGAATAGTATATATAAAATACAAAATTATTTTGAAGGTTATGATAAAACAGAACTTTTTTTTACAAATCCAACAAATAATAAAATAAAACTTTTTATAAATAGCAGATATTTTGAAATCAATAAAAAAAGTTGTTTAATAGTGGAAACTAAAAAAGATAAAATTATTACTATTAAGTCAAATTGTTTATTTTTAAGACCAGTGGTATTTAATTATAAAAACAATTATTTTGATGTGTTCCATGCTTAATAGTTTTAGAAAACTTTATTTTTTAAGATTTCTATTTATTAACCCAATTTACTTTTTTAAAAAAATTTTTTTTAAACTCTATTTTTATATTTCTAAAATTAATTATGAGGAAAATAAATTTATAAATGAACAGAATAATTTTTTTAAAGAAAATAATCTAAATAGACAAGAAGGTTTAAAAATTTTTTCTAACTTAGCAGCAGAATTTCAAATCTTGAAAAATGAAACATCTTCAGAACATCAAATATTACTAAGTTCTATATCTAAAAATTTAGGCATTAAAAATATTTTAGAGATTGGAACTTATAATGGAATTAATAGCTTTATGCTTTCTAAACTTTTTTCATCTGCCGATATTGATACAATAGATTTACCTGATGATGATTACACTTTTAAAAATACATATGGTCGTGATAACTCAAAAAAATTAGAAGAAATAATTAACATTAGAAATAATATTATGAATGCAAATAATAAAATTAACTTTATACAAAAAAATTCAGTAAATTTAATAAATGAGGAAAAAAAGTACGATCTTATCTGGATAGATGGAGCACATGGATACCCAGTTGTAACGATGGATATAATAAACTCCGTTAATCTTTTAAGTAATAATGGAATAATTCTATGTGATGATGTTTGGATTGATGCTCCGCCAGCTCAGGATAAAATATATCATTCATTAGCAAGTTATGAAACATTAATTCAATTAAAAGAAAATAATATTATTGATTTTACTTTATTTTATAAACGATTAGATATTGAAAATAATTCATTTAGATATTTAAGAAAATATATCGCTTATATAAAAAAATATGAAAATAATTAATAAATTTATTTTGAATTTTTTTAGATTCTTTGGATACAATATAAAAAGAATTCAGAAAGAAGAAAAAAAATTTTTAGATTTTGATCAAATATATAAAAAAATTTTAAGAAAAAAGAAGATAGTAATATTTGATGTTGGGGGAAATAGAGGTCAGTCTATTAAAAGATTTATAAAAAATTTTCCTTTTGCAGAAATTCATTGTTTTGAACCAGTTAAAGATGAATATTTGTATTTAAAAGATAAATTTGGTCATAATAAAAAAATTAAATTAAATAATTTTGCACTTGGCAAAAAGAATGAAATTAAAAATTTTTATATAAATGCTAAATCTTCAACTTCATCATTTAATAAACTAAATAAAAACTCTGAGTGGATTAAACAAAGATCAAAAGAAAGTAATAAAAATATTGAAAGTTTTACTATCAAGAGTCAGAGAACAATAATTAAATCAATAGATCATTATTGTAAAATTAATAAAATTAAGCATATTGACATACTTAAACTTGATACTCAAGGATACGAAGATCAAATTTTATCAGGCTCTAAGAATACTTTAAAAAGTGAAAAAATATCAGTAATTGAACTTGAGATGATTTTTGATAATGTCTACGAGAAATATTTAACATTTACTGATATTGAAAAAAATCTTTTAAAAAATAATTATCGATTTGCAGGTATTGAAACTTGCAATAATAATCTTTTTGAGGGTATAATTTTTTTTGGTGATCTAATTTACATTAACAAAAAATTGCTAAAATTAAATCTTAAACATTAAAATTTAAATTTTTTCTTAAAATAAGGTAGTAACCCATTAACAAAAAAAATAAAATTGACATATAATTATTAAAAAAATTTCCGTTTGGAAGTATTGGCAATATAGTTGAAACTAAACCAACGTTAATTATTACATATCTATTATAAGCTTGAGCATTTAAATCTCTTAGATTTTTATTTAAGAAATATTTAATTAAATCAAAAAATAAAAAACATAAAATAAATATATAAATTGCTAACCCAATAAAGCCTAGCTCACTCATAAACAACAACGTTGTATTATGTGGATGAGTCGAGCACGAGCTACTATCAAATTTGTACCTTTCTTCACTACAGTAATACCTAAATGATTTAATTCCTCCTCCAAATAAAACATTGTCCTCAAAAATTCTAAAGGCAGTAATATAATGACCCTTGTGAGATGGAATAATTTCTATTTTATTATCTTTAATAAAAATATAATTTTTAAGTCCATGCTCAAATCTATCCAAATGATTGTATATTTTATAAAATACTTTTATATCTCGGTTTTTAGAGCGATCTATTAAGCTAACGCTTGATATTAGGACTAAAAAAATTAAAAAATACAGTATCTTTTTGTAATTATTATATTTTAGAAATAGAAAAATAAAGAAAATCTGGAATAATAACATTCCCAATGACGTTCTTTCTCCACTTAAAAAAATAAGAATAAAAGAAAATATTATAGTTATTAAATATAAAAGCTTTTTCTTCTTATTCTCTATGTCTAAAAATGAAATAAAAATTAGATTTATTGGAAAAATTTTTGATATAAAACTCCCCATAATTAATTCGTCTCCAAAAAAACTTGATACTCTTGTAGGAATTAAGATATTACCAGTTATATTTTTACCAAAATAAAACTGAATTAAACTATCTAAAATTATTAAAATAAAAACAAAGTATATTAGTTTTGAAAAAGAAATAATATTTTCTTTCTTAAGAAAAAAATAATAGAGCATTAAAGAAAATATTCCAAATCTAATATAAAAAATAGATGTACCTTGTTTTAGAATAGGAGCAGGAGAAATAAATAAAACTGAAAAAATTAAAATTAAGCAAAATATTATAAAAAATAAGTCAAATTTTTTATTATAAACTTTTATACTTTTATTTTTTATAGAATCATAAATAAAATATAAAAATAAACTTGATATAAAAAGATCTGATAAGAGTGGTCCGGAAATAAAGCAAAAAGGTAATGAAAAAAAAATATAATTTATTAATTTATTATTAAAAGCCATTATTTAATTAATTTAAAATTTTAACATGATTAATTAATTTTTGACTAATTTAATAATAGTTTTTCAAATTTTTGAAATAACTTTTCTCTATTAAAAAATTTTTTTGCATATTTGTAACCATTTTTTCCTAGTTTAATAGTTTCTTTTTTACTTTTTTTTTTTAATATCAATATATTTTGAGATAGTTTTAAATAATTACCTGCATTGCAACACAATCCACATTTTGAAAGATTTATTATTTTTTTTGTATCGCCGCTTATCATACCAACTATAGGTTTTTTGCTAATCATATAATTAGATAATTTACCAGGAACTGTTTTTGAAAAAATTAAGGTATTTTTTAAGGTAATTAAAAGACAATCTGAAAATGATATGATGTAATTTATATATTTCTTTTCCTGTGATCCTAAAAATATAAAATTACTCTCTATTTTCTCTCTCGAGATTAAAACTTTCAATTCCTTTATAAATCTTCCTGTTCCAACAATAATCCATTTAATATTTTGTTTTTTTAAAATTTTTGCTGCCTTAACAATTGAATTAAAATCTTGAGCTTCCCCTACATTTCCTGTGAACATTATATTAAAATATTTCTTATCAATTAATTTATTAATATTTTTTCTTTTATTGAATGGTAAATCCTCTGACCATGATGGAAAGTATATTGTTTTTTTCGAATTATTAATTTTTTTTCTAATTAGATTTTCAATTGATCTAGATTGACAAAAAATATACTGACAATTTTTGTACGAGTATTCCATAAATTTTTTAAGTATAATATAAAAAAAATTTTTTTTGCTTATACCAAGACCCAACAAAGTTTCGGGCCATAAATCTAAAATCCAATAATAAATTGGTACTCTTTTAAAAATTCTAATAATATGTGCTACCAAAAGACCACTTGGTGGCGAAGTACCAAAAACAATAATTTTATCGAAGTTAGATTTTATAATAAATCTCAAAGAGAATATAATTGAAGATAAAAGAAAAGATGAATAATTTAATATCAAACTTAAGTTACTATTACCTCTAGGAAAAGTTGGTAATCTAATAATTTTGATGGAACCAAATTTGTTTAAATTTTTTTTTTTAAAAAAAAACTTTTTATGAGGATAAGATGGATAGCTCGTAAGTACTATAATTTTATTTTTTTTTGATAAATATTTTGTAAGTTCATTTATCCTAAAATTTTCTGGCCAGAAGTATTGGCTTATAATTAAAATGTTCAAGTAATATTTTTTTTGTAATTATTTTGTTTAATGAAATTAATAAAACTCATTACTATTCTAGTAATTATATCTGAAACATTATTATTAGAATACGAGTAAACTAAATTGTTGTTATTTGATTTATCAGATGATTGATTTTCAAAATATTTAATCGCATTGACAATATTTTTGATATTTGTTCCAGTCATTATTGTAACACATTTTTCATTTGCCTCAGGTCTTTCATGTGCCTCTCTGAGATTAATAGCATTAAAATTTAAGATTGAAGATTCCTCATTAATAGTGCCACTATCAGATATAACTAATTTTGAGTTAATTTGTAATTTTATATAATCAGAAAAAGAAAATGGCTTATGAAACTTTACGTTTTTGATATTTTTAATATTTAACTTTTTTCTTAGCCTAGGATGAGTTGATACTATGATTGGCAATTTATATTTACTATTTAAAAAATTTATCAATTTAAATATGTTGTTTAGTCTATCTTTATCCTCAATATTTTCTTCTCTGTGAGTACTAATTAAAAAATATTTATTGTTTTCAATTTTAAGTTTCTTTAAAATTTTTGAATTAGAAATTTTGTTTTTGTAAAAATTTAAAACTTCTAACATTGGACTTCCTACATTTATTACCCTGTCAGACAAATGACCTTCATTAATTAAATTAAGTTTGCTTAAATGACTATAAGTTAAATTAATGTCAGATATTGAGTCTACAATTTTTCTATTAGCCTCTTCTGGTACTCTCTGATCAAAAGATCTATTTCCTGCCTCATAATGAAAAATTGGTATTTTTCTTTTTTTTGCACAGATTGAAGTTAATGCACTATTGGTATCACCCAAAATGAAGAATGCATCTGGATTAACTTTGTCTAATATTTTATCAACTTCGACAAGTGATTTTGAAATTGTACCAATAGCATTCCCAGAAAAAGAGTTTATTTGAAATTTTGGTAATTTTAAATCTAAATCATGAAAAAAAATTTTTGATAACTCAGGATCAAAATTTTGACCAGTATGTATTAAGGTATGATCAAATTCCTTCTCAAATTTTTTTATTATCAAGCTAAGCCTAATAATCTCAGGACGTGTGCCTACTACTGTACAAATCTTATATTTTTTAAATTTTTTATTCATTATTTAAATTGTTTATTGTATCGGGTTTTTTTTTATCAAAAACTTCATTGCTCCAAATTATACCTTTTGAAATTTTTTTTTCTATATTTCTAATACTGTGCACATAACCAGGTATTGTTTCTAATACAACATGATCTTTACTGTTTACCTTAATACTAAATTTTTTTTTTGTGTTAATATTATAAAAATCAAATATTACTGTACCATCTGTAATAAAAAACTTTTCTACTTTCGTATTATGATAATGTCCACCTCTTGTAATTCTTGGTCCTATTGAAAAATAAGATATTTGTCCATTACCAGGATATTTAAATAACTCTACAAAGTCGCCTCGACTATCTTGATGTGATTTCAATTTATAAATTATATCTTTTAAAGGAATATATGATAGATAAGTTGCGTATAAATACTTATCAAATTTCGATTTTGAAAACTCCTTTAATGAATGAAATCTATTTTTTTTAATTTTTTTAATTTTTACTGCAAGTGTGCTTATTTTACAATTATATGTTTTAAATTGAACTTTTTTTTGTTTATTAATGATTTTTTCTAATAAAAATACTAAATCATCAATATAGCAAAAATTTATTTTTTTATTTTTAATTATAGTAATAGGTAAATCTCTTGAAATATTATAACAAAAGGTTGCTACCACTGAGTTAAAGTTAGGTTTGGCCCATTTTCCAAATATATTAGGCATTCTTAAAATTTTATAACTATGAACTTTTATTAATTGTTTTTTGATTATTTGCTCTGCCACAAATTTAGAATAACTATAATCTGTTTGAGTATTACTTTTAATTAGATTTGTAGATGTAAAAATAAGTAAAGTTTTTTTTTTTTTAAGATTTAAAATTGAAACTATACTCTTTGTTAATTCTATATTTGAAATTTTGAAGTTTTTTTTTTTTTAAAGATCTATTTTCACCTGCACAATGAAATATTACATCTACAAGATGAATAAGTTTTTCTAATTTTTTAAAATTATCTTTACGATTAAATTCATAAATTTCATATTTTTTTTTTACTTTTTAAAAAATAATATAAATTTTTTCCTACAAATCCATTTGAACCAGTTATAAGTATCCTCATCTATGTTAGACTTTTTATAGCTGAAAAAGATAACAATAACTTTTCCAATTCTTGATTATTTAAAATTTTTGCTTTATCAGAACTATAATCATCTGTAATAGATTTTTTAACTCCTATGTTGTAGTAATTCTGGTAATTTAACGGTCTTTTATCAGATGGAACTTTAAAATAATCTTTATATTCTTTTGCGATTAACAGCTCAGAAGATGATGCCAAAGTTTCGTGTATTTTTTCACCGTGTCTTGTTCCAATAATTTTTACTTTATTTTTTTTATTAAAAATTTTGAGTAATACTTTTGCAAGATTTATAATTTTACAAGAAGGAGCTTTTTTAATAAAAATATTACCAGTTTCATTTGAACTAATAGCATATAAAACTAAATCAATTGCATCTTCTAATGATAATAGGAATCTTGTCATTTCTTTATGAGTAATAGTGATTTGTTCATTTTTCATAATCTGATCTAAAAATAAAGGAATTACAGAACCTCTTGAAAACATTACATTTCCATATCTTACTATTGACATTTTGGTTCTAAAATTATTTTTGTTTTTTGTTTCTGAAATTAATGTTTTTTCCATTAAGGCTTTTGTCATACCCATTGCATTAATCGGATAAACAGCCTTATCTGTACTTAAAAAAACTAATTTTTTGACACCATTCTTAACACAACAATTAATTAAATTTTTACTTCCTAAAATATTTGTTTTAACTGCTTCTAATGGAAAAAATTCGCACGAAGGCACTTGCTTTAGGGCTGCGGCATGAAATGCATAATCGACTCCGATTGTGGCTTTAAATAAACTTTCTTTATCTCTAATATCTCCTAAATAAAATTTTACCTTATTATTATTTATTTCATTTCTTAAGTCATTTTGTTTTAATTCATCTCTTGAAAAAATCCTGATTTCACAATTAAAATCTTTAATTTTTCTTAAAAAACTTTTTCCAAATGACCCTGTACCACCGGTGATAAGTACGACTTTTTTATTAAAAACATTTTTATAAGTATTTCGCATCTAAGATTTTATTAATAATTTATATTGCTCCAGGTATTTGTTTGTCAAAGCATTAATATTTAAAAATCTTGTAGCATATAATGTAGCATTTTTTCTAATTTTTAATTGTTTTTTTTTGTTATTTTTTAAGGATTTAATTATTTTTGAAATATTTCCTAAATTTCGTTTGGTTTTTATTAAAGCTTTATATTTAAATTGATGATCTACATTAGCTTTATCTACTGCTAAAACCAGTGCCCCGCTAGCAATGGACTCCAAAATTGTCATTGAATTACATTCGTAGTATGAAGTATTAATAATCAAGTCACTATCATGCAGAATCTGAAATCTTTTATCAGAATATACTGGTGGCAAAAAAACTACCGAATTTTCAATTTTCATTTTTTTTGTTTGATAAATTAAATTTCTTTTTTCTTTATTTTCAGGCCCAATAAAGAAAATTAAAAATTTATTTTCTTTATGGTTTAATTTTTTTATCAATTTTAATTGAATATCAAGTCCTTTAATTTTATTAAATCTTCCAAAACTTAAAATATTAAATTTGTTCTTAGAGAATATTTTAGACTTAGAATTTTTATTGATTTTAAATTTGTTTAAGTTTAATCCATTATTTACAACAAAATATTTTTTTTTTTCAAGGTATTTTGAATTTTTTTTCTCTTCATAACTTAAAAAATGAATTAAATTTATTTTTTTAATATTTTTTTTTTCAATTAAGTAATAATAAATTTTTTTTAAAAAAAAATTTTTTTTTATATTGTGTTTATCTAATGTTCCATGCGGAGAAAATATTATTTTTTTCTTATAATAAATCGCAAAATATAATGAAATGGAAGTAATAAAATTCCACATACAATGAATATGAATAATATCAAATTCTTTTATTTTTTTCTTTAGATGAAATATTAAAGATAAATTGGGTAATGAAAATCTATCTAAAAAATTTTTTCCTAAAAATACGAGATTATTTTTTTTTAAATTATTTTTACTTGTAGATATTAGATATGTTTTAATTCCTCTTTTTTTTAAACCGACTAAAAGATTGTAAATCGATCTAGGCGGACCTCCTTCTGACAAATCATATTTATTTAATATGTGTAAAACAGAAAACATAATTTCTTAAATCTTTTTTTGAATGTACGTTAATGAAAACAATATAAATAAAAAAATTGCATAATAAAAAATTATCATTAAAAAGTAGTCAATTCCAAAACCATCTAACCAGGTAACAAATAAATAACAAACTGTTATTTGACATATTACCTTTAATTCTTTTGATAAAAAATTAAGATTATAAAAAAGATATTTAAATAAATATAAAACAACCAAATAATAAAAAATAAAATAATAACCAAAAACTCTATTAGATATAGCAAATAATGTTGATTGCTCAGACACGGTCCCTAAGTATTCTATTCCATCATAGTAATGCCACAAATAATGTAATTGATTTTTCATAAGCGGAATTCCATATGGATCAAAACCAGGTGTTATTTTATCTACAAATGATTTTAAATTGTATTCTAAACTCATCACATCGTTGTAAAGAGTTAAATTATTTTTATCTAAAAAAAATTCAAAAAAAGCTAATCTTCTTGCAAAACTGAAAAAAAATACAATTAGATCATCAATATTTTTCATTTCTACTAAAGTATTTAAAGCAAAAAAATAAGCTAGAATTGAAACAAAAAGCAAAAGGCTAGCAGCCAAAATAACCTTTATGTTTAAATAAATCTCTTCTTTCAAATAAAAAAAACAAATAATTATAATTAAAAATAAATAAAATATTGAAGACTTGCTATTATTTAAGAAATCAGCAGTAGTGCATATTAATATAATTGATAGACAGATGGCTTTAAATGATAAATTTAACTTATCCCAAAAAATAAATAGTATTGCGGTAGCTATTATTAATATCTTATCTAAAGACAAAACTACTGATAAAATAGCGATAAATGAGTAATTAAAATTTAGATTAGTTATTAATAATAATGAGATTAAACTTATTATAACTAAAAACAAATTTGACCTTATAATATATTTGAAATTGGTAGCATCTAAATCATCAAAAGAGAATTTAAAATTTTTTTGAAAAATAATTTTAATCAAAAAAAATAAAACTAAAAAATGTAAAGATAATAAATTTATATCTTTACTTATATTCGGTAATGGAACATTTCTAGCTATTGCGTGACTTTTATGCCCTTCTAAAGGTATTAAATAAATATTTATAAGATAAATAAAAAAATATAAAAAATATAATTTTAAAAATATATTGCTTTTGTGACTGTTGAGAACAGCAAATATAAAAACAACATTTAAAATAATTATTTCTAAACTTGAATCAGATAAATATGAATTTTTGTTATGTCCTATGATTACTGAAAAAATAAAAAATAAACATAAAATTATATATATATGATTTAAGTTCATTTGTTTAAAATTCATAATTAAATTATTATTTTATATTAAAGCAATTAAGTTTTTATTTGGTTTATCAAAATAATCTTCTACCTTTAAACATAAACTTTTAATATCTAAATTTTTACTATCTTTAATTATTGTTTGATAGAAATCATCTACAGTGGAAATTTTATTTTTTAAATTTAAATTATAAATTGGATCAATATTAAAATCATCTTCTCTTTGTAGATAAAATGGTAAGACTGAATATTTAATAGATTGTATTACTGACGTTGAACCTCTATATAAACAAAACTTTGATATTTCAAAATCTTCATTTAAATTCGACGATAAAATAATTTTATTACTATCGTACTCTGTTAATTTAAGTTTTTTTAAAATATTTTTAATATCCATTAGTGGGTGTAATCGCCAAATAAATTTTAAATTATTGTATTTTTTTAAATAATCTAAAGTAAAATTAAACAACAGCTCACATTCATCTAATATAGCTTCTGGTAAAACTAAACAAACATTATCTTTTTTAAAATTTAACTGATTTAAATCCTGAAACTTATTTGATCCAAGAATTCTTATATTTATATTTTTTTTTATCTTTTCCTTAAATAAATTTTCAAAATATCGCCCGCTAGTTAAAATGGAATCAGGAAAATACTTTGTGTTTTGAAATTCAAATAATGAATTTTGATTTTTTAAAATTGAGGCATGTTGATAACCAATATTGTTAATATTGCTTTCTTTTAACTTTGATTGAGAGAAAATAATTTTTTCAAAGTTGAAACCTTCAAATGTACAAATTAAAGATTTAAAATTTATTTTCTTAAATAAATTTCTTATTTGTAAGTTTATTCTTATATTGGTTAGAGTGCTAATATTTAAAACTTCTGATAAAATAATTAATTTCTCTTTAATGGATAAATTATTTAATTTTAAGTAATATAGAAATAATTTAAATAAATTAGATAGACATTTAATTTCGTTTTTAAAAGACATACATTTTTCTAAAAAATAAAAATTACTTTCGTTCTGTAATAATGATTTATCTATTTCAATATTATGATTTATATAAACTGTTAGAAAGTTAGTATTATTTTTTTTTAATAAATTAAATATGTTTCCGAAATATTGATCTTTACCAAAAATTTTTTTGTTTGATATATGATGAGAAATGAAAATATACTGAAAATCTTTTCCTGAGAGATTTTTATTTATTTTATTTGATTTAATTTTATTGATTAAAAAATAGGCAATTAGTTTTAAAAAGTTCTTTATCAATAACAAAAATAAAAATACTTTCCCTTTTTTTAAAAATACATAGTTTTTTAAATAAAATGGATGAGGTTTTGTAATAAAAAACCAATTAACAAATATGTTTTTTTCTAAGATATTATCAAAATTGTTTATTTCATCTAATCTAGTTTTTATTAAATTAAATTCTTTTTCATTCATATAAATATTCAGCTATTTCATAAAAGTTCTCAATTCCATTTCGTGAGCCTTTTATTTTTTTTTCAAATCCATAACTTGCATGTATAAAATTAATTTTTGCCCTTTTAGCAGCTAAATAATCAAATCTTGTATCGCCAACATAAATCACTTTAGATTTATCTTTAATATTTGTTTTCTTTAAAACATAATATATTTGATCAGGAAATGGTTTTCCTCTTAAATTTTTTTTTGGACATGAGATACATTGAAATGATAGATTAAATTTTTTTATTAATCTCCTAGTTCTTACACAATCTTTTGAAGTTACAACTGCAAGAATAAAGTCTTTACTTAATTTTTTTAATATACTTTTTACTTTGGGAAAAAGTTTTATCATATTATCATTTTTAATTGAGTGAAACTTATAACTTTCTCTTATTTTTTTTTGATTTTTATTTATACCAAGATTTTTAAGAATTTTAAAAAATGGTAAACCTACATTTTTTTTATAATCTTTAAAATTTTTTTTTAATTTATATTTCTTTTTTACTTCCCTCCATGAGTGGATCATATTCTTTTCTGTATCAAAAATTACTCCATCTAAATCAAAAATAATAAGTTTTAACATTAATATTTTTTTCTTAAACGATCATGAGGCATAATTATTTTTGCTTTCTCTAAATCTGACTTAACATCTACTGCAAAACTATTACTATTAGATACAAAAGTTCCAACACTCATATCATTTTCAATTGCTCTTAATAATTCTACACCCTCTATTTTTTCGTACTTTGACATTTTTAATTTTGAGAATTTTAATAAACTTTCTTTTTTAAAAGAAATAACAGACAAGTGTTTATACAAATTAATATTATTATTTTTAAAATCAAAAGGCACAGTGGCACGACTTAGATAAAGCACTTTGCCATGATCATTAAATAATACTTTAACAATATTTTTTGAATCTAAGTTTGATCCTTTTATACATGGAACAACAATATCAAATTTTTTAATATTTTTTTGATGAAATTTTATCAAATTATCAATATCGCTTGGATTTAAAAGAGGCTCGTCACCCTGAATATCAATAATAAGTTTGGCTTTTTTAAGTTTTTTGGCAACTTCGGCAATTCTTTCTGTTCCATTTTTATGTTTTTTAGAAGTAAGTTTAAACTTACCATTAAATTTTTTAATGATATTCCCAATTTTTTTACTATCTGTGCAAACTATAACATCATCTAATAACCTGGCCATTTTTGCCCTTTTAAAAGTATGGGCAATAATTGGTATACCATCTATTTTTATAAGAGCTTTTTTATTCAATCTTTTTGATGCAAGCCGGGATGGTATGAGTCCAAAGATCATTTTTTATTTAATGTTTTTACTAATAAACTCCACATAGAATATTTTCTTTTTGATTTTGGGTGGATAATATAATTGTTTAAATACTTTGAATAACATTTTTTATCAACTTTAAAATCAGCACGTCGATCTAATAAAATTTTTTCATCAATAAAATAGGGTTTTTTATTAAACAAATATGCCATTCTATTTATATTTTTAAATAAAAAACTATTTTTAATTCCATTATAATTTAAAAAAACTAATGGTTGATTATAAATTACCGAATAAGAAATTGCTGTAGATTGATGCATAATAACTAAGGATGCTTTTCTTGAGTAAAATTCTGTTTTATCTAATACACATTTAAAACCTTTGAAATATTTTTTGAAATTTTTATTTCTTAATGATGGATGAATGCATACTACAATTTTAAAATCATAATTTAATTCAAACTTTTTTAGAGTTTTTCTAATTAAATAATAATATTGGTTTTCATATTTTTTTAAATTTAAACCGAAAATTTTATAGTCAGGGTGAGAAATCAGATTTTCATCCAAAAAAATTGCTAATTTTTTATTTTTTGAAATCTTTTTTTTATCCAGAGTTGCTTCGTAATCAAAAGAGTGGGTATAAATTTTTTTTTTTGATAATTTTGTTTCTGGATATATTATTTCAGCTTGTAAACCAGAAATTAATGACAAATCATAAACTAATTTGCTAGAAAAAGAATACTTTCTAAATTTTTTAAGAAAATAGTTAAACAATAATTTTAAATTAAAAACCTTAAACAATTTTTCTTTTGAAAATTTTTTATCTATGGGCAGTAAACCATTATGAATTTGAACTAATTTAACTTTATTTTCTTGAAGTATTTGTTTAATTTTAAAAGTTTTATGTAATTCACTCGTTCTCAAATAATCAATAGCACATACATATTTTTTATTTTTAAGGAGATTTAATAAATCAGAAATATTTTTTAAATTTTTCTCATATCTAGAAGTAATAATTTTATTTTTATTAATTAAATTATGAAAATTAACTATATCAACGTTATAAAAGCTACTTAAATTTTTTACTCCAAATCTTAATAAATCCCTTTTTGTTGTATTTTTTTCTACACATATAATTAAGTTTTGTTTATCTTTTTTCATATTTCATGATTACCTCGGCAATTTTAAGGTCTATATGATTATTTATATCTACTGGATAAGATATATCGTTTAGAAATAAATGAGTTTTATTTTCTAAAATAAATTTTTTATGTTTTTTTAAAAAATTAATTTTACAAAGATAAAAACACCCATCTATAAAAAAATAATTTTGATCGAAATTCTGTCTTTGATATACATTTTTTTTTGATTTTTTTACAAACTCCCACTTTTTATTTTTCTTAAAAATAGTTTCATTCGGATGAAATGGTAATTTTGATATACTTGCACTAGTTTCAATATCTTGTTCTAAAACCTTTTTAATAATTTTTATTAATTTTTTTAAATTCCTTATAGGTGATGTTGGTTCCAACAATAAAACATAATCAAAGTGAAGTTTCTTATGTTCTAGCCATTTAATTGAATGTAAAACTGCATCAACAACATTACTTTTATCAAGGGATAATTTTTTAGGTCTTAAGTAAGTTTGATTATAACCAAATTTTTTTGAGTAATTTAGTATAAGTTTACTATCTGTTGAAATAAATGGATATACAAAATTTTTTAAACCTCTCAAAATTTTAAGAGTATAAAATACCAATGGTTTTCCATTCAATTTGGTTAAATTTTTATTTTTAATACCCTTTGAACCTGATCTTGCGGGCATAATAGCTAAAATTCTCATTAATATTTTTTCAATTTAGAGATCAAATCAGATAACTTTTGATAATCTTTTAAATCTTTCGATAACCATATGGGTATTGCTATACAAGTTTTTAATAATTTATTTGTTGAAAGCGAGTTTTTAACACCCTTTTTACCTACTGCTCTTTTCCAGAAATACGCACAATGCCACTTAATAGCATCTGGCAAATTTCTAGTTCCAAAATCATTTTTAGATAAAATATTCAAAATTTTTTTTCTAATTTTGCTATCATCTTCAATTATAATAAAGGTTTCATAATTTTGAGTAGAATTTTTTTCAATTTTTCTTATTTTAAAAAAATCAGACAAATTCTTATTTAAAACTTCATATCTTTTCTTATTTTCACTCAATATAAAATTTAATTTTTTCAATTGAACTTTTCCAATAACTCCTTGTAGTTCAGTAATTCTAAAATTAAATCCAGCTATTTTACTTGTATCATTACCTCTTGGGAATTTAGGGTTATTTTGGTGCCCATGGTCATGATATTCTTTACAAAAAGTGTAAAGGTTCTTTTTATTTGTTAAAATTGCACCACCTTCACCTGTTGTGATTATTTTTGCAAAATCAAAGCTCATTACACCTATGTCTCCAAGAGTACCTAAAAACTTTGATTTATATTTGCCACCAACCGCTTCACAATTATCCTCTAAAATTGGAATTTTATTTTTTTTTGATATTTTTAATATCTCGCTCATATTACATGAGGCACCAAGCATATGTACTGGAATAATTGCTTTAGTTTTTTTGGTAATTTTTTTTCTCAAATCTTTTATATCAATATTAAGTGTTTCATCTACACTACAAATAATTGGAACAGCACCAATGTCGACAATTGCTTCAACAGTTGCTATAAAATTAAATGATTGAGTTATAACTTCATCTTTTGGTTTAACACCAAGAGATTTTAATGCGATTTTAATTGCAGAGGTTCCGTTTGATACAGGTAGTGAATATTTAGTTTTGAATTTTAAATTTAATTCTTCTTCAAATTCCCTAACATGAAAATTTTTTCTTTGTTTATTGAAGCCATGGGCAAATAATACACCTCCATCATCAAATAATTTACTAATTGCTTTTTTTTCCTCAATTCCTATAAGTTCAAATCCAGGCACTTTAATTTCTTGTTGATATTTGGGAGTTTAAACTTTTTTCATATTTTAATTTAAGCTCATTATCATAATAAGAATTTTCAGACTTGTACTGAAAAGTTAAGCCACATCTATTTCTATCACTTTTATTTTCTTTACTTCCATGAGCAGTTAGAGAATGATGAACTACACAATCTCCCTTATTTAATTTTGGTATTGAAATATTGTACTTTTTAAGTTCAACATTATTTTTAATTTTTTGAGAACTACCTTTTGCAAAAGAAGGTATATGTTCAAAAATTCCGTTTTTATGTGAACCGTCATAGTAGAAAACACCACCGTTTTCCTCATTAGTATCATCCAATGCTAGCCAGATTGTTAGAGCATTGGCATCATTTACGCACCAATAAAAATTATCCTGATGCACAGGTGCTGATAAACCATTCCATTTAGGTTTTGCAAATAATTCACATGCTCTTAGATCTGGTTTTTTTGATTCAAGATACTTTTTAGAAATTTCAAATATTTTAGACTCCAAAGCAAGTTTTTGGATAAAAGTACAATCATCCATCTTATGAAAAGAATTAATATTTTCTATACTAGGTACTTCGTTAAAAAAATTTATATCTCTTCCTTTATACTCAGAAATATTTTTTTTTAAAAAATTATTAATTTTTTCTTTAATTATATTAATTTCCGATAAAGTAAAAATTTTCCTTTCTACAACCCAGCCATTATTATTAAAAAATGTGAAGTTATTGTTATCTAAACTACGTTCCATAATTCAATTATATCTATCATTTTCATTTTTTTATTTAAAATTGGAATAGCAGTAATCTTGAATTTTTTAAATATTTTTTTTGAAATTTCTTTGTTTCTTGTCTCTAAAAATTTAAAGGATTTGTTCATTATGTCACTAGCTAAAATATGAGTTGAATCATTTCTAACAAGTGACCTTAAAACATCACCTTCTGTAATAACTCCGATTATTTTTTTTTTATCTTCAACAAAAACAGTTCTGCTGTTATTCAAAAGTATTTTTTCAGCAACAAAATTCAATGTTTCATTAGATTTAACAATATATTTTTTTAAATTTTTCATAATTCAATATGTAATATTTTTTTGTAAAAGTTTTTGATCTATTTTTGTATTTAATAGAAAATTAATTATTCTTTTTGATGATTTGCCATCTCCATATGGGTTTTTTAATTTCTTAAGTTTTTTTTGAAATTTTGATGTTTTAATTTTTTTTATAGATAAATCCAAATTTTTATAAGTTATAGTTTTAAGTGTAACAACATTGTAAGTTTTTAATCTTTTGTTTTGTCTTCTTCCAATATTTATTACAGGCTTTTTAAAACTTGCAGCTTCGATTATACCTGAACTTGAATTACCTATCATAAATTTACAATTTTTCAAAAATGACAGATATTCAAATCTTGGTAAATTATCAAAAATTACATAATTAGAGTCTCTAAATTTATATATTTCGTCTTTGACCATGTCTGAACCTGCATCATTATTTGGCAAAATTACTACTTTTTTATAATTTTTAACATTTAAGTATTTCATTGTAATATTAATTTGCTTTCTTAAATTTTTTAAATCCTCAACGACAGGATGAAAAACAACTAAAATATACTTTTTAAAATTATTTAATGAATATTTTTTATTTAAATAATCTATATTCACTTTTTTTAATTGTTTTTCACTAAGCTCATCTAATTGTGGTGCCCCAACATTCTTGATTCTAAATTTTTCTTCTCCCAGTTTAATTAATCTCTTACATGCATCATCATTTGATGCTAGATGAAGATTGGTAAATTTTCCAATAGCGTGTCTAGCCATACCATCAATATTTCCAGATACCTCACCTGCCTGAATATGCGCCACAGGTATATTTGTGTATGCACCAACTATACTTGCAGCAAGTGTTTCACCTCTATCACCCGCAAGAACAAGCCAATCTGGCTTTACTCTATGAATTACATCTGTAAAAGAAGTTATTAAAATTCCTAGAGATTTTGACATAGTATAATTATTATATCCATCCAAAGCCATATATATTTTATCATCAACTTTAAAACCGTCTTTTTTTATTTCATCAATTGATGAACCAAACCTCTTCAACAAATGCATATTAGTGCAACAGATTTTATATTGAATTTTTTTTATTTTACATAAATGCAGTAAAGGTCTTATGTATCCCCACTCACTTCTAGAACCAGTAAAAAATAAAAGTTTCAAACCTAAAAGAAATCTCTCTTGTTAATTAAAATATCTTTTTTAATATTTCTCTTTGCAATTTTTCCAATTATATTTTTCATTTTATATGACGGAATTCCTATACCGGGCCTTTTACTCCATATATTATCATAGGTCAATTTTTCTCCCTTTTGAATATTTTTAATTGATACAATACTTCTATGTGCCCATTTTCTAATAATTCTCTCTTTAGGATTAATTTTTTTAGTGTTTCCACTTGCAAGTTCCAAATCTCTTATAGCTTTTACTAAAACTGAAATTTGATTAAAATTAACTGAAACGTCTTTATCTGGTCCATTGTTTAAACCATCTAAATAAACATGCTTTTCAATAATTTTAGCTCCATAGGCTACTGCTCCAATTGATGTATATATTTGATTTGTATGATCTGAATGTCCAATTGTAGCTTTAGGGTATCTTGAAATCATTTTTTTGATGAAGCCAAGGTTTATATCTTTTAAAACCGGCGGGTACTCACTTGTACAGTTCATAAAAGCAAATTTAAAAAATTTTTTTTTTAATAAAAATTTATAAATAAAATCAATTTCTTTAATTGTTGACATACCAGTAGAGAGTATCAAAGGCTTATTAAATTTAATAATTTTTTCTATGAAAGGAGTATCTAAAAATTCACCCGATCCTAATTTAAACCATTTGACACCAATATTATTTAATTCTTCTGCAGCTTTAAAAGAAAAAGGAGTGCACAAATATTTAATTTTTTTCTTACTACAATATTTAAGTAATTTTCTATGATCTTCAATTTTTAATGAATATTTCTTAAGAAATTCATATAATGACAGATCAAAATTATTTGATTTTGGAACTTTTTTTAACATTTCTTCATCAGGTAAATGGTGTTGGAATTTAATTACATCACAATTTGCTTTTTTTGCTAAGTCTACCATTTTTTTTGCATTAGATAGTTTTCCAAAATGATTATCACATCCTTCGGCTACAATTTGGCATTTTTTAAAATTAATCATATAGTCATCTTACAAAGTGTTTAAAATTTCTTTTCAGAAAATAATTTGAAAAATATGATCTAATTTTCCCATGAAATCTTTTCTGTATGTCATATTTATTTATTAAATATTTATATAGTAAAGTTACCCGTTTATTTGATTTATTATTTTTATATGAAGATTTATTTTGAACGAAATTTAACATATCCTTTATATACATACTTATTTCATAAGATTTAAATTTAATTATTTGTACATCTTTTTTTTTAAAATCTAAATTATTAAATGAAAAAGCTAAATTTTTTTCAAAAATTTCAGTCATTGAAAGATTTCTTTTTAACTTTTTACTGTAATGATAATATACGGTATTTAAATAATTTTTTGATGAACTAAACATGCAACCAATTGGTAGACTACCTAAACACAGCATTGGTTTTCTAAATATGACAAATAATGCATCATAACCAGTTAAATTTGTCACTCCAAAATAAGATTTTTTTGCCAAAAAAACATCCATGAAATCAGATTTAAATTTGCAATAAGGATAGTCAATAATATTTTTGTGTTTGATATCTATTTTCTTTTTTACTTTTTTTCCCATTCTAAAAACTAAATATCCTTTTTTTGCTAAAAACAACATAGCATTTTTATAATTTTCTATATCATCGTCTCTATGTCCATGATAATTGGATATCGAATACTTTTTTCTATAGACGCTTTTTAAATATGAATCATCTCTAATTATAAATAAAATAATTTTTTTGTTTTGATAACCGTATCTTTTGAGAATTTTATTTCCTCTGGTTAATTCTTCTTTTGTTAATGTCAATTGGGTTGGAAGTTTATCTATAAGATTATGTACATCATAATCAGCATTATTATTCCTTGTTCTATGAGCTTTTAAAAATTCGAATTTTCTAAAAATTAAATCAAATGGTCGAGCTATTATCTTTGGTATTACAACTAAATTTCTTTGAATAATCTTTGCCAATTGATTATTACAAGGCTTAGTAGGGTAATAAAAAAACTCAAATCCTCTTTTATTAAAATACAATTTTTCACAAATAAATAACTCTGTATTCAGAGCAAAATGTCCAATTCTATCAGAATGAAGTAAGCCAATTTTTATTAAACACAATGGTCTAATAATAAATAAAAAAAAAGTCAGTATTAATGCAATTGGAAGTGTAATAATTAGAATTGGATCATTTTTAATTTTTATAAATTCTTTAGAATTTCTTATCCTTTTTAGTTTCATTATTTAAGTTTATTAAATTTACAATTTGAAATTTCATAAACATTTTCACACAAATCATAAAGTGTTTTTTTATGAGATATAAAAATAATAATTTTGTTATTTTTTATTTTTTTTACAATTTCAAAAAAATTATTTTCATTTTCTGGATCCAAAGAACTTGTGGCCTCATCAAAAATTAATATTTTTTTTTCCAAATATAAAGATCTTGCAATTGCTATTCTTTGTCTTTGTCCTCCTGAAAATTTCATTCCTTGTTCACCTAAATTAGTCTCAATACCATATGGTAAATCATCTATAATTTTTTTTAAATTTAGAAGTTCCAATAAATGATTTACTTTATCATGATCAACTTTTGACTTATCAGTTTCGAAGGTAATATTATTTAGAATAGAATTATCTGATAAATTTATATGCTGCGACACATATCCAATATATGGTGTTAATTGCGCTAGACTAGATAAATTGATTTTGTCTAGCTTAAATGTGCCTTCGTTGGGATTAAATAAACCAGATAAAATATTTATAAAAGTTGTCTTACCTGTACCACTCTCTCCTACTAATCCATTAACTGAATTAAATTTGAGATCAATTGAGGTATTTAAAAATATATTTTTTTTAAAATTATTTTTTTGATCATTATAGTAAAAAGTTAAATTTTTAATTGACAAAGAATTAGAATTATAAGTTTCATCTTTAAAAAAATTTTCTACGTCTAAAGAATTTTTATGTTTTTCAAAATTATTTGTTTTTGATTTTAAATCTTGAATTACATTTTCTACAGTTGGGATATGATGTATTAAATTTGAAATATTATTAATTGCTCTTTTTAAACTTGGCATAAGCTTTATAGCAATAACTGCAAATAATCCTGCACTTGAAATAGTTTCTGAAATATTATTTCCTTTAATAACTGAAACCATTAAAACAATACAAATTGATGCAACAGCTAGAAACTCAAAATAAATCGAGGGTAGAAAGTTTACTACCTCTTCATATATTGCAATTTTAGCATTTCTTTTTTGAAAAAAAGTAAACTTTTTAACTACCTCGTTTATTTTATTAAATATCTGTATTTCTTTTATAAGTGAAAAACTTTCACTAATACTTTCTATAATTTTTTGTGAATTTGATATTCTTTCATAACCATAATTTCTTAATCTGTTTTTTACTGCATATAAATGTATTAAAGAAATAATTAGCATTATGCTAAAAACAATAATGGACTCAACAAAATTAAAATAGAACATCATAATACTAAATGATAATGTGAGAATTATTTCTAAAAAAAGCTTTAGAGTTGAGTTGATATAACTCGTACAAATTAGGTGGGTTTCTTGCTCAATATTTCTTAAGATTTTAGAACTATTAAAGTCCATCAAAAAAATAAGATTTTTATTTAAATATTTAGCATATAATCTGTTAGAAATTTTAACTCTTAAATTTTGCAAAAAACTTCTTTCTTTCCAAGTAAAATATAGATTAAACAAGGCTTTCAGAAAAAAATAACTTACAATTAATATTGCAGTAAAAATGAATATATCTGTCTTAGAATAATTTTGTAAAAATTCTTTTGCAATTGGTAAAATTGCAAAAAAACTATCTATTCCATCTGTTGATACTAATGCAAGCAAAGGTATCACTAAAGAAATTCCAAATAAATCAAGGACTACAGAAATAATTGACAAAAAAAGAATATAAAAAAAATTTTTCTTCTCTTCTTCTCCAATTAAAAATAATACATTTTCATAAATTTTATGTTTATTCATCAAAGTTATTTATTTCACTTACGATTTTTTTAATTTCTTTTGATTTTAGATCTTCTCTAATTGGAATGCTTAATATTTGTTTAACTTTATTTTTTGCATTAATCAGATTGTGGCTTTGGTTTCTGAACTTTTTGAATGCTACTTGATTGGGAATTAAAATTGGATGTTCTATTTTATTTTCTATTCCTTTTTTATTTAAATATTTAATTAATTTTTTTCTTTTTTTTGATAAAATAATAAATGAGTAATAGGTATGAAATACTTTTCTATCAAGATAATTATGGTTTAATGTATATTTTTTCTTAATATTTTTAATATAATAGTCTGCAATTTTTTGTTTTACTTTTACTTTTCTAAATATATTTTTTAAAGATAAATTTAAAAATGGAACTTGAATGGTATCAGGTTTAAAATTTAATCCTGGAAAATAACAATATTCTTTATTTTTAGTTCCTGCATATCTAAGCATTAAAAGTTTTTTATAATATTTTTTATTATTAGTAACTATCAAGCCTGCTTCTCCATAAGCAGATAAATTTTTCATAGGATTCAAACTAAAACATCCTATGTCGCCAAATGTACCACAGTATTTATTTTGAAATTTTGATCCAAAAGCTTGAGATGAATCTTCTATAATTTTTAATTTATGCTTTTTAGCAATTTTATTAATTACATTCATGTTGCAGGATAGACCCGTATAATGAACTAGAAGTATTGCTTTTGTATTTTTTGAAATTTTTTCTTCTATTTTACTTGGATTAATATTTAAATCATCTTCAATATCAATAAAAACTGGTTTTAAATTATTAAGCAAAATTGGTGAAGAACTTGTTATCCAAGATAAAGGAGTTGTGATAACTTCATCTCCTTTTTTTAAACCTAAACATTGTAAAGCTAAATAAATAGAATCTGTTCCAGATCCAGTAAGTATTGAAAACTTGCATTTTAAGAATTTTGAAAAATCTGTCTCAATTTTTTTTATTCTACTACCTAAAATTAAATCTTTTTCTAACATAATAGAATTTATTTCCTTTAATATTTTTTTTCTTTTTTTAGGATTTATTATTTCTGTTTTTCTGAATCTTATTTTCATGAATTTTGATTTTTTTGAATTAACTAATTATATTTATCCATTTTAAAAAAAACTTATATTCTTTTCAGTATAATGTTCCAAGTATAGTTTATTCTAAGTGGTTCAGGCAAATTAGTCATATTATAAAATGTCCATTTCTTTTTAATTTTTGGCAAAAATCTTGTTTTATAGATTATTTTATATCTAAGCTTATCTATAATTTTATGAAAATACTTCCAAGACTTAAAATGAAGTATAAATTTTTTACCGTAGTATTTTCCAATAGTAGTATAATTTTTTTTAGAACCAATATAAAAAGCAGAAATAACTATTATTTTTGGTTTAGTTTTTTTTAAAACTTTTGAAAAAATATCATCAAAATCCTCAAGATGTTCTAAACAATTCCCAAAATGTAAAATATCACATTTAGTTAAATTTTTTAATTTAGAAACAAATTTTAAATTATTTGTTTGAATTTTGTTATTAGCTTTAAAAATTTTTTTTGACTTTTCAATTACATCTTTGAAATCGTAAATAATATAACTGAAATTTTTAGCATTTATTTTTTTTATTAGATCCACATAAGAGTTTCCAAGACCTCCTCCAAAATCAACTACTTTTACTTTTTTTTTAATTATTAGATTTGTAGCTACAACTGCATTAAAATCATAATTATAATTTATTATTCCATTTCCTACTATTTGATTTTTTATTTTTTTTGTATTTCTAGAAAGATAATCTTTAGTGTTATAAATATTTTTAGTTTGTATTTTTACATCTTTTGACGATTTATATATTCCACTGAAAATTTTAAAACTCATTTGATTTTTTGCAAAATTATATAATTAAGTTCCCTACCAAAAGTTTTTTTTAAAAGTTTATATTTTTTTTTATTATTATTTTGTAGTAAAAAATTTAATGTCTCTTTAGTAATTAAATATAAATCCTTGTTATTTCTTATTTTTTCTTTTAGTTCTTGAAGCAGGATAATTGAATAATTTTTTAAATATTTATAATTTCCATTGTTTTTATTTTCTTCTCTAAATATTTTAAAATAAAAATTAAAAAGAATCTTATCAATTTTATATCCTTCTTTTGCTGAAATTTTTATTTTTGGATTTTGAAAATCAAGGAAATTTAAATAATTTTCGTAAAAACGGTTTAAAAAAATTTTTTTTTGTTTTTTATTTGGATATGTATGATCTTTGTACCACGACCAATCATCGGTAAATTTAGGATATGTTTCAAGTATAGAGTAATTTTTTAAATTTTGTGTAATAGTATCTGGTGTTAAATAACTACCTATTATTGCAGGGTTTATAATTACATCTTGAATCCAATCTTTTTTGTTTCTACTCATATTTTTTAGTGAATTTAATTCTTCATTAAAAAAATTTAATAAAGTGGATGTATTATTTTCGATATTTTCTTTTTTTTTTAATATTTTAAATGAAATAATTTTTCTAAGAACATTTGCATACATGCCTGTAGCTGGTTGATAAGTGAGCAACATAAAGCCATTTGGTTTTAAAAGGCTAAATATTTTTTTAATAAGTTTAACCTCATTTTTTAAACTTCCTATCCATCCTTCACAAATTACTATGTCATATTTTATCTCATTTTTAAATTTTTCTAGAGTTATGTTGTTAATGTTTGGAATTGGAATTTTGTTTTTATAAAAGTTTTTTTTTATTTCAATTATTGCTCTTTTATTAGGTTCTACGATGTCATAAAAAATTGGTTTACAACTAGCCGTATACAATGAATTATGACCCGAACCTGGACCAATTTCTAAAACTCTTGATTTAGAAATTAAATTTTTAGTTAAACCTAATTTATTGTACAAGTAAGACCTTCTCATAAAGTGTTTATTTAAATTTAAAATATTTTGGTTTACTGGAGATATTTTATTTTCAGAATAGAAGGCTAGATGATCTTGAACTTTAAAATTAAATGTCTTCATGAATTTATAATCTATACTAAATATAATAAATAATTGATTTAATTTGTTTTAATAATCTATTTTATTTGGTATTAGCAGATATTATTATTAAAAAAAATGAAATTTTATCAAAAAACTAAGTGCAGACTTTGTAAATCAGATAATCTAAAAAAAATATTAGAACTTACACCTACTCCATGGGCCGACGATTATCGAAGAAAAGAAAATTTATCAAATCAAGAAAGTATCCCTTTAGATTTATATCAATGTCAACAATGTTTTCATGTTCAGTTAAAAGATATAATTGATGCTGAAGAAATTTATCTTAACTATACTTACGAAACAGAAAGTACACTGGGTTTAGGAGATCATTTTAAAGAGACTGCAAAAAGCATAATGGATATTTATGACAATAAAAATGGACTGGTGATAGATATTGGAAGCAATGATGGTATATTATTGAAATACTTTAAAGACTATGGCCTTGATGTTTTGGGTATAGACCCAATGCCAGATATTGCTAACAAAGCAAGTAAGCTTGGAATTAATACTCTACCTATATTCTTTAACTCAAAAAATGCTGAGGATGTTTTAAAAAAATATGGTAAAGCAAATATAATATCGTCAAACAATTTAGTTGCTGATACAGATGATCTTGATGATTTTGTTGATGGTGTAAAAAAATTATTAGATAAAGACGGTATCTTTTTCTTTGAAACATTTTACTTCTTTCTTCAGGTAAAAAATTTTGTGTGGGATTTCACTTATCATGAACATTACTCATATTTTTTAGTCCAACCTCTAAAGAAATATTTTGAAAATAAAGGATTTGAAATTATTAATGTAGAGCCAAATTTAACAAAAGGAGGTTCTATGAGGTGTGTTTTAAAACTGAAAGATGGAAAATATCCGGTTAAAGAAAGTGTAAAAAATCATATTGATGAAGAAATTAAAGCAGGGTTTTATAATGAAAACTTTATTAAAGAATATTCTGACAAAATTAATTTTTCTAAAAAAACTTTTAAAAAAGAAATATCTAAAATTGTTAATAATGGCACGAAAATTTCTGGTTATGGTGCATCTGCTACATCAACAACACTAATTTATCATTACGAAATGGGTGAGATGTTAGATTTCTTATATGACGATTTTAAAGTAAAACATAACCTTTATAGTCCTGGATATCATATTAAAGTTCTACCTTCAGAAGACATATATAAGAATAAACCTGAATATATAATTATTTTAGCTTGGAGATATCATGGTAAAATAATTGAAAAAAATAAAAAATTTTTAATTGATGGTGGAAAATTTATTTTACCATTGCCTAAATTTAAAATTATAGACAAAAATTATCTTGAAAAAAAAAATTAGACTTGCTTGGATAGGTTCGGGTTTTGTAGGCCAAGTTGCTCATTTATCAAGTTTTTCCTCAATTCCAGGTGTTGAAATAGTTGCACTTTCTGAATTAAGAGAAAAATTAGGAAAAAAAAATTGTAAAAGATTTGGCATAAAAAAATTCTATAGAGATTATAAAGTGATGTTAACTAAAGAAAAAGTTGACGGAGTAGTGTGTATTGTTCGAAGATACCAAACATACGAAATTGCAAAGGATATACTATCAAGAAAAATTAATTTATTTACTGAAAAACCAATGGCTCCAACATTGGATCAGGCCAAACATCTAGTAAATATCGCAAAAAGAAATAAACTAATTTACATCGTAGGAAATATGAGAAGACATGATTCTGGGATTAAAAAAGCTCTAGAATTATTCCAAAAAAGTTTAAAAAACGGTAGTTTAGGAAATTTTATACATTATAAACATTATGTTTTAGCTGGTGGGGATTATTGCAATATTGATGGGTATATTCCATCTAAAGAAAAAATTTCAAAAAAAAGAAATTATCCAGATTCTCCAAGATGGTTACCTAAGAAATATAATAAAAAGTATGAAAAATTCCTAAATTATTTTATTCATAATTTTAATCTACTAAGATTTTACTTCGGAAAGGTAAAAGAAGTAAAATATTCAAACTTTAACGATGATTTAGGTAATTTTCATTTAGATCATGGTAAATTTAAAGGATCATTTGATTTTTATTATTTAAAAAATAAATATTGGAAAGAAAAACTAGAAATTATTTTTTCTGAAGGCTCAATAGAAGTAGATTTGCCACCCGCATTTTTAAAAAATGTCAGCGCTTCAGTTAAAATTTTATCTAACAAAAAAAATACAATAAACCAAAATTTTCCCTCGTTCACTTGGTCTTTTAGAAATCAAGCAGCTTCTTTTGTTGAGTGTTTGAAAAATAAAAAAAAAGGAATTAGTTCTGGTGAGGATGCACTAAAAGATATTCAAGTTATAAACAATATTTGGAAAAAAAAATTTTATAATTTGTAATATACTTATTTAAATTTTTTCAAAAATAAATTTACTCTTTCTTTATCTTCGGGTTCAGGGGCCCATTTTGGAAATTTTACATCATATTCTTTTTTCCAAGGACCAGAATATATTTCATGAAAAATGCATTCTTTACTCTTAACAACTGGCATATGCCAAAAATTACCTGAATGTGTTCTATAATAAAATTTAGAATTTTTTTTTTTATTATATTCTTCTAATGATATTTTTTTAAGTATTTTGCCTTTTGTATTAAAAAGATATAGATCTAATTTTCCACTTATAACATGATAAGTTTCTGAATTTCCAGATGGGTGTTTGTGAGGTGGCATATATGAATCCTTTAATGCATGAATAATCATTTCTTGAACCTGTGAAGACCTTGATAAATGGATACATACTCTAGATCTTTTGTTATTTGAATTAATTGCTTTAACTCTCAATCTATTTAAAAGAGGTTTATTGCAAACAAATATTTTTTTTTTATTATTTATAATATTATCTAACATCAGCAATTGAATCTAAAATTCTCACTTTTTCTTTAATAATTTTATCTGCATTTATAAAACTTATTTTTAAAGTTTTTTTTGTTACGTCGCATGTTAAATTATTTTTGCATGCTCTTGGTTCTTTATATCCTACGTCTTTAAACTTTACAATTCTGTAATTCATTTTATTTTTTTTCTTACTATTTTTTTTTATTAAACTAGCAAATTTAACTCTAGATAAAACTTCATCTGAACAGATATGATATATAATTTGCTGAGATTTTGATTTTATTAGCTTATGAATGGCCTTATTAAAATCATTCATATGTGTAATTGTAAATAAATTATCTTTTGCCATTTTTGCATTATTTCTCAGTAATCTTTCATAAGTATCTTTGATCATACATCTATAATCATCTGACATATTAACATTTCTTCCTGTTCTGATTATTTGATAATTTTTATAATTAGTTTTTTTTAAAAATTTCTCTACTGAATACTTCGTTTTACCATAAGTATTTACTGGAATAGGTTTGCTTGACTCTTTATAATAACCTTTTTTGCCATTAAAAACTTCAGCAGATGAAAAATAAATTATTCTTGTTTTTTTTTTAATTAATTTTTTTATCAATTCAGTCGTTAAATTGTAGTTTACATTGAAGGATTTTTTAGGATTGTCATGAACCCATGCTACGTTGGTTTCTGCTAATAATAACATAACAATATCGTTCTGGGAAA
>MDTG01233136.1_pt1 | contig 38108 bp, 33 predicted proteins | sample 811421 | NCBI WGS metagenome assembly MDTG01 (sample SAMN05326645, study PRJNA326480) | marine metagenome | isolation source: seawater | place: Pacific Ocean: South East | collected 2011
AAGAGAGTGTTTTTCACTCTCTTTTTTTTGCCTTAAATTAGCGCACTATGAAGTATAAGAGAATTCTTTTAAAATTAAGTGGCGAAGCCCTAATGGGTGACAAACAATTTGGTATTGATACAGAAAAGTTATCATCTTATGCCAATGAAATAAAAACAGCAATAGATTTTGGTGTTGAAGTAGCAGTAGTTATTGGAGGAGGAAATATCTTCAGAGGCGTTCAGGTTGAAGGTCAAGGACTAGATAGAGTTCAAGGCGATTATATGGGCATGTTGGCAACAATAATTAATGGAATGGCTCTGCAATCAGCTTTAGAAAAAGCAGACGTTGAAACTCGATTGTTGACCGCTATTAAGATGGAGCAGGTAGCAGAACCTTTTATTCGTCGTCGAGCAATGCGCCACTTACAAAAAGGTAGAGTTGTCATATTTGGTGGCGGGACAGGTAACCCTTACTTTACTACTGATACAGCTGCAACCTTAAGAGCTATAGAAATTGAAGCGGATGTTATTTTGAAAGGTACTCGAGTAGATGGTATTTACACTGCTGATCCAGAAAAAGATGATTCAGCGACCAAGTACGACACTATCACATTCAAAGAAGTTTATGAAAAAGAGCTTAATATAATGGATATGACGGCTTTTACTTTGTGTAATGAGAATAAATTACCAATTGTTGTTTTTGATATTAACAAAAAACAAAACCTATATAAGATGCTTCAAGGTGAGTCTGTTGGCACCTTAGTTAACTTTTAGATTTTAAAATATGGAAGAAATAGAATTTATATTAGATAGTGCGAAAGAACAAATGGATGGCGCCATAAAGCATTTGGAAATATCTTTTTCAAAAATTAGAGCAGGTAAAGCTTCTCCTCAAATGTTAGATAATGTAAGTATAGACTACTACGGCGCAATAACACCTTTGTCACAAGCATCAAATATCAATACCCCAGACGCTAGAACTATCTCTGTTCAGCCTTGGGATAAAAGTATGCTTGAAGTAATGGAAAAAGCTATTATTGATGCCAACCTAGGGTTCAATCCGATGAATAATGGAGAAATGATTATTATAAACGTGCCGCCATTAACTGAGGAGCGAAGAATCCAGCTTGTAAAACAAGCTAAGTCAGAATCCGAAAATGCCAAAGTTAGTATACGTAACGCCCGTAAAGATGCCAACGACGAGTTGAAAAAATTGAGTGGTATCTCTGAAGATGTATTAAAAGACTCAGAAGCAGAGGTTCAAAATATAACCAATGAGTTTGTTGCAAAGATTGATGCTTTCTTCTCCAATAAAGAGCAAGAAATACTGACTGTATAAACTCTATTTTAACAATTGATAAAAAAGCTCGATTTTTCATCGAGCTTTTTTTTTGGCTCTGAATTTTATCACTAATTTAGCAGTCCCTATAAATAAACTATGTGGTTAACTATTGCCAGAGTAATTCTTAGATACAGAGCTGTTTTCATATGGATGATATTAGTGACCACGTATTTTATGGTACAAAAGTCATCTGATGTAAGTCTTTCCTATTCTATGGCTCGCTTGCTCCCCAAAAATTCTGACGCTCAACTAGATTACAATTACTTTGTCGAAAAATTTGGCATAAAGGATAATGTGATGATTATTGGAGTCAAATCAGACGACTTTTTTGACTTTGATAATTTTAAATCGTGGCAAGATTTTGCAGATAGTATTAAATCAATTCCTGGAGTTGAAGAGGTTTATTCCATCACAGATGCAGTTGATTTAAAGAAAAGTAAAGAAGAAAAAAAGTTACTTATCGAACCACTATTTGATAAGATAACAACACAAACGTCTTTACAAAAGGCTGTTGTCAATTTAAAAGAACTGCCATTTTATGAAGATAGACTAATAAGCGACAGTGCCATGCTTATGTTAGTTTCTTTGAGTAATGATTTTGTGACAAGTGGCAAACGAGTTAAGATGATTAACTCAATAACAGATTTAGGAAATATATATACTTCTGCAACACAAAAGGAAGTATTGTATTCAGGATTGCCATATATACGTATTGTTAATTCTGAAATGATCCGTAAGGAAGTGGGCTTATTTATCTTTTTAGCTCTTTTAGTAACTGCTATTATTTTATTTTTCTTCTTTAGATCTGTCAAGGTTATGCTAATTTCAATGGTAGTCGTTGGAATTGGCGTTGTTTGGTCTTTCGGAACTCTTGGTATCTTGAACTATGAGATAACAATTCTTACTGCTTTAATACCACCTCTTTTAATTGTTATTGGTGTGCCCAATTGTATTTTTTTGATTAATAAATACCATAATGAATTTAGGATGCACGGCAATAAGTCACGAGCATTGATTCAGATGATACGAAGGGTAGGGAATATTACTATTCTAACCAATACAACTACCGCACTAGGGTTTGCTACTTTTATACTAACTTCGAGCAAAGATTTACGACAATTTGGTTTAGTCGCATCCATTAATATTTTTGCTGTTTTTATTCTATCCTTATTGCTCATCCCCATAGTTTTTAGCTATTTAAACCCTCCTAAGAAACGTCATACTAGTCACTTAGATAGAAACTGGTTAAATAGTATGATTCAAAAAATAACCTACTTCGTAACTGAAAAAAGAGCCATTGTTTATTCGGCAACGATTGTGATTATTTCAATAGCTATTTTCGGGCTTTTTCAGATGCGTATAGCGGGAAATATTACTGACGATATGCCTCAAGAGTCGACGCTTTATAAAAACATTAAGTTTTTTGAAAAATACTACAGTTCAGTTATGCCTTTCGAAATAATTATCGATACACACAGGAAGAACGGTATTACTAGGCTATCAACTTTAAAACGTATTGATCAATTAACGGATACCTTGCTACTCTACAATGAGCTTTCAACCCCCCTTTCTATAATTGATCCCATTAAGTACTCTAAACAAGCCATTTATAATGGCAACAAAGAATTTTATCGTTTGCCGAATTCTCAGGAGAAAAGATGGTTGTTAGATTACACTATCAACAGTGAATCACCTAACGAATGGATGAATGCTCTTGTTGATGAAAATCAACAAATAGGACGAATCAGTTTAAACGTCACTGATATAGGCACTTCACGAATGAAGGAGTTAAAAGAAGAGCTGCGTTTGAAAGTTGATGAAATATTTAATCCTGAAAAGTATAAAGTTATTTTAACGGGTGCCAGTGTAGTCTTTTTAGAAGGAACAACTTATTTGGTTAAAAATCTTTTTATCAGTTTATTTTTAGCGATTTTATTGATATCCATCTTTATGGCTTGGATGTTTAATTCATTCAGAATGGTAGTCGTATCTTTAATTCCCAATTTAATTCCCCTACTTATAACGGCATCAATTATGGGTTATTTTGGGATATCTATTAAGCCATCTACGATTTTAGTTTTTAGTATAGCCTTTGGTATATCTGTTGATGATACGATTCACTTTTTAGCAAAATACCGTCAAGAATTAAAGTACAGAAACAACAATATTAAAGACTCGGTTGTTGCCGCAATAAATGAAACAGGTGTAAGCATGTTTTACACTTCAATTGTTTTATTCTTTGGATTTTTTATCTTTATAGCCTCTCAGTTTGGGGGTACACTAGCCTTAGGTTTGTTGGTGTCAATTACATTATTAATTGCTTTAATGTCTAATCTAGTAGTTTTGCCTGCCATGTTGTTGAGTTTAGAAAAATCACTTATTGAAGAAGCAATAAGTGACCCTTTACTTGATGTATTTGACGAGGAAGAGGATATAGAATTAAAGGAATTAACAATAAAGAACAATAACGAATGAAAGGAATTATCCTAGCCGGAGGATCTGGCACTAGATTACATCCTTTAACTTTAGCGGTGAGTAAGCAGGCACTTCCTGTTTATGACAAGCCTATGATTTATTATCCATTATCCACCTTGCTATATTCAGGAATAAAGGAAATACTGATTATTTCTACACCTCATGATTTGCCTGTTTTTCAGCGGTTGCTGGGCGACGGATCGTCTTTAGGGTGTCGTTTTGAATACAAAGTACAAGAAGTGCCCAATGGATTAGCTCAAGCCTTTGTCTTGGGAGAAGAATTTATTGGTGACGATAAAGTTTGTTTAGTTTTAGGTGACAATATCTTTTATATGAAGAGTCAAATTTTACAATCTAGTACCGATGTTGACGGAGGCTTAGTGTTTGGGTATCATGTTAATGATCCAGAACGTTATGGAGTAGTTGAGTATGACGATAACTTCAGTGTTATAAGTATTGAAGAAAAGCCTAAAAATCCAAAGTCTAACTTTGCTGTTCCAGGATTGTATTATTACGATAATGACGTGATTGAAATAGCCAACAATATTAAGATTTCAGCAAGAGGTGAGTATGAAATTACAGATGTAAATTTAGAATATCTGAAAAGAGGAAAGTTAAAAGTTCAAACCTTAGGCCGTGGCACTGCATGGTTGGACACAGGCACTTTTAAATCTCTTATGCAAGCCAGTCAATTTGTACAAGTTATTGAAGATCGACAAGGTCGTAAAATAGGATGTATTGAGGAGGCGGCCTACAAAATGGGTTTTATTGATGACAATCAATTACAGAAATTAGCAGAGCCATTAGTGAAAAGTGGCTATGGAAATTATTTACTATCCTTGTTAAAGAAGAGATGAAGTCTATAGATGAATTAAGAACATTAGTAGAGCAAGAATTGTATGGGCTAAAATACCCAAACTCTCCTGCAGATTTGTATTCGCCCATTGAATACATATTATCATTAGGCGGAAAACGTATGCGTCCCATACTATTGTTGTTAGCACATCAGCTATTCGATAAGGATATGCAAAAGGCTATAAAGCCTTCATTAGCCATTGAGGTTTTTCACAACTTTACCTTGTTGCATGACGATATTATGGATAAAGCACCAGTCAGAAGGGGTAAAGCAACAGTACATACTAAATGGAATGAAAATGTAGCTATTTTGTCAGGAGACGCTATGCTTATTCAGTCTTATCAATACTTGTGCGATTTGCCCTCAGATCAGCTATCAAAGTGTTTATCGGTATTCAATGAAATGGCTATTCAAGTTTGTGAAGGTCAACAGTACGACATGGATTTTGAAATTCAGGCTGAAGTAGGCATGGATTCGTACCTAAAAATGATAGAATATAAGACGGCAGTTTTGTTAGGCGCATCTTTAAAGATGGGCGCTATTATCGGTGGAGCTACAGAAAAGCAAGCCGACTCACTGTATGAATTTGGTAGAAATATTGGAATCGCTTTTCAGCTTAAAGACGATTTATTGGATGTTTTTGGTGATGAACAAACTTTTGGAAAACAAGTTGGTGGTGATATCATTGCCAATAAAAAAACATGTCTATATCTCAAAGCGCTTTCTCTTTCAGAGGGTAAGCACAAGATGGAGTTGGTAAACCTTTACAGTTCAGAGTCCGTGAATGATACGGAAAAAGTAGAGCGTGTGAAGTCCATTTATGATGCTATGGATATGCAAAGCCACATTCATATTTTGATAGATGATTACTACTCTAAAGCGATGAATTTTTTAAATTCTATAGACGCTGATTTAAGCGAATTGGAACGCTTTGCATCACTATTAAAGAAAAGAGAAAACTAAACCTACCCTTGTACTCATAAAAATAGGGCGAATTATGGGTAGAAAAATCAATAAAATTCAATAGTTTTGCTTTAACTGAAAAATTGATGGCAAACAAATTTTCTTTTCTAGGGGCTGTTCATACCAACATGATAGAAATCATGTATGAACAGTACATTGAAAACCCCGAATCTGTAAACAAAGAATGGCGTAATTTCTTTACAGGTTTCGATTTCGCTAAAGAAGTTTATTCTGAAGAAGATGAAGTTCCTGAAACATTTAAGAAAGAATTTCAGGTTATTAATCTTATTGACGCCTATCGTAAAAGTGGTCATCTTTTTACCCATACCAACCCTGTTCGTGAAAGGAGAAAGTACTCGCCTACACTAAATATTGAAAATTTTGGACTTGAACAGTCTGATATGGAAAATGTATTTCAGGCAGGTAGTCAAGTAGGCATTGGTCCTTCTAGTTTAAAAGATATTATAGCACACCTTCAGCAAGTATATTGCCAATCTATAGGGGTAGAATATATGTACATTCGTAAGCCCGACCAGGTAGAATGGATAAAAAACAGATTACATAAAAATAGCAATACGCCAACATTTAGTTCTGAAGAAAAGAAACAAATACTACGCAAATTAAATCAAGCTGTAGCCTTTGAAAACTTCTTACATAAAAAGTTTGTTGGTCAGAAGCGATTTTCTTTAGAAGGTGCAGAAGCCTTGATACCGGCTCTTGATGCACTTGTAGAAAAAGGTGCTGGGATAGGAGTTGAAGAATTTGTAATGGGTATGGCACACAGAGGCCGACTGAATGTTTTGGCTAATATTTTCAATAAGACTTACAGAGATATTTTCTCAGAGTTTGAGGGCAAAGAATACGATGATCGCCTTTTTGCTGGCGATGTAAAATACCACTTGGGATATACTTCCGAACAAAATTGTATTAATGGTAAGAAAGTAAAAATGTCACTTTCGCCTAATCCTTCACACCTAGAGGCTGTTGACCCTGTTGTACAAGGAATTTCTCGTGCCAAGATTGACCAAAACTACAAGGGTGACAATTCTAAAATCGTTCCAATACTTATTCACGGCGATGCGGCATTAGCAGGTCAAGGAGTAGTATATGAAGTCATACAAATGGCACAGTTAGACGGCTACAAAACGGGAGGAACTATACATATTGTAGTGAATAATCAAGTAGGTTTTACTACCAATTACCTAGATGCTCGTTCTAGCACCTATTGTACAGATGTCGGTAAAGTTACTTTATCACCCGTTTTTCATGTTAATGGTGACGATGTAGAAGCCGTAGTACATGCAATGGAAATTGCCGTAGAGTATCGTCAAAAGTTTCATAAAGATGTATTTATAGACCTTTTATGTTACAGAAAATATGGACATAATGAAGGCGATGAGCCTCGCTTTACCCAGCCCATGCTTTATAAGGCTATTAGCAAGCACCCTAATCCAAGAGAAATTTACAATCAGAAGCTTATTGGAGAGGGAATTGTAGGGGCTAATATTGCTAAGGAAATGGAGCAAGAGTTCAAGCAATTATTGCAAGACCGATTTGACGAATCCAAAGAAATAGAAAAAGCCTATATCACTCGATTTATGCAAAGCGAATGGGACGGCTTTAGAAAATCTCAAGATGCTGATTTTGTACAATCACCAGACACTTCAGTGCCAATGCATATTTTAAAAGAAGTTGCTAAAAAGTTATATACCGTTCCTGAGAATGATCTTTTATTTAAAAAGACTCAACGTTTGTTGGCCGACCAGAAAAAGATGGTAGAAGAAAGCAACCGATTAGATTGGGGTATGGCCGAGTTATTAGCCTATGGTACTTTACTACACGAAGGCAACCCTATTCGTTTGAGTGGACAAGATGTTGAAAGAGGAACTTTCTCTCACCGTCATGCGGTATTAAAGCTAGAAAAATCAGAACAGGAAATAGTTCCCTTGAATAGTATAAACCCTAAGGCTCAGTTTGAAGCTTACAATTCTTTGTTATCGGAATATGGTGTATTAGGTTTTGACTATGGTTACGCTATGGCATTACCGAATAGTCTGACTATATGGGAAGCTCAATTTGGTGATTTCAGTAACGGGGCACAAATAATGATAGACCAATTTATCTCTAGCGCAGAAGATAAGTGGAAGACCTACAATGGTCTAGTGATGCTTTTGCCACATGGTTATGAGGGGCAAGGTGCTGAACACTCTAGCGCTAGAATGGAACGCTACTTGCAAATGTGTGCTAAGCACAATATGCAAATAGTCAATTGTACTACACCGGCTAACTTTTTTCATGTGTTGAGAAGACAATTAAGACGAGAGTTTAGAAAGCCATTAGTTGTATTTACACCTAAGAGTTTATTGAGACATCCTTTATGCGTTTCCACTTTGGAAGATCTATCGACTGGTCGTTTCCAAGAATTGTTTGAAGACACACAAGTAAAGCCTTCTGAAGTAGAAAAAGTGGTGTTTTGCAGTGGTAAAATCTATTACGAATTACTACAAGAAAGAGAGAAATTAGGTCGAATGGATGTGGCTTTAGTTCGCTTAGAGCAATTGTATCCACTACCTGAAGAAAAGATAAATGCTGTTTTAGAAAAATACAAAGGCAAGCCCTTAATATGGGCTCAAGAAGAACCTAAAAATATGGGCGCTTGGACGCATATCCTAAACCGATTGCAACACTTGCCTTTTGAGCTAATTGCCTCTAGACCGAGTGCGGCTACTGCTTCCGGTTCGAGCAAACAAGCGGCTCACAGACAACGATTAATTATAGAAGAAGTTTTTAAATAGAACGTTATGCTATTAGAAATGAAAGTACCTAGTCCTGGAGAGTCTATCTCCGAAGTTGAAATCGCTCAATGGTTGGTGGAAGACGGGGACTATGTTGAAAAAGATCAAGAAATTGCTGAGGTTGACTCTAATAAAGCCACTCTAGCCCTGCCCGCTGAAGAAAGTGGTACCATTAAGCTAGTGGCTGAAGAAGGCGATACGGTAGAGGTTGGTCAAGTGGTTTGTATTATCGATACCGATGGTGTAGGCGAAGCCAAAACTACAGCGCCAAGTCAAGAAACAACATCAACAGCGAGTACTCCTAGTCCTAGCAAACCAGTAGATACCAAGGCAACACCTTTGGCAAAAGCTATTATTTCACATAACGACCTTTCGCCAAAAGACGTTAAGGGAAGTGGTGAAGGCGGAAAGATTTTGAAAGACGATGTTATGGAAGCAATGGCATCGGTTAAGACCGATGGGCCAAGAGGTATGGAACGCAAGAAAATGTCCATGCTTAGAAGAAAGGTCGCTCAGCGTTTGGTATCTGTAAAGAACGAAACAGCTATGCTTACCACTTTCAACGAGGTGGATATGACGGCTATTTTTGATATTAGAAAAGAGTATAAAGAAATTTTCAAAGAAAAGTACGATGTCAGTTTAGGCTTCATGTCATTCTTTACTAAAGCGATTACTACTGCCCTAATGGAATTTCCAGATGTCAATGCACAAATAGATGGCAAGGAAGTTATCTACCACAACTATGCCGATATCAGTATTGCGGTAAGTGCGCCCAAAGGACTGATGGTGCCTGTTATTCGTAACGCCGAGTTGATGAATTTTAAAGAGGTTGAATCGGAAGTAAAACGTTTAGCTCTTCGTGCTAGAGATGGAAAAATAACACCAGACGAAATGATAGGGGGAACATTCACCATTACTAATGGTGGTGTTTTTGGCTCTATGCTTTCTACACCGATTATTAATCCGCCACAGTCAGCAATATTGGGAATGCACAACATCGTTGAACGCCCTATGGCAGTAAACGGAAAAGTAGAGATAAGACCTATTATGTATGTGGCACTGTCCTATGACCACCGTATTATTGATGGTAGAGAGTCGGTCGGTTTCTTATGCAGAGTAAAAGAATGCTTGGAAGACCCAACTACTCATCTATTGAATGGTGATGTAAAAAAGAGTTTAGGACTCTAAAATTTAAAGCCAACTTATGTTGGCTTTTTTTATAAGTAATAATACAAATAAGATATGGACGTTTGTGGACTTAAACTGAAGTGATATGAAAATCCCAAATCTTATTTTTTTTCTGCTTTTTATAACGACATCCTTGTTTGGACAAGCAGTACAAGACACTATTTTGAAAGGTTTTTTGTGGGACAAGAATAGTCAAGAACCCCTTATGTATGCCAATATATACGTTTTGAATAACAATGCTGGGGTTATTACTAACGAACAAGGGCAGTATGCTTTGGATATTTCTTCCTTTTCTGTTGTGGACACTATACGTTTTCAGTATATGGGTTATCAGACTAAAGATATTGCCATTAGTGATTTGATTAATTCGGCAGATGTTTATTTGGAAGAGAATATCATAAACATTAGTGAGACCCTCATTTTTGGTCGTGAATTGGACCCTGCCTTAATTGTACAAAATGTATTGATGTATGCCGATAGCAATTACCGTTCGGATTATTCGGCTAGAGAGGTGTTTGTTAGACAACGATTTGAATCGGATATACATCGTTTTATGCTCAACTATAAGAAAAGTACCATTTCTGATATAGACCAAGAGGCACTAGCTACAGCAGAACAAAAACTTCCTCGACACTCTACTTCTTATACCGATTTTTTGGGCGATATATTGTCCTCACCTAACGAGGAAGATAGCATTCGCGTCAAGATTAAAGCCAATAGGGTGGTTAGTTTGAAAGACAAGGATATTACTGAAATAGATCAGCTTACTCAAGTTTTTGAAGATGTCTTTAAGAAAACCGACAGCTTAGAATATTGGAAAGTAAAAACAGGAGTTATAGGCGGTAAAGTGCATTTCGATTATGCTGATACGACCTTAAATTTGGCAGCAGATGAAATGGAAGTACGTTCTTTTGCAAATGGTTTGTATTATGATTTGAACGATTATGAATTCAACAACGAAGACATGTGGGACTTTTTACACAAATCTTCTCGTTATATCTTCACTTTGGCAGGCGGTACACGACTGAATGGCGAAGACATTTATATTATCGATTTTGTCCCACAAAATAAAGGAAAATACGAGGGGCGATTGTACATAGGCTTATCTTCCTATGCTTTACTCAGAGCCGATTTTCAATATGCTGAAGGGAAGCATGGCACAAATTTTAAGTTAATGGGAATTAACTATACTGAGCAGGAATTTAAGGTTTCAGTTTATTTTGAAAAAATAGAGGATAGCTATCAGCTCAAATATTTTTCTTTTAAAGACCTATCAACTTTTGGTATAGATAGAAAAATAGCCCTATTGAAAAAGAGAAAAAGACCACTTTTTGACAAAACCTTATTGGAGCTCAAGTCTGGTATTGATGTGCAAGTTAGCAACCAGAAATCTTTTGAATTTTTGGTTTTATCTCACGACCGCCTTAGCGAAAACGACTTTATCAATTTTGAAGAGAACAAAAAGATGAAAGTCATTTACGTCAATCAGTTTGACGATAGCTTATGGCAGGGGTACGATATTTTAGAACCTACCAAAAAGATGCGTGAATACCAGAAAATCATTTACAACTAGACTTTAATTTTTTATCCACCGATAAGTTTTTTCTTTAGTTCTTAAAAGGTAAACCCCTTGTTCCCATTGGCTGACATCCACTTTTTCGTCTTGACTTTGCCACAGCAATTGCCCTTGTAGGTTGTAGATGCTCTTTTCAGTTGTATTGTTGGTATGCAGTAGGCTTGTAGTAGGGTTGGGGTCTACAAAATCTTCGTAAGGGTCATAGCAACTTTGGGATTTGGTAGAAATGGAAATACATACAATAGTTATGAATAGATAGATTTTTTTCATGACACAAGTAATTTAAATAGGTTGTTTAAGGGGTAATACTAAATTGTACGAGTATCAGCTAATTTAAAAAAAAATAAATAAATCTAAAAATGAGATTTAGTTCATGAGGTGTACTTCTCCCAGTTTTATTTGGTTGTTTTTAGCCCCATTGTACCGTGCCTTCCATGAGTATACACCAACTGGGCATATTTGCTTTTCATAGGTTCCATCCCACCCTACATTGACATCATTACTATAGAATATCACTTCGCCCCATCGGTTCATTACCCAAAATTCGAATTGATCTGTACAGCCCAATTGAGGCGTAAAGGTTTCGTTCAGCTCATCGCCATCTGGTGTAAAGGCATTAGGCGTAAAGAACGGAATACTGGCTATCGGATTAATTTCTCGATAGAATTGATCTTCACAACCGAACTCATTAATAGTATTCAATTTAATTAGGTAGCTACCAACTTTATTATAGGTGTATTCTGAATTGGTGTCTTCGGCACTTACAAATCCATCGCCAAAGTCCCACGATAATGAATCGTAACCAGTAGAGAAGTTAATCAGTTTAATGGTCTTGTCACATTGACTAATTTCTTCAGGTTCAGTAATAAAATTAGGGCTTGGTAAATTGTGAACGCTTAGGTAGTCGTCCAAACTTAGTGTTGCCACACATCCCAATTCTGTTGTTACTTCCAAAGTGACGTTGTAGCTGCCACTAATTGGTAAATCTACATTGGGTGAGGGATTGTTATAGTTTTGGTTATTTATTTGCCAATTCCAAGCGACAATAGGGTCGTCAACTTGTGGAATGCTCTCATCTAACAAAGTGAATTTGGCAGGCGGACATGCATTGTCATTAGGAGTGCCAAATAGCACTGTGGGTAAAAATTTATTTTCCACAGATACCTCGTCTGTATAATTGCAACCGGCTGGGCTAGTTACACTAACGCTATATATTCCTTCATCGTTTACACTAATGGTTTGAGAGGTTTGCCCAGTATTCCATATGTATGCTATAGCACTACTACCAGCATCTAAAGAAACTCCACTTATGCCTTCACATATAGCTAAATCGGGCCCTAAAGAAAAGGTGAAATCATCAATACTTATACTCACACTAACGGTATCTCTACCGCCACAGCTTCCCTCTCCTGTTACAGTATAAATGGTATTTTCAGTAGGACTAGCAGTTGGGCTGTCCGAGGTATTGTCGTCCAATGTAGCAGACGGACTCCATTCGTAATTGCCACCACCACTTACGTTGAGCTGTATAGATTCGCCCGGACAAATAATAGTGTTAGGACTAATAGTGAAGTTGGCATCGTTAACAGCATCGGAATAGATTTCGATATCGCCATAGGACATTTTTTGTCCACCATTACTTCCTGTTCCTGTATAATCTACATCAATATAAATACTGCTCAGTTGAACATAGTCCGGGTCGGTAGGATCGTTAGAGTTTCCTTCAACAGGAATACCCGTTAATCCATAAACATAGTCTTGCCCAGCTATGTCATTATAACCTGCAAAACGTAGAGCATCGCCCGAAGCCCAAATTATTTTTTCGCATTCTATTTCTCCATTTGGGAGTTGCCTATTTCCTAAAGCAACACCGCCAGTGGTGTTGTCTGCATCGTTGGGGGTGTTGTAGTTGCCGACAGCATATTTTATAGTGCGTGTCCATACGCCACCTATTTTTTGGTATTCAAAAAGTCTTGAACTGTGTGCTCCAGGGGTGAAAAAATCGTTCCAACCGCCAAATGCGCCCCAACCACCTTGTACTTTTTCGCAGACGTACATCTTACCATCAGAACTAAAAGTAATATCAGAAATAGGATATGAGGCTCCAACTATCCCACTCATATAACTACCTGTATTGTCTTCCAAGGCAAAGCATAGTGTTTCGCTACCCGCAAAATCGCCTGTAGCATCTAAATCTATCGACCAGACAGAATTGTTGTCACCACTAGGGTCTGACAAAGAGTTGTCTTCTGTCCATAGTGAAAAGTAAACCTTTACGCCGTCAGAATCGCCATAAACATTTATTCCCCATAAGGCTTCACCATGACCACTAAAAGTACCTAGCGCTGTAGTATTTGCAGTGAAGGGGTCAAAAGTAGAGAGTAAATTACCTGACATATCAAAACGGTAAATATTACCGTCTTCAAAATTGGTAACGAATAATTGATTGTTCCATTTGTCATAAGCGATATTACCCAATCCATTACCTTGATTGGGAATTTCATTAGCACCATTTCCTGTAAAAATAAATGGTGTTACTATCCAAGTATTAGCATCCATTTTATAGACACCACCATCTCCAGCTACACCTGCTGATGTGCCTGTTGACCCACTCGATGATATGGCTTTGGTAGCACTGAAATAGACGTTTTTATCGGCATCTATGGCAATGCCAAAGACATCACCCATATTAGTTCCTTTCCAAGAATCATGTACTGTCGGGTCGGCTGGTGTGTTGAAGTTTGTTGCCCAATTCTGACCAAGAGTGGCAGAGGCATTGTCTTCTGTTTCGTATATGCTAAAAGCATCCCATTCACCACTAAAACCTGTCCAATGCGTAATGATGCCCATTCCATTGGTTAGCGGTTGAGCCACAGAAACAACAGAAAAAAACGTAACACACACAAATGTGAGGATAGAGTTAAGGTTAAGCATGTTAATTGGTTTTGAACTAAAGGTTGAGTATAAATTTACAAAAAAATAGATTAGGGACAAATAGTTTTTTTCTTGCAGTCAGAAAATCTTACGACTTCAATAATAAAATAGCTTTATTTTTTTTGTGGAAAGAAATACCGTAAATCAATAGTCAGATAATTGCCAGAAATATCCATATACTTGGCATCTTTTCCACCAGGAGCTAGAGTGTTGAAGGAATTGGTTCCATCATCAAATTCAGGATAACTTCTAGCCGTATTTTTCCAAGGTCTGTGTAAGCTAAAACCCAAATAAAAGATGCCTTTTTCAAGGGTTCTGTATTCCATTCCTAAATTGGCAATCAATGCCGATTGAGTACGCTTTCTTCTCGACGTACTTTGAAAGAAAAAAGGATTTTCCTCGCCAAAGCTTATGACGTCTGAAGCAAAAATATTAAAGGAATTGCCAAAGGCAGCATTTAAATAATACTTGTCTGAAACTTTGACATGGGATAAAATCTGAATAGGTAATTCGTAAGAACGTAAGGTGAAATTGCTCAAGTCTTGCAATCCTATATCGCTATTGTCAAGGCTTAATTGATACCTTCTATTGACAAGGTTCAAGCCTGTTTCGGTAGAAAAAGTAGAGCTCAAATTGTATCTTACTATCATTCCCAAGGATTGTCCAAAGCGTGGCGATAAGTTAAAGTTATATTCTTGCCATTGTGCAGATTCGTCACCAGCATCAAAATAAGCAGCGGCTATAATGGGTTTAAATTGCAATCCAAAGCTAATTTCTTCCAAATCGTTCTGTCCCTTCAACAAAAAAGGAAGTAATAAGAATGGTATGAGCAGTTGCTTAGTCATTATCAGCAATCACTTCTACTATTTCATCTGGCATTTCTCTTTTTAATAAGCCTTCAATACCTGATTTTAGCGTCATACTCGATGAAGGACATCCACTACATGCTCCTTGTAAAGAAACAGTAACGGTTCCTTTTTCGAATTTCTTCAAAGAAATAAAGCCTCCGTCTTGCTCGACAGCTGGGCGAACATATTCGTCCAATAAATCGGCAATTTTCTTTTCTATTTCTGAAAATTCTCTTTTTAACTCTTCTTTATGTGTGACTGTTTTGCTTTTTTTAGGTGAGGCATCTTCATTAATCACGCTACCCCCATCCATCAAATAATCTCTTATAAATTCACGCATTTCTAAAATAATATCACTCCATTCAATACCATTGTCTTTTTTGGTGATAGAGATAAAATTATTACTGATAAAAACACTTTCCACAAAAGGGAAACCAAACAATTCTAGGGCCAGCGGTGAAGCACTAGCTTCAGCTCTGTTATTGAATTCATAAATATTTTGATCTACTAACATACGGTTAGCCGTAAACTTCATAACCCTTGGGTTTGGTGTTGCTTCACTATATAAAGATGTTGGTATTTTAGTCATATTAAAGGTTTTCGCAAAGTTAAGCCATTCTTTTATCTTTGGAAATAAAAATATGGCACTTATCAAAGTAGTAAATGGCAAAGAACCACAATTTGGAGAAGGTGTTTATCTATCAGAGAATTCTACGGTTGTGGGAGATGTGGTTATTGGTGATAATTGTAGCGTTTGGTTTAATGCTGTTGTTCGAGGGGATGTGCATTATATCAGAATTGGCAATAAGGTAAATATTCAAGACGGTGCTGTGGTTCATTGTACTTATCAAAAGCACCCAACAGAGGTAGGAAATAATGTTTCTATTGGTCATAACGCTTTAGTTCATGGCTGTACGATTCACAATAATGTATTGATTGGAATGGGAGCAATTGTAATGGATGGGGTAGTGGTCGAAAGTAATTCTATTGTTGCTGCCGGAGCAGTAGTCCTTGAGGGTACTCGTATAGAGAGTGGCAGTATTTACGCTGGTGTTCCTGCCAAAAAAGTAAAAAGTCTAAGTCAAGAACAAACAGCACGACTCATAGAGGGTATTGCTGATAATTATGTGATGTACTCCTCTTGGTTTAGTGAATAGTCTTGATTTCTTCTAGATGAATATCTTCTCCAAAAAATAACTTCGCTGATTTTTCAAACGATAAGGTATAGTCTGATACAAAGAAGCGTTGTTTGGGGCTTTTTTTACTTAGTAGATTTTTCTTTTTCAGCACTTCTTTAATGTGTAAAGCCACCTGACTTGCGGAGTCTATAATATCTATTTCTTGAGTATAAAAATCACCAATAAGACCTTGAATAAGCGGATAGTGCGTACAAGCTAAAATCAGCTGTTTTATATCAGCAAGTGCTGGGTCTTTAAGGTAGTTATGAACGATAGCTTGGCTAATTTTATCATTAAAAAAACCTTCTTCAATCATTGCTGCTAATAGAGGCGTAGCCAACGACTTGACTTTTATGTTATTGTTTGCCGATTTTATTTTTTGAGGATAGACATTTGAATTAATAGTACCCTTTGTGCCTATAATACCGATGGTAGAATTGTTTTTTGATGTAGTGATACGATTGACAACGGGGTCAATAACATTTATAATTTCTATACCTGGGCACTCTTTCTTAACGATGTCATAAGCTACAGAAGATGCTGTATTACAGGCAATCACAATCATTTTGCACTGTTTTTCTTTGAGGAATAGAGAAATATTTTTTGAAAATTCTTGTATCGATTGAGCTGATTTTTCACCATAAGGAAGGTGTTTCGTATCACCAAAATAAAGCAAACTCTCATGAGGCATAAGTGATCGAATAGCTTTTGCTACGGTAAGCCCTCCTATACCTGAGTCAAAAATTCCTATTGGGTTATCCTTATTCACTTTTCTAAAATAGCATAAAAAAAGCAGTTTGCACGAAACAAACTGCTTTTATGAATGTCTTATTGTTTGTTATAGTCCTAACTTAGATTTTACCAAGTTAAGTACATTTTCACTTTCTGCAGCATAAAGGAAACTTCCAGCGCCAGAGTCAAAGATAAATGTATAACTACCTTCTTTGGCGACTTGATCTATTGCAGCCATAGCTTTTTCTCTAATTGGAGTGAATAGTTCAGCTTCTTTTTCACCTAATGATTGTTGAGCATTTTTTTGAAACTCTACAACTCTTTGTTGAATTCCTTCAATCTCACGAACTTTATCAGCCTTGATAATATCAGTGTAAGACGTTTCATTTTGTTGATACTCCACAACTTTCTTTTCATATTCTGCTTGCATAGCAGTAAGCTGAGACTCTAAGCCTTTAGCATAGGTTTGTAACTCTTCTTGCATAGATTGGCTTTCAGGCATCATAGCTAAGAGCTCGTTAGAGTTTAGGTATCCGAATTTACTTTGTGCTTGTGTCGATACCATTACGGCTAAGGACAAAGCTAGGGTCAATAATACTTTTTTCATTGATTTAGTGTTTTAGTTAATTTAAAATTATTTATAGCCTAACATTTTTAAAATGTCATCACTTTTATCTAGGCTAGGGTTACTGAATAGCATGATTAGGTTGCTTGATTTATCAAAGATAATATCATATCTTTTTTCGTTTGAAAAATCTTGAATGGCATTGTATACCTTGTCTTGAATGGGCTGTATTAGCTCTTGTCGTTTGGTATATAAATCGCCTTCAGGACCGAATCGTCTTCTTTGTAATTCTTTAGCATCTTTCTCTTTATTAATGATTTCACTTTCTCTTTTATTTTTCATCTCCTGAGTAAGTAAAATCTTATCCGCTTGGTATTTTTTATAAAGTTGATCTATTTGCTGATACAATTCTTCTATTTCTTCTTGCCAATTTAAGGATAGTTTATCCAGCTGATCTTGAGCTGAGCCATATTCAGGCATACGCTCAAGAATATAATCCGAATCAACATAAGCGAATTTTTGAGCATTAACCGCTAGTGAAGTCAAGCAAATTAGTGAGATAAGAATTAACTTTTTCATTGTTACTAATGTATTAAAATTGTTGATTAATAGAAAAATGGAATTGACTACCGTTAGAAGACGGACTTCCAGGAATTTCATCAAAGCCATATCCCCAATCTACTCCCATTATTCCCATCATAGGAATAGTCATTCTCACACCAACACCGGCAGATCGTTTTACATCAAATGGGTTAAATTTATTAGCCATATTCCAAGTATTACCTGCTTCTAAAAATGCTAATGCAAAAATAGGAGACTGTGGGTTTAATGATAACGCATATCTTAACTCTAAAGTATATTTGTTGTAAATAGTTGCTCCATTAGTTGGCGATAAGGAGTTGTTTTCATAACCTCTCAGGCCAACAACCTCTCTACCATCAACAGCATAGCCACTAAGTCCATCACCACCAACATAGAAACGCTCAAACTGTGTTAACTCTTTGTCGTCACTATATTTTCCAATAAGACCATACTCCAGATTTGTCTTCAAAACAAGCTTATCTGCTAGGCTATTGAACCAATTAGCGCCAAAGTTCCATTTGTGGTATTCAACCCAGGTATTTAAGTCTGCAATTTCTGATTCTGAATAGTCATCAATGCCATCTAATACCGAATAAGGTGGAGTTAGTTGAACAGAGAGCTTCATGTTTGATCCTTTTCTTGGGAATGTTGGCTGATCAACAGAATTTCTTCCCAATATGAAAGAGTAAGACATGTTGTAGAAAGTGCCATCTTCAAAGTTGCCAAAGCTATATTGATCAACTAAATATTTCTTTAAACTTATGTTTTGATATAATGTAAAGAAGTCATCGGGCCACTTCAATCGTTTCCCTAGTCCAAAAGATGCGCCAGTAACTTTAAATTCACCTCTTCCTTCATCGTCTCTATCTAATCCATTAGATGTAATAGAATGATATGCGCCAATAGTTAGAGAGTTGGGTTTTTTACCACCTAGCCAAGGCTCAGTGAATGAGATATTATATGATTGATATTGTACTCCATTCGAAGATGCTGAAAGACTTAGTCTTTGTCCATCGCCTGATGGTAATGGTGCCCAAGCCCCTTTTTTAAACATATTTTTTGCAGAGAAATTATTGAAAGAGACTCTAAATGTTCCGATGATTCTATCAGCACCATAACCACCTTGAAGCTCCACTTGGTCAGAAGATTTTTCTTCAACGATATAATTCAAATCTACGGTACCATCTTCTTGATTGGGCTCTACATCGATATTTAATTTTTCAGGGTCAAAATAGTTTAGTGTTGCTATCTCTCTTTGTGAACGCATAATATCGGCGCGGCTAAATAAATCGCCTGGCTTAGTGCGTATTTCACGCATTATAACGTGGTCGTTGGTTTTAGAATTACCACTAACAGACACTCTATTTACTCTTGCTTGAAGTCCTTCATAAATACGTACTTCTATATCGATTGTATCGTTTCGAATCTCCGTTTCTATAGGTGTTACTTGTGAAAATAAATACCCATTATCAAGATAGATAGAGTGGACATCTCTACTGTCAGGGCTTCCTAAAATTCGACTTTCTAAAATGCTTTGGTCGAAAATGTCACCTCTGTTAATGCCAACAATCGCCGCTAGTTCGTTATTGGAATATTTTGTATTTCCTACGAACGTGATGTCACCAAAATAATAGGTTTTTCCTTCATTTATTTTTAAGCCAATATTGAGAAGTTCAACTTCTTTGTTATAAGCAATAGAATCACTGAGAACTTTAGCATCTCTTAGCCCTTTTTCATTGTATTTAGCAATAATTTTTTGCTTATCATCTTCGTACGCTTGGTCTAAGAATTTTGAGGATTTGAAAATTCTGAAAAACTTCTTCTCTTTAGTGTCTTTCATCAAACGTTTTAAACGTTTGTCGGTAAATACTTCATTGCCTTCAAAGCTAATTTCTCCGATTTTAACTTTTTTGCCTTTATCGATGGCTAATACCAAAATAACGTGATTCTTAGTAATCGTATCTACCTCCTGACTAACAGTAGTGTTTACATTTAAAAAGCCTTTTTCTTTGAAATGGCTCGATATAATGTTTTTGGTATTAATTATTACGTTTTCAGTAATGATTTTCCCCCTCGCTAATTTGATTTTATCTCTAATTGCATCTATTTCTGATCGTTTAATTCCTTCAAACTTAAATTTAGAAAGACGAGGTCTTTCTTCAAGATATAAGGTAAAGAAAATCGAGTTTCCTTGAATAGATTTAACACGGATTTGAATGTCTGAAAATAGCCCCTGTTCCCAAAGTACTCGACTAGCTTTAGTAAGTTGGTCTCCAGGAACCATAATTTTTGAACCAACTTCCAGTGTAGAAAGTTGAATAAGGGTTTTATGATCTAAAAATTTTGTACCTTCAACATTAATGCCGCCAATGACAAGCTCTTTAGGATTAGCATAATCAAAGTTAGTGTTAGTTAGGCTAACCTGTCCTAGAATGAAATTGCTAACAAATAGGCAAATGATCGTTATAAGTAAACTATTCCTAAGCATTTTCTTTTTCAATTTGTTCACTGGTTTTACCAAATCTTCTTTCTCTTTTTTGATAGTTTACAATTGCTTTGTAAAGATCTTCTCTTCTGAAATCGGGCCACAATATGTCAGTGAAATATAATTCTGAATAAGCAATTTGCCATAATAAAAAATTGCTTATGCGTTGTTCACCACTTGTTCGTATTAACAACTCTGGATCTGGAATATTGTGTGTATAGAGATGATTTTGAATAAGATCTTCATTTATTTCATCACTTTTCAAATCACCATTTTCTACTTTCTTAACGATGCTCTTAATAGCTTGTGTTACTTCTTTCTTTGAACTGTAACTCAATGCTAGTACCAAAGTCATGTGGGTGTTGTTTACAGTTTTCTCTATGGTATTATTTAGGTTTTGAAGACATTTTTTTGGTAAGTCTTCTAGATTGCCAATAGCTTCTAATCTAATGTTGTTGTCCATTAGAGTTTTTGTTTCATCAAGAATAGTATTGACGAGTAATTCCATAAGGGCGTCAATTTCTTTTTTTGGTCTATTCCAATTTTCTGATGAGAAAGCGTATAATGTAAGGTATTTTAGCCCTAGCTCTGCAGCACCTTCAACGGTATCTCTTACTGCTTTTACGCCTACCTTGTGTCCAAAGATTCTAATCTTAGATTGCTTTTTTGCCCATCTGCCATTACCATCCATGATAATTGCAACGTGTTTGGGCAAAGTGTCTTTGTTGATGTCAGTATGTTGAGTCATCTAGTATTGACAGACTTTAGGTTTAGTGTATATCTTGTATGAAAGTGTTAGTCCAGCGAAATAATACCAATCGTCCCATAGGTTTTCATTGGCTCTATTTCTGTTGGTGTTAGCTGTCCAAGTGGTAATGTCAGCTCCTGGATTACTTGCAATGTAATTCTGTAAGTCGTTACTTCTATCGGAAAGATTTGCAGCGTCTATATTTTCCATTGTTAAGTATTGTGGACTAGCATATGTGCCTCCTACATCGTCTATGTAATCGGTAAATGTCTTACGTAATCCGTATTCTATTGCCATGCTAAATCGATTACCTAGACTGGCTTTAAACCCTACTCCTACGGGAATAGCGAATTGTATGAGTTGATAGGGATCTTTTTGTGGGTATTGACTCGAATATTGACCTTCAGTACCTAATGGTTGTAGGTCAAGCCATTCATTATTGCTTTGATTGCCATCGTTGTCAAATGGGGTGTCTGTGTCAAATTTCCTAGCTTGCGGGTTAAAGCTAAACATCGATATCCCTGTAAAGATATAGGGGGTGAAAGGATACCTTAAGTTGCCCGTTTCGTATGGAAAAAAGTTAAACTCTATGATTCCAGAAAGCTCATATATAGACGACTTAAAGTGTAAATTTCTATTGAACTTTGCAGTATCTATCTCATTTAGCTTATCACTTCCTCTCAATTCTCCAGCAGATATACCACCTCTTATAGCAAATCGTCTATTTAGATTTGTTTTGTATTGTATCGCTGTGGCTGGTCTTGCTAGCCTGAGGTGTTGATCATTTAAATCTCCAATATAATAAGAGGTCCCTAGCATTACACCTATTTCAGAATAGGGATCAATCCCTTGTGAAAAAGCATTATTCGAAGTGAAAATGAGTGCAGAAAAAATAAATATGATTAGTCTTTTCATCTAAATTATGTTGTTACGAATTATAGGTAACGCACAAATATAGGTATTTATGATAAAATAGAGTTAATTTCTTTTATCCTTACCCCACATGAGTTTTTCTCTAATGGTCGAAATAAAGCTTTGTTTTTCAAATTGTATGAGCTTTACCTTGTAATCGGCTTTACGTATTGTTAGTTCTAATTCGGGACCAATAGCTCGTGAACGACTGTCTAGTGCAACCAGAGCGAGTTCATCCCGTTGTGATACTTTTAAGGTGATTTTCGATTCGTCAGAAACTATTATTGGACGCACATTTAGGTTGTGTGGTGCAATAGGCGTAATGATAAAATTATTTGTGCCAGGCAAAACAATTGGGCCACCACAACTTAATGAGTAGCCTGTTGAACCAGTAGGGCTGGAGATAATCAGCCCATCTGCCCAGTAGGTATTTATAAATTCATCATCAAGATAAGCATGTATCCGAATCATCGAAGAGGTATCTTTCTTTAGAACTGTAACTTCGTTTAGAGCAAAGTTGGTTTCACCAAATAGCTTATTGTCGCTTTCTAGCTGTAATAATGTCCTTTCTTTGATAGTGTATTCATCTTTCAATAAATGGTTAATAGCATACTCTATCTGATCTGTAGAAACACTTGATATAAAACCTAATGTACCGGTATTAATCCCTAAAATGGGGATGTCTGAATCTCGAACTAATGTAATTGCCCCAAGTAGTGTGCCATCACCACCAATACTGAGAAGTATATCGGCTTTTTCTTTCAGTTCTTGAGGGGTTTCGAAAGTGTCAAATTCCTTTTTGAAGTTTATGTCAATTAAGTTATCATAAAACTGATTTTCAATAATCAACTTAACATTTTCTTGTTCAAGCTTATTAACTAAGTGTTGAACATATTTAGCTTTGGAGGGGTTAAACTGTGTGCCGAAAAGTGCAATTCTCATTCTTAAAATGGATTTGAAAAATGAATAAATAAGCCCCACTGATTGAGGTGGTTTCTACTGTATTCTAAACGTATGAGTTTATCGTAATAAGTGACAAAATCAAGACTCACTCCTTGACTCATTAAGAATATATTATTCAATTGATTTTCGTCAGGATATTGATTGTCAACTACCGTTCCCATATCAGCAAATATACTGAAGTAAATAGAATAATGTGTCTTTTTGAATTGCTCCATTTTCAAATATGGAATATCTAATTTTTGTTTTGGAACGAGTTCATATTTTAATGCTGTTTTAGACATGGCATAATGTTCTCCATCAAAAACATAGTATTCGTACCCTCTAAGATAATCTTCAAACCCTAAAGATTCGTTTAAAATATAGGGTAGGCTGGTGTTTGTTTGTGCTTTCACCTTGATACTATTACCCAGGTGCCACCTTGGTCTAAGGTTAAAATGATTTTCTGTCTTTGCTATAATTTGTAAATTCTTAAAGTCATTTTTTCTGCCTATAAAACCTGAGACTAACACCTCATTGAAAGATCCTTCGGTAGGATATGATATTGAATTTCTCTTTTCATTTTCATAATGATACTCCATTGATGAGAATTCGAACCGGTTAGATTCTACGCCTAGAAAATTGGGATTCAAAGTTTGAATTTCTTGTGGTGTTTCAAATATTGAATGTTTGAGGCTAAGTCTGTGTGTCAGGTTCAAATTTTTTTTATATTGAAGTGAAAATGAGCCGTTCCAATTTCTAAAGCGTTCATCTTCAAATTCTTTGTAAATCAGGGTATTGTCAATAGTTTTATAATGAAATTGTTTCATTCGAAACATTTCTAAGATGATAATTGTACCTAAGGTTTTGGTTTTATTGATGTATGGAATGTCGTATTCAAACAAATAATGTTCTTTATAGCCTTTCCTAAATTTAACTTTCAATATCTCGTTGCGCCCTCTAAAATTATACCAATTTAGAAACACCCCATAATTTAGTCTTGAAAAATCGTTAAAATTAGAGTTCTGAAGGCTGTCCCAGAAGACATTAAAATTACGTTCAGATATTTCTAAAATAGGATAAGGCCAAACATACCACCGCTCAACAACTTTTATGTTTACATCAATTTCATTTTTAGTAAATGATGGTTTTATTTCTATAAAGTTAAATAGCCATTGACTACTAATATTCAATTTGCTTTGATTGAGCTTTTCATTAAACTCTAGTTTAGTAAGGCTATCACCTATTTCAAAAGACAACTCTCTTAAAATAGTAGTTCTTTTGGTTAACTTATTACCTTCAATTTCAATAGAATTGACTCTATAGACGTCTTGCGCAAAAGTGGCAAATGCGGTAACTATTAATAGAAATGTTATGACTAAGCGCATTAGGGGTTGAGGTACCTCATTAATAAATTATATCTATCATCTAGATTGTCTTTGTTTTCAGACTGATTGTAGCTGGCGGCAACAGTGTATTTGTAGCGCTCAAAGGTCTGTATCACAGGGGCAATATCAACAATATTAAGCTTCATAGTGAGCTTCATAATATCTCTATCATCAACATCTGTAATGTAGGCACTGAGTATTCTTGCGCCATTACTTTCTACAATTTGAGCAATTTCACTCATAGCGTATTCTTTTTTATTCATCTCCAAGATGATAACCCCACCACTTTCTTGAATGGCAACAATAGACGCTAAAGAACGGATTAATGACTGGTGAGTAATTGAGCCAATGTAATTGCCGTTCGCCAGCATAGGTAGTAAGCTGAGGCTATACTCATCCATATAGTTGATGACTTCAAAAACATCTTTTCCTAAAGGCATAAAATAGAGCTGAACTTTTTCTTTAATGCTCAACAATTTATTATTCTCATCATGCATTCCCAATATATCATCTTCAGATATTACACCTAAAAGCTCATTATCTGAAACAACAGCTAAATGGGAAAGGTGATACTCTTGCATGATGGTCAATGCTTCAGCACCTGAATTCTGCAGCGTAATAGTTTGTATTTCCTTAGATATGAGTTTTCTTGTAATCATAATAGTTAGCAAACATAGTATTTTTACCTTTGTCCCTATATTATAACATCATCTATTAATGACAAAGTTAAGTGTTAACATTAACAAAATTGCAACAATTCGTAACGCTAGAGGGGGTAATATGCCTAATGTTTTGGATGCAGCAATACAGTGTGAAAAGTTTGGAGCTAACGGAATTACCGTTCATCCTCGGCCCGATGAAAGACATATTACCTATAATGATGTACGTCAAATAGCACCAATTGTTACGACCGAATTCAATATAGAAGGTTATCCTTCAAAAACATTTATCGACTTGGTGAAATCTGTTAAGCCACATCAAGTGACATTAGTGCCCGACGCACTCGATGCCATAACGTCAAATGCGGGGTGGGATACAGTTACTCATCAATCTTTTTTGAAAGCAATTATAGCTGACTTTAAAAATGCTGGTATTCGCACATCTCTATTTGTTGAAGCTGACGCAAAATATATAGAAGGTGCTAAAGCAATTCAAGCCGATAGAATAGAGCTTTATACCGAAAGTTATGCTCAACAATTTGAAGCAAATAAAGAACATGCTGTAAAGCCATTTATAGATTCAGCTATTATGGCACACGATTTGGGCTTAGGGGTTAATGCTGGTCATGACTTGAATTTTGATAATCTCGGTTACTTTGCTGCTCAAGTACCTTTTTTGGATGAGGTTTCTATTGGGCATGCATTGATTTCAGATGCTTTATACTTAGGATTAGAGAGAACCATAGAAAAATATAAAAATTGTGTGAAGAAGTGAAGTTGTATTCTAGAATCATAGGTCAAGGACAGCCTTTATTAATCATTCACGGTTTGTTTGGGATGTCCGATAATTGGCAGTCATTGGCCAAATTATTTGCCGATTACTTTGAAGTTCATCTTATAGATCAAAGAAATCATGGGCGTTCGCCACATGCTGATGATTTTTCTTACGAAGTTTTATCAAACGATTTGTTGTTGTATATAGAGGATAATAAATTGGAAAATTCTATCATCATAGGTCATTCTTTAGGCGGTAAAACAGCTATGCAGTTTGCGGTAAGCCACCCTGAGTTATTAGCCAAATTAGTTGTTGTAGATATTTCTCCTCGTTTTTATCCTATTCATCATGACAAAATTATTGCAGGATTAAAAGCACTTGATTTTTCAGAGCTTAAGTCTCGCTCTCAAGCTGATGCAGTTCTATCTGAACATATTGATGAAGTAGATGTTCGTCAATTTCTCTTAAAAAGTATGTATTGGAAAGAAAAAGGTCAGTTGGATTTTCGATTTAATCTAGATTCCATTTCTAAAAATATTGCTAATGTTGGTGAAGCACTTAACGAGCATGTTCGATGTTCAATACCAACTTTATTTATCAAAGGAGGTAGCTCAAATTATATACAAGACCACGATGAAGACCTAATATTTGAGCATTTCACAGATGCTGAAATAGAGACAATTCCTAATGTTGGTCATTGGTTACATGCCGAAAGTCCTCAGTCATTTTTTGAAATGACGGTGCGTTTTTGTCTTTAGTTATTGAACGATAATTTTAATGCGTTCGTTAGCCATTTCAACAAAATAAAATCCTGTTGTGATGTTTTCGTTTATTTCCAATTTATTCATCCCTTTTAGAAGATTCACCTTGTTTTCAACTACAATCTTTCCTTGCAAGTCAGAGATTCTGTATTTTAATGTGGTAGATATTAAACTATTAATCTGAATAGTAAACTTACCTTCATTAGGGTTAGGGTAAACTTGAATATTGCCTTGTACTAATTCATGTATTGATGCAGGAGAACAAACGTATTCGCAAGCTACTAATGATGAATACGTTCCACTTCCGTCCATTGGGTCAATACACGCTTCACCAACGCAATTAAATGACGGCTCTACTTGATTTTCTATTTCATTCATTCGTTCATTAAACTCTTGAAAGAACTGATTGGCAATATTAGCATCATGAATAATCATGGTGTTTTCATCATTATTAGTTTCTGCTGCACCTGACCAATTGTGAGAACCGGTAATAACTAATGGGTCTGAATCCGTATTATCGTGGTCAACAATGCAGTATTTATGGTGAAAGCTATCGCCAAATCCTTGATGTGAAATGACATTAACGCCTTCTTCTACTAAAAAATCATATTCTGAACCTTCTGTATTAATTTGTTCGATAATGCCATTTACTTCGACTCCACTTTCATGTTCTTCTGCAATAGTAGTGCCTAGTTGATTATTGGTGAATACTAAGAGAGCAAAATCGATTTCATCATCAGCAGATTTTAATGCATTAGAGATGTTCAAGGTTGTATTGTCAGTAGGAGAAAAATAAACTTCAAAATCGTTGCCGTTCACTATAAAATGATGTGGAGTATTATTAGTTTTATTGCTTCCAAACTTTGCGTTTTCATCGTCAGGTTCATTGCCATCAGAACCCCACATTTCATTGAATTCTAATTCATAAGTTCTAGCTACGGACTGGTCCTGCACCATAATGATATGGTTAGGGTCATCAAAAATCTGACTAGAAGTCCAGTTTGTTGAGCCAGAAAGCACCCATGCACTATCTGCTACATCAGCATCAATCACAATAAATTTATTGTGCATAATTCCCATTCCTTCAGGGCGTTCAATTCGTGGAATATTGCTGTTTAGAGTTCCTAAAGCAGCTGTCGTTGTTGATTCGCAAGTGATATACCTTACTCTAACTCCTCTTTCGTAGGCATCATTAATAGCGTTAGCAATCATGTTGTCCGAGTGGTTATAAACGGCAATATCAAGTGTAGAATCTGCTTTATCAATGTAAGCTTTAATGCTATCGTTGGTAAATACACCCGAGAATTGAGCATTTTCAATTGTTGCTACTGTTGTGTCAACGGGATTATTGAAACACACTCTTATTTTTCCAGAAGATGTTGATTGAGTAGCAAAAGCAAATACAGCGGAATATGCACTATCGCTGCCCTCATAGGATAATGCTTGAACATAATATATACTTCCTGCCTCAAGATTATCTAAAGAAATAGCATGATTAAAAACATAACCACTATCAGAATTTACAGTGCCTAGTTCAAGGTCTGTTGTTAGTCCGTAACTTAATTCTGAAGCAGCAATACTATTAGTTGTAAAATTTACGATAAAGCTTGTAGTAGTGATATCACTTTGTGTCAATGGTGAATTGTAACAAATGCCACCGCTGAATTCAAAATCATTTTCGTCTCTTACCAGTAACTGATAGCCATCAAATCCAGTAAATGAATATTGCGATGATATAGCAGTCAGTTTAACTGGGCAAGAAGGGATTAGAGTATTTTCTATATCACAATCAGCCTTTACATAAATCATTCCGTTCTGACCTCCTACACTAAAATTGTGTATTCCAACACTAAACAGTTGACCAGAATTTTCAAACACTACATTTTCAATACTTACAAGCTCGGATTCTGTCTCCTCTCCAATTGAATTTGGAGTAATGGTTTGAGGTGTAATACTGTATCCATTACCATGATTAATAAGGTTGCTAACTGGCTGAATTTCAAGTAGACCATTATAGTCAACTAGTATGCCAGTAACTGTAATGCTATCGCCTCTATTAACACCTTCTGTGTTTTCGGGGTCATAGATTGCAATTCCAGCAGTTCCATCTTCAATATAGCGGATGGGACTTCCTAGTTCGTCGCCATTTGTTACGACTCCACTTATAGTTACTTCAGAATTTTCAGCTTGTTGTCGAGCTGTGGCAATATCCATTTGAGCAAATACGCTTGTTTGACAAATAATAGCAGCACATAGTAAAAATATATTTTTCATAATAAGATGTTAGTTAAAATGTAAGTTTTGCAGATAGGTTTATTCGTCTGCCCATACCAAAAAATACCCCTGCTGATTTAGCATCAAATTCAGAGTAATCAGCATTATAGGAGTCGTTGTTTTGTGCATCAGAAATATAAACTTCGTTAAGCGCATTCAAGACACTTATACGGAAATTTATTTTTGTCTTTTTATTGAGTTTTAGGGTGTAACCAGCGTGAAAATCTACTAAGGAGTATGAAGGTATTTTCCATGATTCACGTCTAGCGTTTTCACCGTCTAATGATAGTGGGTCAAAGTCTGAATAGTAATCGTCAAAATAAGTGCCTCTTACTTTAAGATAAATATGGTCAAGAGGTTCGTAACGAATACTCATACCAAACTGAGTTTGTGCAGCATCACCTACATGAACACCTACAGCATCAAAAGATTCTACAACCTCATTTCCAAAATCATCAATTACAGCGTTATTGTTATCGTCATAGAATCTAACACTATCTTTAGATTGCCATGTCCAGTCTCCCAGTGACATCAAGCCTTCGATGGTTAATTTGTCGTTGAGTTTGTATGCCAAGTCCATTTCGATACCTTTGTGCAAGGCATCCATACCGTTGATATTGGCCTTTATAGGCTCATCATCTAGCATAATAGTTACTCCACCATTGGAGGGTTTGTTTTCCCAACGAGTGTAATAACCGTTTAAGTTAGCAGAAAATGAAGTCGAGCGATAGGAATAACCTCCTTCAACGGCTTTTACTATTTCGTTTTCAATATCTCGATATAGGTTATTTGAATAATCGTAGATATTATTAAAGCGAGGCGCTTTAGAGATGTATCCAATATTGAAAAAGACATTGTTGTTGAAGTCAATGTTGTAATTAGCACCCATTTTAACAGTCATTCCTCTTATCCACTTCCATGAGGTTTCAGCTCTTTGAGCTTCCGCCGAATTCATCGTGTATGCTACACCATTATGAATAATAGTGTCCTCTTTCATACTTTTTACAGCTCCAATGATATTACCGGCTTCATCATACACGATTTCTGTTAACACAGAAGTTCCTAAAGCTTCTACATAAGTGGTGTCATCTAAAATAAGGTCTTTCTTTTTAAAGTAGTCAATTCTTTTGTAAGCAGAGTTTGAGCCTGATAGGTTTAAAAATGCACTTAATTTATCATTGCTATATTCAAGTTGAGTGAATAGACCAGACCATTTTACGATGCCATCATTATGATAACCAACTCTATCACCGACTCTTTTGATTTGACTTTCTTGTAGTAAATTGTTGCCTTCATCAATAGCATAGTCGCCACCTAATAAGTCGTAAACTTCTCTGTAATGCTCTCCTTTATAATAACGTAAATCTACCCCTCCTGAAAGGGTAATAGGATTGCTGAGTTGATAGTTTAATGTCGATAAGGCGCCATACCAATAATGGTTATTTCTTGAACTTAACAAATAAGTATCTGATGCTTTTTCAGTTGAACTATAAAGTGGGTTGATGTTAGTATGGTTGAAATTATAAGCGTCTTGAAAATTGTATTGCCCATTAGAGTCTAAATTGTTTGTGTTACCACTAAGATTTGTCCCCCCACCATTTCCAATTGATACGTAGGCAATGTTTGAGACGTAAAATTTATCACTTACGGCCCAAAAGTCACGAAGTGAAAATTGAGGTTTATGGTAATAATTTTTCTTTGAGTTTAATGTTTCTGTGTTCGAAATAGTGTCACCATTTGCGTCAAGCTCCCAACGGTTTAAATTTCCCCAATGTTTGTTGTAGTTAATTCCTTTATTAGAGTAATCACCAAACAAAGTATCGTTTATACCTAAGTCGTTTGCATACTCGCTGGAGTATGTTGCGATATCGCTTTTATACGAACGTTGTCCGTGCTGTTGTGGTGCGCCAAGTGCCGATAAGCTAAGTGTATGTTTACCTAAACTCTTCTGTACTTTAGCGTAATAAAAGAAACCTTCACTAAAAGTCTCTTCAACAAAACCTCTTCCTCTTTTATACGATCCTGCAAAGGTAAACCCCCATCCATTCTTTAGTTTTCCCGAGTTGTAGCCAAGCGAGGTCCTCAGTTTACCATAAGAATCAACTTCTTGTTTGAAGCTGCCACCCTTACGACTCTCAATACCTTTAGTGAGTAAATTCATTGTGCCGCCAACCGATGGGATAGCTATTTTAGAAGCACCAAGTCCTCGTTGAACTTGAATATTGCTAGTTACTGCATCTAAACCAAACCAATTGGACCAATACACCCAACCGTTTTCCATATCATTAACAGGAATACCATCAATCATAACAGCTACATTACGTTGATTAAACCCTCTAATTGTAATTCGAGCATCACCATCACCACCACCTTGCTGTGTAGCATAAACGCCAGGGGTAGAGTTTAGCACCATAGGTATGTCTTGTGAAGCCAACTCTTCGTTAATCTTTTTGAGAGGTATGGTAGAAAAAGCGACAGGCGTTTTTCTATCAATAGCCACATCGGCAACAACTTGTACTTCATTTAGAAGAATAGTATTCAGTTTAACATCTAACTTTATGGGTTTGCCATTGAGAGTCAATTTTTTGACTACTTTTTCAAAACCAACGTATGAGATAGTGATTTCTAAAGATTTCTCGCTGGAAACAAATGCAAATTTACCATCAAAATCACTAATAATTCCTTTTCCGTTGTAGGCTATTGTTGCTCCAAAAAGAGGGTCGTTTGTAGTATTGTCTGTAACGGTGCCGCTTACACGTGTCTGTGCTAAAGCTCCCATTATTGATGCAAAACAAAACAATAATATGAGTTGGAGTTTCATTGAATTTAAATAAAAAAAAGTGCTGATAGTTTGCTATCAGCACTTTAAATTAATAGTTTTAGTTTATGACAATAGAGCTGGTCTTGACGCTATTATCATCAAAGATAATGGACAAGCTGTAAAATCCACTGTTTAAGTTCTGAGTGTAGATGTAAGCTTGAAGATTAGAATTTGAATAGTTGATTTCAACTTTTTGACCAAGAGCGTTGAATAGTTCGAAAGTTCTAATTGATTTGTTAGCACTAATGTTAATCGTTTGATTATTCGTTGCAGGGTTAGGATACAACACAAAAGAAGTTGAGTTTTCATCAATTGATGTAGAACCAGATGAACAGTCGCAAGTATGAGAGCCAAGCTGTGTCCATGTATTGATAGACAATGAATCCCATTCAGCAGAAGGGTCGAAAAGAATAGGGCTGCTTGTAACACCAGACTTCACACTTGCCTTTCTGATAAGAGTGTGGTTTTTTGTCCACCAAGCACCACCATTGGCATCAGTAAAACCTGCTGTTGCATCATCTGTCCAAGCATCACCAGGATCCTCGCCAATTTTTCCAATAATGTCAACGATAGTTCCATTTTTAGAAAGTGTCATGGCATCATTTCCATTCATGTATAATGGAGACGGGTAAACAGGAGCCCATTGATCGGCCATGTTGTAAAGTTCAACCATAATATAACCAAACTCATTAGTTGAATTAGTGTCAGAATTGGTAACTATCCAGGTTTCTCCTGCGCCAATTGATCCTGACAAATTCATTTCGTCAGAAACATCAGCAGAGCCATTAGAATAGCGGCCAATTGTATAGCTACTTAAATCTATTGCCTCACTAGTAGGGTTATAGATTTCTACAGCTTTATTGTTAGAAGAGCCTTCTACATATTCTGAAAAGAAAAGCTCTGAACAGTCTTGAGCAACAAGAGTAAAAGTAGAAAGTGTTAGAATAAAAGATAAAATTGATTTCATAAATGTTGATGTTTGTTAAGTGCTTCAAATTTAGTTTAAATTTCTATTATTTAAAGTAGAAATTGTATGCTTTTATAAAATTAACTTTTTTTTCATATTAAAGAGGATTTTTTTACGTTATTATGCAATTAATATTAAACCAACAAATTATTTATATTTACCAACTATAAATCATCTTATGTCAGATAGTTTAGTCATAATACCTACTTACAACGAAAAGGAAAATATTGAGCGAATAGTTCGAAAAGTTTTTTCGCTTAGTCACTCGTTTGATATTTTAATAGTTGATGATGGCTCACCTGACGGCACTGCTGATATTATTAAAAACCTTCAAAAAGAATTTAATGGACTTTACATACAAGAGCGTAGTGGTAAGTTAGGTCTAGGGACTGCTTATATTCATGGTTTTAAATGGGCTTTAAAAAAAGACTATCAGTTTATTTTTGAGATGGATGCCGATTTCTCGCATGATCCGGATGATTTGTTACTATTGTACGATGCGTGTAAAAACAATGGTAAAGATTTAGCTATAGGTTCACGCTATACTAACGGTGTTAATATTGTGAACTGGCCAATGAGTAGATTGTTGATGTCATTTTTTGCTTCAAAGTATGTCAAATTTATAACAGGCCTTCCTGTGAATGACTCTACTGCAGGTTTTATTTGCTACAGACGTCAAGTTTTAGAAATTATCGATTTAGCAAATATTAGGTTTGTAGGTTATGCCTTTCAAATAGAAATGAAATTCAAAACATGGAAGTCTGGCTTTGATATATTTGAAGTGCCTGTAATTTTTACGGATAGAAAAGAAGGTCATTCAAAAATGGACACCTCTATTTTCTTTGAAGCGTTCATTGGAGTTATACAATTGAAAATTATCAGTTTATTTACCAAATTCAAACAAAAGTCATAGAATGTCAAGCACTTTAATTCGAAATGCTAATTTGATTAATGAGGGTCAGATTATTCAAGCAGACCTATTAATCAAAGAAGGTGTAATTGCCAAAATAGCAACATCGATTGATGAACAAGCCGATCACGTCATAGATGCAAAGGGTAAATACCTTATGCCTGGTGTTATTGACGATCAGGTTCACTTTAGAGAGCCTGGCCTGACTCATAAAGCAGAATTATATACTGAATCTAAAGCAGCTGTGGCTGGTGGTATCACTTCCTTTATGGAAATGCCAAATACTAAGCCACAGACCCTTACCCAAGAACTTTTAAAACAGAAATACCAAAGAGCTAAAGAAGTATCACTAGCTAATTACTCCTTTTTTATGGGTGCTTCTAATGATAATTTGGAAGAAGTTTTAAAAACTGACCCAAAGACTGTTGGTGCAATCAAAATATTTATGGGTTCATCAACGGGAAACATGCTAGTAGATGACAAAAGTGTCTTAGAGAATATTTTCGAAAAATCGAAAATGTTAATAGCAGTTCATTGTGAAGATGAAGCTACCATACAAAAAAACACAGCTCATTATAAATCCATTTATGGTGAAGATGTTCCCATTGAACTTCATCCAAAGATAAGAAGCGATGAGGCATGTTATAAATCGTCTTCAATGGCAATAGAATTGGCCAAAAAGCACAATACTCGACTTCATGTATTTCACCTGTCGACGGCAAAAGAGATGGAACTGTTTAGAAACGACATTCCGTTAGAAGAAAAACGCATAACCGCTGAAGTATGTATTCATCATTTATGGTTTGACGATAGCCAATATGCCGAAAAAGGAACGCATATCAAGTGGAACCCTGCGGTGAAAAGTGCTTCTGATAGAGATGCTGTATTTGAGGCTCTTTTAAATGATCGGATAGATGTTATTGCTACTGACCATGCACCGCATACATTAGAAGAAAAGAATAACACTTACTTTAACGCTCCCTCGGGAGGCCCCCTTGTTCAACACGCTTTAGTCGCAATGTTGGAATTTTATCATCAAGGCAAAATAAGTTTAGAAAAAATTGTAGAAAAAATGTGCCATGCACCTGCTATCTGTTTTCAAGTTCAAGGTAGGGGTTTTTTAAGAGAAGGCTACGCCGCCGATTTAGTGCTTATTGATCTTGATAGTGAGTGGCAAGTACAAAAAGAAAACATACTCTATAAATGTGCTTGGTCGCCTTTTGAAGGGACAACGTTTAAATCTAGAGTTAGCCATACTTTTGTTAATGGACATTTAGCCTATTATGAAAGTCAATTTGATGAATCTATAAAAGGGCAAAGATTACTATTTGATAGATAACAAAAAAGAGGCTAAAAAGCCTCTTTTTATGTTTAGAATTAAGAATAATTCTACTCTGCAGCTTCTTCTTCAGTTGCTGTTGAGTCCATCTCAGCTTCTTCAGCAACAACTTCAACAGTGTCTTCAGCTGTAACTTCTTCAGCAACAACTTCAACTTTTTCTTCAGTTGTAGCTTCTTCAGAAGCAGGAGAACCACAAGCTACTAAGCCCATGAAAGCAATCGCTAAAACGTAAATTAAATTTTTCATTGTGTATGGTTTTAAAATTAAAATCACAACAAAGATAGTTTATATATGTTTATCATTTAAGATGATTAACTTTGAAGTATGAAAAATTTAATTTTGATTGTTGTTGTTACGATCTTATTCTCTTGTTCTAATCCAGTAGAATTTAATTCAAAAGGTGTTATCTCGGCAGATGAAATGGTGAAAATATTGACTAGCAGACAGCTCGTTGTTTCTGAGTTTAATACATTTCAATATCAAGGGAGTTTTTCAGAGAATCATGTAGATTCTTTACTAGCAAGTTCCTATGTGACATTAGGCTATTCAGAGGAAGATTTCAAAACAAGTTGGGATTATTATACCAGCAACGGCAGTGAAGACCTTCTTTTGATTTATGATAAGGTGTTGCAAGAATTACAGTTATTGGAGGAGAAGTCTAAGAATTAGTGTGTTCGTCTAAGAACCATTTGCTATATCTTTTGATACTATTTGATATAGGTATAAATGTATAATTCAATGCGGTTACTATTTTTTGGTTAGAAAAGCTTTTGTTTTTCATAGCTGTATTTGCTGTTTCTTTAGTCACTAATGGGCTTTTATTAGTGAAAATGGATTTAAGCCATTCTACACGCCATGCGACTTCTTTTAAAAAAGGGGTAACCTTTATGTGTGGTTTTGGTTTATTTAAGTTTTCTGCAATTTCATCGAAAATATCCCTATACTTCATCTGTTCAGAATTTAATATAAAACGTTCGTTGACAATATCACTTTTCAATAGTTTTATTAAGCATTCTGCAACATCCAACACATCAACATATCCGGTGCTACCGGTACTATAAAATTTTAAGCCACTCCACACTTTTTCAAACATTTGTGAGCTGCCCTTTGTCCAATCGCCTGGTCCTAATATAACGGATGGATTTACAATTATAGAATCCAAGCCCTCTTCAACACCTCGCCAAACCTCTTGCTCAGAAAGATATTTGCTAATAGCGTATTGAGTATTTACTTTACCTTCTCTCCAATAATCCTCTTCTGTCCTAGTTTTATTTTCTTCGGCACTTCCTAGAGTAGCAATAGAGCTGACGTAACCTAATTTTTGGATGTTCTGCGACAGGCATACATTGACAATATTAGCTGTTCCTTCCACATTCTGCTTCATCATTTGATCAAAATGTTTTGGATTGAAAGAAACAATAGCGGCACAATGAATGACCATATTACAGTCTTTCATGCCTTCTTCCAACGAGAATATATCCATCAGATCGCCATCTATCCATTCAATAGAGTGCAATAAATTCCTTTTTTTATAGTGTGAAAAAATATTTTCAACGACAGCTAAAGAGCTTTTTTGCCTTTTTAAAGCTTTTACTTTTTGTCCATTTTCGGTTAACTTTAGGAGTATGTGTGCTCCAACTAAACCTGTACCACCTGTTAAAAATATCATCTTGAACAAAGGTAGATAAAAAATAGCCCCAATTTTTTACATTATTTATATTTGCTCAAAAGAATTTATAATAATGGACTTTGTAGAAGAATTAAAATGGAGAGGTATGATACACGATATCATGCCAGGCACTCAAGAGCAATTGCAAAAAGAAATGACAACTGCTTATATAGGATTTGATCCAACAGCAGACTCTCTCCATATTGGGTCATTAGTTCAGATAATGATATTAGTACACCTTCAGCGATGTGGTCATAAGCCTATTGCACTTATGGGTGGAGCAACAGGAATGGTAGGTGATCCTTCTGGCAAATCCAAAGAAAGAAATATGTTGTCGGAAGATTTATTGCAGTATAACTTGAACAGTGTACAAAAACAAATGGAGCGTTTTTTAGATTTTGACTGTGGTGCAAAATCAGCCGAAATAGTCAATAATTACAATTGGTTTAAAGAGTTTAGTTTTTTAGATTTCATTAGAGAAGCAGGTAAGCATATCTCTATAAACTATATGTTAGCCAAAGATTCTGTAAAATCTCGTTTGGAAACAGGAATGAGCTTTACAGAATTTAGTTATCAGTTGGTTCAAGGTTATGATTTTTATTGGTTGTATAAAAATAAAAACTGCAAAATACAGCTAGGAGGCTCTGACCAATGGGGTAATATTACCACAGGTACTGAATTCATCAGACGTAAAGATGGTGGAACTGCTTTTGCTGTGACCACACCTTTATTAAAAAAGGCGGATGGAGGTAAATTTGGTAAAACAGAGGAAGGCAATGTATGGTTGGACAAACGACTAACTTCACCTTATAAGTTTTATCAATTTTGGTTGAATTCTTCTGATGAAGATGTTAAAAATTACATCCGTATTTTTACGCTACTAACTAAAGAAGAAATAGAAGATCTTGAAAAACAACACGATGAAGTTCCACATCAAAGGTTACTGCAAAAGACCTTAGCTGAAGATATTACAAAACGCGTACATTCAGAAGAAGATTTACAAGCAGCGATTACAGCATCTAATATTCTTTTTGGTAAATCAACATCGGATGATTTAAAGTCTTTAGACGAAGAAACTTTTCTGTCTGTTTTTGAAGGTGTTCCACAGTTTGAAGTTAACTCGTCTGATTTAGAGGGCGATATTCTTGATTTTCTAGCGGATAAAACTCAAGTTTTTTCTTCTAAAGGTGAAGCTCGAAGAATGATACAGAGTAATGCGGTAAGCATCAATAAAATAAAAATTACTGCTGATAAAACACTTTCTACTGACGAACTGATTTCTAATAAGTATTTACTTATTCAAAAAGGTAAAAAGAATTACTTTATGGTGATTGTTCGAGATTAGTTTACTTCAGTCCATTCTGAGGTGTCTGAAATTGTGTCTTCTGAAAGAACTTGTGCAGGTAAATTATTATAGTCGTTGACTTCGTTAGTAGTGATGTAT
>MDTG01152098.1_pt1 | contig 38102 bp, 42 predicted proteins | sample 811421 | NCBI WGS metagenome assembly MDTG01 (sample SAMN05326645, study PRJNA326480) | marine metagenome | isolation source: seawater | place: Pacific Ocean: South East | collected 2011
ACGCTCCGACTGTCGACGCGCTTCAAACAAAAGGAGCGCGTCGACGTAGATCTGCCTCCGCTGCTTCTAGGGATCCAAACACGGTGAAACTCGACCCGTAGTCGACCATCATCCACTCGTTGAGGTTTTCGAAGCATTCGTCGGACACGTAGTCATTGTTGAGGCCCTGGGCGTCCGGGTGCGTGCATCGTTGAGCGTATCCTTTTTGTGTTGGCGTGTACGACACCAAAACCGTCGGCGCATCGTGAGCGCGCGCTCTGCTTTTGTCCTTGCGCTCGTCGTAAACGCCCACGACGTGAAACGTCTCCCGAGTCAAATTGTGACGTGATTGTGTTTTCAAAGTGTGCGCCATGGAGCAGACAAGACAAGCATGGCATTCAGGCGATTGCTTGAAATCTGATTCGATCGGCCCCTTTCGCTTCAAAACAGACATCTCGCAACGGCAGATCAGTATTATGCAACGTATCGTCAGCTTCTTCACACCCTTGACGATCGTTGATCTACTAGTTCCGCTCGTGGAACAAGAGTCGGGCATTTCGCTCCGTGCATTGGATTGGTTGGTCACCAACTACTCGAAGAAGCACAATATTGTGTGTCGATCGCGAAACGGTACCCTGTTCAACATCTATCACGGTTACAAGGTTGCCCTCTCGCACTTTCGTCGCAAGAATTTTGATCCGTTTCGTCGTCGTGATCGCATCATGGTTTTTATAGACGACGAAATGACATGCGAGAGCACCGTTGGCCAATGCAACTTCCTGTATTGGGCATACCACAATGGCGTGTTGGCCTACGCGATCGAGAATGCAAAAGACATTGAAACGGACATGAATAGCGCGTCGGCCATGCACAAAGCGGAGCGTCGCATGCAGAAAGCGAATGGCGTCCCGCATCGTCGCCGAGAGCTTTCGTGTGCGCCGCGATCAAAGTGTTCCGTCTACCAAATCGAAACAAACGTCTCCTTTGATTGCATGGCATCAGATTCGGATGCGGATTTATTTGCAACGCATGCGGAAAATTGACGTCGACGGCAATCGATGCTCTGTGCACTTTAAGACGCGAGGCACTGTGCCGAATGCAGTGCGTCGAGCTCTCATGTGTGACGTCAAGAATTTCGCACCGGACACGCTTAACATTCGGACGAACACGAGTTGTCAGACGGATGAGTACATCGCTCATAGGATCGGCCTTATTCCATTTTCTAACGTGACCGACGAGACCGTCGCGACTCTCACCGTGCACGATCGTCTTGTGACGACTGATGACTTTCAGGGGGTCGTCGCATGCAGAGTTTTGCCCGTGATGCAGCTCGCGAGACATCAAACGCTCGATCTCGACGTGAGTTTCAAACAGGCAACAGGGATTGATCACGTCCGTTTCTCGCACATCACAAACGTAGGGTATTCGGTCGACAACGACGTGCAGAAGCTGTCATTCGAAACGATCAGCACACGCAACCCGGTGGAGTATCTGCTCGAGGCGATCGATGCGCTCATCGACCGCGTGGACCGGAACATTTTTTTCGTCGAGTCTTCGTACGATGCGAAGAAGACTGTGAACTAGTGCCATGCCCCGCGGATCAGCACGGTAGATCGAGTCCGGAATCAGGCTCTTGCGCCCCCTCCATTAAAAAAAATGACTGATTTAATATGAACGCAAGACATATGTGGGTGGCAGAGCGCAGAGCCTTGTCATTGACCGCCGCGAAATCCAAACTTGAGGATGGCAGCGATGACCCACAACACAGACTGACTCCGTTTTGCAGATTTTCGCCTGTACGTCAATTCGATTACATGTGGACCGTGTTACCGACCGCATCGGAGAGCCTATTGCGTTACGAGGCAACACGCCGTGGTCAAGAAGACTCCTTTGCGTATCTTCACTGGTACATAGACGAAGGTTTGCTTTGGCGTGCCACGCAAAACTACGGATTTAACTCGTCGACAGCCTCTTACAGTGCCTTGTCGGCGCGCGGTAGCTTCGAAGCAGGCGACGAGTGGCGATACACGTCCGATGATCAGCCCGACTTCTTTGCATGCGCGTACGTTCAGTTATGGCTTATGGACAGAAACATCACGCGTGAGTCGTTGTACAATGAAGAGTGGAAACGCCACCAGCCTGGGCTAGACGTTCCTTTCGGATGTGATGTGGGGTGGGATGTTTCTGAGGAAGATCACGTAGCCATTGTCCAAGCGGCTGCTCTTGTGAACGAAAAAGATTGGCCTTTTAAGGCGCACAGACAGCGTGACGGCACGTGGATTGCGCAAAAGGCGGGTGAATTCTATTTGCGAAATTTTGATGACTACCACGCCGACGATCTTATTCCTCCGCCAGACGATCCGACAGCGGAGGCCGCGTACAATACTGCATTACACAATATTTCGACTTCGTGGCCGTGGTGGCTACCCGCCAGGATCTTCTTCAGTCCTCTCACACCCGAAATCGCCTGGGATCCACATGGCGCCACCACTAGGGAAAAACAGGCATCGCTTTTGAGCTGCGTCACTCGCATGGATCTGGAAGTGACACCCGGCGTTGCCGTTGTTTACGAGCTCGCTCCACATATACAACCAGGCTCAGTGGATGCCTTTGAGCACTACAAACAATGGTGCATCGAAGTCGATCTCGAGTCCAACGCGCAAAGAGAGTACGAGATGCTTCGAAAACCAAGACCCGGTTGGGGCGGAAGAATGGAAGTCGTTTTGAAAGATTCACCACCCTGGTCGACCGATCAGCCGATCAGCTTGGAAACGCCCAATCGGCAAGAAATGATTGCTATTCGAACGTCGCGTCCGACCACATACTGCGTTCTTTGACACACCTCTCACAAACATTGGCACACCTTGCAAAAACGTAGGACAAGCAATGAGGTATTCTCCAAAGTCTGTGCACGGTAATTACTTTGGCACCTCTCACGGTGTTCACAACAAAAAAAATGAAAGGTCGCACGACATGCGCGCTCGTAATGCAAGTTCACCGCTTCGACTTCCTTTTCGATTTCTAGGCGCTTCGGACGATTGGCCACTGCTTCGCCGTGTGCCATGCCTTATCTCACCTGAGTCATAAGAATAAATGTGGCAGAGAGGAGGAAGGAAATCTCTTCTGATAGCACACGTCTTCGCCAAGATCGTCGCCTGAGAATTCCATCGTATGCGTCGCCATGCGCCCGCTCCCACTGGGATCTGGGAACGAAAAGTGGGGTATAAAGGCCGCCCAAAAAAGCATAGTGTCTCTCCCACAATGCAGTGCCATGTGGGGGTTGATTTCGTCCCTGAATTTTCTGTAAAAGTGTGTCATTGCGGTTCCACCGCATGTGAGTTTTACGCTATCGTCCGCGAGCTCGACGTGCATGAACTCGCGTACCGTCGCGTCATGTGCCTGAATGGTATACGTGAGATTACTCTTCATAGGCACGCATACGATGGGATCCTCTCGCTGAAACGCGAGAACGCTCATCGACAGTGCTGCGACTGCGAGCGCAAATGTGAGGAACATACCACTCGATAAATACGAAAATGTGCAATCGACGCCGTCATTTTTAGAAAAACTCTGTACTGTCGTGGTTCGACCGGATCGCACTTCTCTCCCGGCTGCAAGGTCGGCGCGTGACATATTTTTATTTTAATACGTATTATTTTTTTTTTCTAGCGTCGTATAAAAAACTTATGAAAGTTGTCACACTCATCGTGCTTTGCTCACCGTTGGCAACGACCGTGTTTCATGCGGACAATTACTGTTTGAGTCAGAATGCTACCACACCAAACAACGTCAAGTATGTCGATTGGCTGGCAGAACACTCGAATGGGAAAAGAAAACTGTATTTTACGGGTGAAGAGATTGACATTGGAAACCCTAGGAATTGCAACGCCATTTGTGGCAGCCGCGGCGGTATAATTCCAGGGTTTGACAGTTCAGGCGACACGACCGACTATGTACTGTTCCAGTATGATGCGAACACGAACATATGCGAGTGCTACGGGTTCGAGAGGCCAATAACTCCATGCCGCACGGCGGACACAGTCATTGAGTTTGACTGCTTCAGCCAGGAGGTGCTCGATCATTGGAATCTCTTTGTATACCAACAACCCCCCGTTTTTGATTTCGCACACGGTTGCTCCTCTGGTCCGGTGCAACGTATAATATAAAATGTTTGTGGCAGACGACGTGTCACCGCACCCTCATGTAAATTACTGCTCGACCGGACGTCATTTGCACCCTCACAAACGTGCAAGATGTAGAAGATCATACCAATACCCAACCCTGGGCGCGAAATGCCTTCTGAATGGTGGAGGCGGCTTTGTGGAAATGGTATAGCATGTGAATTGCTTTGTGGGCCTCACGTTCGTCGTCGTCCATTTTTTTTTTACAAGAAAAATTTCTTAGAGGTCCAGGCCTCACGCGAACTGCCTTGCGCCGTCCCCGACACCTCTACGCAAGGAGGGATAAATCTGCCAAACCTACTTGGCGTAAGACACACGGCCGATTTTTTGTTCATCGACGAGCCGATACGAACACCGCGCTGCTGCCGCTCCCCGTATTCTTGCGCCTTGTGTGCGTGTGTTTTCGTCATTGCATGTGTGCCCAACGGCTCGACAAACACGTGGCCAACAAAAATACCCGACCACACATCGACCGCACATCTGAGTGAGTCATTTGGGCACCCTCTTGCTCTTTCGGCGACGCACCGAACGTCCGGGTTGCACGGTAGCATCACGTCGAGATCCAGCCGGCGGCGACTTTCGCGGGCTCGCGGCCTGCGTACCGACGCAGCCTATGTTGCTGTAATTCCACACTCGCCACGCGAGGGAGTCGCCCACGGCGACGCACGCGTGCGGTCGCCTGAAGTAGTGGCGAACGAAGGTGGAATTGGCACGCGCGGCCGTGCAGCCCATGCGGACGAGGTCCTCGTACCGGAAGAAGCGCGCGTTCGAGATGTTGGAGCGCGCCCACGCCCCGTAGTAGGCCTCCCACACGCGGTACGCACCGGGTCGGCCGTGTTTGAGCTCCAGAGGGTGGCGTGCGATGACGGCGTGGAGGCAGTCGTGCGGGTGGCAGCTCGGGTGGGCGAGTTTCTGCACGAGGTAAGGATCCGAGGGCGAGTTGATGTGGCAGCCGTTGTGCTTCTCGTCGGACGAGACGGAGGCGGCGGCATAGAGGCAGGTGACGACGTTCGCGAACCAGCCCGTCCCCTGCCCCGGGCAGCCGCGGATAAAGACGCGCCTCATGTCAAAAGCAGTCGGTCACGCGTCCGGGTCTCTAGACTATATCGAGGGGGCGGGTCTTGAACGAAGCTCGATTTTCGTCAAGCAATCGAAAAAAATGCGAGTTTTCGCGACAATCCAGTCAGCACATCCACAAGCATCGTGCTCGCGGTGCTTCGGCACGGTCAACCGGTTTGGCCACATGCTCGCTGAGATTTAATGTAAACGCTAAGAAAACGTGAACCCTACATGTTTATCGTTTGCATGTTTTATCTCATTAATTGGGCGGTTGATCGGGTATTTTCGCCGCCAAATACGCTGATGCCTAAGACATTGTACTATGTCGACGAGGGTTTCTGCGACAATTTCCGTTTGCAATTTATTCAAGATCGATTTTTGTCTTGGACCTTTGACTGCACAGATTTGATGACGCTCATTCGGCGAGCGTTTGATGCATGGGAACACAACGCTCTGCGTTTAGGCTTTCAACAAACATCATCACCTCATCTAGCCCAGCTGCGCATTCTCGGTGTGACCCGTGCGCCCGATGGCGGTGGAACAAGCGCAGATGCCCTTGGCTTTTACAAATTCGAAAGAGGAGTCGGTGCAAGCATTCGCTTGTCATCTGATCGTTGCTGGTACACGGATCACGCGTTTTGTTTTTTGGTCCAAATCTTTTCATCGACCCTTACTTTTGGTGTGTTTGGCCTTATTGCTCGTCGTCTTTTCAACGGAGAGGACATGGCTGCGTCTTGCCGCCTGGATTGTCGCCTCCACGTGCGGCGTTTTTTATGCCATCGCTTTACGACCTTGCTTCGATTGTCACGATTTCCTGATGACTCTGATGCATGAGATCGGACACTCGATTCACTTGCGTCATTCGGACAAAATGAGCAACGTCGCAGCACATTACGATGGTTGTTTGGAATGGAATGACGCTACGCGCACAACCCGGCTGACAAATCACACTATCATGCACAGCATTTCGAAGCACAGGCCCAATGCATGCATAACGCAAGACGATGCAGATGCGATACGCATGGAGGCGCCTGCCAAGAACCGATTTGGTGTTACGAAACGGTGCATTTTTCCAGCTGTACTCGACTCGCCATTTTGCTGGTTTATTCGTTTTTCTTTGCATCGGGAATCATGATGGTCGAACATCTCGCAAAAAAAATACTAGCTAGTACTCGAGCACAGACTGCACCCGAAGCCAGCAAAGCATGTCCGCCGTTCCGTGGCATTCTTCCCAAAGGCATGCCACCCGCAGCGTCTCGCCCGATGCCACGCGCTCCTTTGGTAAAATTTGTCGCTGTGCGTTGAACGGTCCCGTTCGACATCGCACAGCCACAAGGGTTGTGTCTCAACAAACACAAATTTCGGCGGATGCACACAGGGAACAGCGAAACAAAAAATGTTTTGACAGAAAGAATGTCGAAGACATACAAACAGTGTCCGCATCAGATCAATTGCGGCCCGCATTGCAACGGCTATCCTTTCGAGTGCCCGGACAATGGGTGGCCGAGTCGATTCGGTTGCGACCACTGCACGGATTCGGGCAACTGTTGCGGAGGAGTCAAAAACGGCGAAGGACAGACGGGGTGCGGCGCTTTCCAGACTCCAATGTGCAAAGACCCCAATGCAGACTCATACCCTTGCAAATGTGGCGACATAGTAATGGAGTCGTCGGGCGTCCAACTCGGTGGAAACACAACAGAGTTGTTCGCCGGTAAGTACGGGGCGAACAACAATTTGGCCTTCCGCGGCATCAAGCCGACAGACAATGTCGGTAGCAAGTGTTACATCTTCCTGCCCGGGACGGGTCAAGACGTGCAAAAGGAGACTTACATTGACACATTCATGGAGCACATGGTCCAAAAGGGGTTTTGCGCGGCGACGATGAATTATTCAGACAACTCGATACCAGAGTATGCAGAGCTGAACGAAGAAAAGATCAAAGCCAAAGTAGGAGAGCTCTTTGCCGACAATGAAACGTCGGCGATCGGCAAGCTGAAGGCGCATTGTGCGTGCGACCACATTGTCGCGCACGGGTTTAGTCAAGGCGCACACTTGGCACTCATGGCACACGACGAGAGTCCCAAAGTTGAGGGTGTCCTGATGTTTAGCGGTGGCTGCGAGGCGAATTTATTCGACAATTGTGAGTATTTGCATTCATCTACGTTATCAAAGGACAAAATACGTGACATCAGCGCGCAAAACGACGGCACGCTGGGCTGTGGGTTTGCGGATAATGGTCGGACCGCTATTCATCAAGTCAAGCTCACTACAAAAGCGGATTGCGATCCACCCGACGATTGCGCGGTGGGTCCAAAGCGCACAGCTGGCAAGGCGATCGATAGCCAACACGATTGTCCTGCGGGAGACGGATGCAAGAATCAGTGCAAGTGCACTGAGTTCCAAAACGAGTGCTTCAACAAAGACAAAGGCGGATACTACATTCTGAAAGACGAGACCTACGGTCGCAACCATACGTGGTTTTTGCAATCGCAACCCGGTCCTTACTCTGTGTGGGAGGAGGCCCTGACGACGACGGAGCCCTTCAACGTTTTGAACAATTTGGACTGGTTGGCGTCGCAGGTGCGCTAGAATCGAGCACGGCGATCCATCTTCTCGCACGCCACGGCCGCCCGAGCGAGCCTCGAGAGGAAAGGAGGGGCTTTGGCGGCGTGAGGGCGCGACCCCTCGTCGCGACAAAAAGGACATGGCGGCCGCGCCTGAGATTTTCGTGCGCCAACGATCCCGCACGGCCCGCCTTCACGCCGACCGTCAACGATTCCTCCGTGACGCTCGTTACATTTTTGGTATTTTACCGAGCACAAAAAAATAAGCTGCGTGTCTCCAATTGACGCTCGAACAATTTTTTTGTTTCCAAAATGTCGTGCGCAGATGAAAGGTACGACAAGATTTCGGGAGATTATGAAAAAAGTGGACAACATCATTCCCAGAATCCGAGCAATGCGTTAGGATTTGTTTCGTAGCGAGTTCTCGTGAGGTCCAGAAACCGAGAATCCACGATGAACCGAAAGTACAACCTCCTATGCACGCGATGCGAGATTTCCACCGCGTCCCTCTGTGTCTCGAGTGTGACTAAACGATTTTTGCTGGTGTTATCTTCGTAGCAGAAATATTTCGCGTTCGCGTGCCTGGACGGTCACCGCACGAACAACCGCCTTTGGCTTGTCATTGACAAGCTCTATCGTCACATGTTCGACCTTTGCACGAGGCGCGTTTCGACCACTACACGCTCGACGGTACACACAGCACAACGTCGTGATTGCACCCACAACAATGGTGAGTGTCAAGGCGAGCCACGCAAACGTTTTCCACACAACCGTTCTAGTATGTAATTCGTGGGGAAGCGCGGGGTTGTCGCGTCTGCCCTGCTGGAGCAGCTGCCTCGTGTAACTATTCAGAAATTTGCCGCCGGGGTCCAACGAGTCTCGATACGCGTTAAACCTTGTTATCTGCTCGGTGCTCCAGAATGAGGTTTCGGACGACACCCAAAGCTTCCCGGAGTGCACCGATCCACCTCTTTTCAGTATTTCACGTTCGACTGTCTGGCGATATTCCAAATGATTCGAGTAGGCATTCGGTTCGCCGTAGTCGACAAAGGACGTTCCTATCGCGCAGATGTCCTTCTCATACGCCCACGACAGCCAGAATGAGTTCGCGCGTACCTTGCGGATGATTACCGAATACTTGCTGTCTTCGGCGTACGTCTGAAGTAGATCCACGGTCGCTCGACATTCGGATATTGGCACCGAGTATTCCTGATCGAAGAACGGATTGAAGAACGCCTTGTCTCGTCCGACGGTGGTAAGTTGCAACGTGGTTTCGGGTTCGCGATCCGGGTAGAGCACGCGTCGCAGAAGAAGGGGGAAGACATCGGAGAACATGTATGCAATAGACAGACCAAACGTTTCGTACAACGCAATTTGTGTTGAATCGTCGTCGTGCCTGAACAAGTTGTGATGATCATTCCAGTCTCTGTCGGTGATTGTGCAGGCCTCCACTCTGAATGTGCGCTCAGGAAACAGTGTGTTCGCGTGAAATGCGACAAGATTGTCGTCTTTCAAGCGGTCCTCCATGTCTTCGATACTGAGAGTGCTGGCGTGACATTGCATCACGCGTATAGGGAATACCTCAAATGTCAACTCGACGAGCACACCGAGCATTCCCAGTGAACTTGGCCACGCGTAGAATGTATCGTTGCTTCTGCTGAGCTCGTGGATGTTTCCGTCGGCCAGGATCGCAGTCAAAGTCTGGATTTGGTCGGAGAACGAGAAGAACGACAAAGTCCCATGAAGAGATGTCATCACGCTGCCTCCGACCTGTTGGTCATTTATTGACCCAAACCCCTTTAGGTGATAGCCGTGTGTGCTCAAGTGTTGCTGCACGTACCATATCGGACATCCGGCGCCGACCTTGACGGTTGTCATCGATGCGCTTACCTGAGGCGCATCAACGAAGCACATACCTTCCAGAGACAGCAGAATTGCACCGTTACAGTACAACGAGTTGGTTGCGTGGCCGGTTCCGATGACTCGAATCTGTGGATAGTTTGCGACTATGTGTTGAACCTCTTCGATCGTCTTGGCATGCACAATCTCGGAATCTTGACACGGATGCGTGCACCAGAAACATTTCCACACACCCGTTGCTTCCATACGCCTTGCGTGCAGAATTCCGGTGTGGCAAAGTGACGTCGGCGAATAGGAAACCCATAATAGCAGGGGAGCGGTCCAGAGGACCAAGAAGAATCCAACGTAAGCACACGAGCGGCATGTGCCGTTTTTCTTCTTGACGTTGTCGACGATAAAACAGATAGAACATGACGCCACAAATGCGCATACATAGAATGTCAGCACATAGAGTATTGCAATGATCATTATGATCACACTTGAAAAAAATCGGGGGACCCTTTCATTGGTCAAACGTGTTTTCCACAATCGCTGCGCAATTCAATCTTTCCATGCCGAGGCGGCATACTGTGCACACCGATCAGACACAACATGTGGACGGCTGTTAGGACGACGCTGCCACGCCGAGTGATACATATATTCCTGCTCCATCCGCCCGCCGGTTCGAATGTGTCATGCGATCGCCAAATCTGTATGAACCCAAAACAGCGCAGTTTGGTTATCAAAATGCCAAACGATAAAACTCCAGTCAAAAAAATCAGGACTGCCAGGTTTTTCTGGCAGGCAATTTTTGTTAGTTTAATCTGGATAGTAAGCTAAATAGTCAGCAGGAAGACCCAGATATTTTCCCACATTGTGATCAACGGAAATTACAAAAGAGCCCATCGTATATTTATAAATTGTATTTTTGTCAATTGGAACCAGACTACCGTTTTGTTGGTTTTTGGGGCTGTTGTTGGCTTTTTTGCTGGGGTATGGGGACATTTTGTATGGTGTGTGGCTTAATATTTGCAGGCATGATATATCGGCTCTCGTAAAATTGTATTTTCGTGCCGCCACTAAAGAGATAGGACAACTATCCCTTCTGCGTTTCCTTTGGAATTGTAAAGAATGCGATTGAATTGCGCGCTTATTTTTTTTTTTCAAAAAAAATCGATCCGACAATCAGATCTTTTTAGTCTTATTCGTCCTGTTCTGTATCGTCGCCGAAGTCATACTCGTGTCCTCACTGTGCCTCGCCAAATTGCCCGAAAATGTCATCGCGCTTTGGTCATGTCTTGGCTGGGTGTTAATACCTTTCACCTGCGCCCTCCCTTGTGTCGCTTGCAACGACTGCGTTGAGTGGTACCGGACGGCGTCAAAGAAGACGGCGACGAAGAATACGGATCGGAAGCGGGCAACTACGAAAAGGGTAGATGAACTTTCTTTTGACAGTGAGGATACAATCACAGAACTAGAAGACGACGACGCGTCCACAGAAAACTCGTCCGTGGAAACAGGAAATATAGTCATATGTTGAACTTCACGACGAACCCCAAAAGTGTTCAAGTCGTCGAGCTTCTCCACCGTAAAGTTTGTGGACGCGTATTTCTTAAAACTCCAGGCTCCACATCCTCAAGGCGCAATAGCTGGACACCTGGAGCAAGAATCGCGCAGAGCGGACGCCATGACCTTGGACGCGTGGAGGATCTTGCGCTCATACCAGAGCGCGAGGTGACTTCCTGGTGCCCAAACATGGCGCGGATCGAAATTCGACGCAATGGCCAAACAAAAAGTACCAAAGTCGTTCCATGTAGTGGCACGCTTCGCAATGTGCACAGGATGCAAACTGTTCCTGTAAATGTCTGTATCGAACAAGGCTGTTGGATTTGCGCACCACCGAGAGCGGCACGGCGAAAATGCCCTGAGAAGCGGTGGCGTGCTCAGGTGATGTGGAGGACGAATTCAAATGAGTTTGTTGCCATATTCCGATCGAGCGCGGCACAGACGACGTCAATTTATGTCCGTGCCAGTGAGAGATTGTAAATTTTGGGTCGAACTGCGGGCCGTGTCCCGTTCCGTCATAATAAGTTGTCAACTTTGCGAGTTTTTTGACGATTGCGATTGCTCGTGTTTTTCTCCAAGGTGCCCTGAAAAATGAACTCGCCGGTATACTGGCGAATATTCCATCCATTTCATAATACCTGGAGACCATCGCGAGGATCGGATAACACTCTGATCCGGTGTTGGTTGTTTCAATATCACACATTTCATCTTTGATACCATTGCAGTATCTATGATAAATGTTTGACGTGCAGGGTGTGTATTTGGAAAGTTCGTTTTTGACTACAGTCGCATTGTAAGCTTGACGATGCGTCACGATAAGGAATATACACAACATGTCGCTCTTTTTTTTCTTTTACAAAAAATAAATGTCACGCGTGGACGTTGCAAACGGCAAATATACGAGTCAGCCCAAGAGCCAACCACGCAACGAAAAAATCGAGCAACACGCCATCTCGTTGCCCGCTCGCTGTTGCGCAACCACAAGCCTGTGTCTGCTCTTCATGACAACGGTCCTGTTTGCCGCCCTCTTTGGGTGGGCATACACCCCCTCTGCGACATGCAAACTTCCTCCTGATATGTTCTACCACATCTATGCGGATGACAACGGCACGCTATCTGCAAACTATCATGCATACCATACAGCGGATGATGGGACCGTTGGGACAAGCGTTCGATACATGAGCAAATCTTTTGAGAATTCGGACGATAGAGATAGCACCAGATTGATCTTCTTTCGTTATGACAAGTTTGCACCGCAAACGTTGCCTCAGACAGTATTATATGAAAACATGGTTATTCAGCACATGGATGCACGGGAGAATTTCATCAAGGGTGATGTATTGACAGATGACGAGTCGCGTTCAGAAACAAGTATCAGCCAGACTGCTCAGGCCACATATCAAGTGATCCACGGCTCGGGCGTGTACGAATGCGTCAAATCGATCGTCGTGCAATATTTCAACGACAACATCGGAAAAGCGCGCAGGGTTTCCTTTCACTGACCGCGCTCTTCGTCTTAAAAGAGACGCCTTTCGGAGACCTTTGGGAATCCGTCTCCGCGCATGCGGATTGTCGCCGCCCGGCCATGAAACGTTTATCAGACGGAAAACAAATCCAAAAATCATTGGTTGTCGATAAAGTTGAGCGAAAACGAAAAGTTTGCGCCATGAAAATGGTATGGGGTGCCGTCCGGATTGCAGAAACGCAGAGTGAATGTTGCGAGGTTTTCTCCAGACAGAAGTGACGTATCGCGTGGCAACATGCGCTCCTCACGTACCATCGGAAAGAGCACGATCTTGGCAAAAGGCGTCGTGTTGTTCCGACCGTAGCCGTGTTGCAGGCCGACATTCTTCTTGAGGTCGTCAATGTACAAGAGGACGTATTCAGGATGATCAAGTGCGTGGACATATGGCCCGTCATACGGTGGAATCCGGAAAGAGCCAGACTGCGCTGATCCGTCACGGCCCCACTCGGTGGCACCTAATGGAAATCCGAGAAAATGGGCCGGAACGGAACGTGGCGATCCAAAGCACAGGTTGAACGGCGAGGTTTCGAGCGTCATCGTCAAACATTGCCCGACGGCATCAACCAACTCGTGTGTGGGCTTTACACGTATCGCCACGTCGATCTGTTCGTGATTTGGCACGAACATGTCATCCCGACAACCATTCTCGATCATCTCGACGACGATACCTTTGCCCGTGCCGCCAACTGGACAACTCGCAATCGACATTGGTTGCCACGCATTGCTGTCGAAGCTCGCCACCTCCGCGGTCTTCGAGGCACTCAGGTGGACAATGTCGCCCGGCTGAAGACCATGCGCGCACGGGATCTGTCCCATGTACGTGCGCAGGACCAACGTGTTGCTGATGGTGTCGTATTTCAGAATGATCGCCGTGTAATCCAGCGGTGGCGCGGCTTGGATTCGAAAGCGTTTCTGATGTCCGATTTCCTGGATACGATACAGGTTGCGCGGCACGATGCGCGCCTCGCTCGGGCATTCGACGCGGAACGCGGAGCTATAGGTGTCGAAGCCGCTCAGACAGACTGACCTGAAGCCGATGCGCGACGGATCGAATTGGGCCGGATGGTTGAAGAGCAGAGTAAAGGCGGCGGGTTCGATTTTGCCGTTGTTGGTGCGCGTCTCGCACGTGAAGCGGAAGCGGTTCTCTTCATATTCGACGGTGAAGCAAGCCTCCGGCATCGACCGCCTACACTGACGCGTCATCTCGGTTTCCAGCACGAGCGCGAGTTGCTCCGCACTGTAGCGTCCAACGTAGACGGGACATAAATGCTGGGCGCCGCTGGGATCGCGAAAGACCAAAAAGTGTCCCGTGACGGCGCCTTGTGGTATCCGTTCGACCATTCCAAAGTTGAGGCGATTCATGGAAAGCTCAAATTCTTGCGACAAACGGAGCGGTTGGCCGGTGCACATGGGACGCTGCGCCGGCGTGTACCATCCCGGTTCGAGTTCCGCATGCATCCACCCGTTAAAGGGGTCCGACGGCAGCACGAGCGGCGTTCTGTCGCCACTGCTCGCGAAAAAGTCAAACGACATCGTCTCCGCGTTTTCGGGCCCGCCGCGATGGAAACGACGCTCGTGGATTGCAGACGAATACCCGAGGATCGTCGCCAACTCCGATCCGTAGAGTCGCACGCTCAGCATTTGCGCGTCGTCCGGATACTTTGTGGCCTGCAGCGTCGCACGGTTGGTGGGAGCGTCGTAGACAATCTCGTACATGGCGAGCGCATCGGCAAAAGCTAACGCGTACGTGAGCACATCGCACAGGGCGCTCGGCGACGGGTACGCCGGCGCGTACAGGTAGCCGCCGACTGCGACATCGCACGATTGGCGTGGAATCAAGAACTCCGTTTCGGAGAGGTACTCGAGCTGTCCCGTTGCGTGGAGCGCATTCAGCGACACGCGTCCGAGCGATCCGCACAACAGCTCCACGTCGCCCCAAGCGAAGAGTCCGACAATACAGCGTCGGCCGTTGGCCCAAAGGCCGTGTGGGAACCGACATCTGACCTTTGACCATCGGCCCGTTTCCTCGCGAACCTCGAGCACCTCGTTGAGGCGAGGCGGGATGCGCAGAAGAATTTCATTAAAGTGTTCGCCAGTGACTTCCTCCAACAGTTTAAGATAACACGAGTCTGGTGTGAGACGATACGCTTCGGAGAAATAAATGCGATTCCACGCTTCTTCGATTGACCACTGCACCATCGGAAATTCGAGGCTTCCCAACATGAGTTTCACTGCCGAGAAACGGGGTTGGTCGCCGGCGAGTTGCATGGTGAATTCGCCTTCTTTGCGTGAGATGGCATCTCGAGTATGCATGCAGACTGTGTGTACAATCTGGCCGCCGCCCATTTTCTTGACGGAGCAAAAAAAAGAAGCAGGCTTGCGCGACGCACCGAATTTTTTTTTGTCTCGTACAACCAATGTCGTCGAGGACGAAGATAAAGAAGCTCCCAGTGTACACGAACGAAACGGGCATTGAGTGCTCCCCCCGCGCGACTACGCACATCTGTGGCGCGTTCCTCGCACTTCTTCTCTCTCTCGTCGCAATCGCGTCGCTCGGCGTCATTGCGGGCGGCGCTTTTTGGACCGCCCAGTCCATGTATCGTATCACAGACAAACATCACACCATGAAGGTCAAATTTTGCACATCAAGCCCTTCAACGGGGGAGACGACTCTCGACGACCTGATCAAAGAGTTGGGACCCTGTCCTGAGTGATCCGTCACCGTCCTTTTTTTTTCTTTGCACTGGTCAAATGACGTCTTCAAAAGTTTCAGTAGGAACCTACAACGAACACGTAGACTGTGGTCCGGATTCGCTGTATCGTGGTCTTGCTGGATGCTTTGGGTTTCTCCTGACATGCATGGTCACGACTTCACTCGCCGTCGTTGCAGGCGGCGTATTCTGGACGGCGCAAAATCTGGACCGCATCACGAATGCGGGACACTTTGTGCTGCTTGATGTGCAGGGCACCGTCTCGTGAGTAGCCTTGCCACTCTCAAAGCTCCGCATCCTTTGCGTATATTTGCAATAAGCGGACGAACACGCGCCAGCCGACACCAACCGATTCGCGCATCCGCTCCACGTGATCCAATACGAGCATGCAATTGTCACCGCCGATGGGTTGGGTGATCTTGCGTGCGACCACGACTGGCTGATTGTTGCGATCAAACGGGATCCCTGTAATTCGACACAGGCCCGATTGCTTTACGAACGTATCCGCAACGGTCTTTGCATCCACTCGATAATCGGCGGCAAGGCGATCGAGACTGTCCGTATCGAGCTGGTATTCACACTCGCTGTCAGTAGACACATCGCTGTCTACATCCGACTCATCGTCGCGTTCGTCGCGTCGACCCATCTTTTGACGCACACCCCAAAAAATGTTTGCGCGATCTCAACGCACTCTCCACGTAAAAAAAAAAGCAGACCTGACAAAGCCATGGCGACAATGAGCCTAATGGGGATGGCTTGTGCGCTCTTGCACGGCAGCTTCTCAGCACAAGCTTCGCGGGACCTGGTGCAGTATTGGCGTCCTAAGCCCATGTTGATGAGCGACAGCATCCACTTCTTGCCAGACTCGAAACGCAACATCGCCAAGTATGCGCGAGCAGTGATTTTGCTCAATGACGGGCACGAAGCATTCGTCAGTATCGATGTGGGCAAGATGAATCTGTACATTCATCGCGATTCCCAAATCGTGCTCTGTATGTGGGACGCAACCGAACATCGACGCGATGTGGCTTTCTCCCGTTTGCGCGAGTGGTATCGCGACAGCTTTTCCGACAGGACCATGCTCACGGCCCACTTGTGTGCGGACGAAAGAGAAATGTGGGAACGTCACATCGACTTGTGATGCGCCTGTCACACCGTGGGTGCGATCCAGATGGGCACGTTCGTTGCGTTGGCGCACACGTTGCACTCCGGGGGCGTTAGCCGAATACGAGAAAGACACTGTTTATTGAATATTTACTTCGGACAAAGAAGTAACTTCAGATGGATCCCTTTGGTACATTCAATTTAATAAGTAAACAAAACGCAAATAGGAAAAGCCTAGGGTTGTCTGACATTGCAATTTCTTTACTGTTTCATTTGTTGTTTTACATCTGTACATTTGTGTTTGATTTGGCGTCTGGGGGTGTTTTTTTTTATTTCCACCACGGCGCAAGACCTGTCCTGAAATCGGTTTCTGTCCACCGCGTCAGCACGACTTTCTCATCGACCACTTTTACATTGGCCAAGGCCAACGAGAGAGGTGCGGGACCGCGAATCACCTTACCGGTGGAATCGTACTGTGATCCGTGGCACGGACACATGAATTTATTTGCTGCTCGATTCCATGGCACAACACACCCAAGATGCGTGCACACGGCGTTCAACGCGTATTTCTCCAGCGTGTCATCCTCCTGCACAATCAGGTAATGTGCGTCTCCCTTGAGACCTTGCACCAGGCTGCGTTCGGGGTATGGATGCTGTCGAATCCATTCGCGTTCTCGGACGGCCTCTCCTTCCGCATCCAATGCGACTAATCCAGCATTAGCGTTGCCCGATCCAGAAGGTGGGACCAGAAAGTACAGAAAACCACCCAGCATCCACACCACGGGAACACCCACCGACGCAAGCAGCAGGCAGTTCATGATCGTGCGTCGTTGCATGTCGGGGACAAATGTGTATTCTTCTTGAGATATGCTGGGTGGAGATCCAAGTTGCATGATCGGGGAGACCGTGATTCGTGTTTGTACAAGCGGAGGTCTGTACAATCCAAATCCTATCGTCGGCGCGATCGACAAGAGGAACATGTATAGATCTTTGTTTCGTGCACCGAAAAAAAATGAACATTCGGACAAATCGGACCGTGGAATGAACTGAGATGGTGATTTTTTACCGATCAACACTCGACGAGAGATTATTTTATTTGGATCAACAAATGTGGAATCCACTTTACAAAGCAATTGCATTGAAAACAGCAAAATGGAATGATGTATACATGCGGAATCCAAATGAAGACGGACCACAAGAAAAGTTAATCACATTTGATAAAAACATAGGAGTGATTCGACTTCCCGATGATATAAATATAACGCATGTTGAACAAGATCAACAGTATCCAGGAGGTGGAGATTTTCCAGTTAATCCTTTTACATTTTTCATTATTGGCAAAGAGCCGTATTGGAAATTAAACGAAAACTATGCAATATACACATATACAACAAAACGACCGTTGAAACTTTTGTATGTCCATGAACTAACCACGCTTCACGATATGTTGCAAAAAAAATTGAAACCCGAAACATTTGAGCAATTACCTTACAATCGCGACGATCCGTCATTTCCATACGAAGCACTCGGGAAAACATATGCATGGGATTATCTAGACATGGGTTTGATTTGCGAGGTGTTTGGTATGGATGGAATGATTCGCCAAGATGAAATTTGCATTTGTGCACCGTATGGAGATAAATTAAACTTTGTCCAAAAACAGTTAATGTTGCCTACAACACAATACGAAGGAGAATCTATTTACTATACACCTAATGAGTCTCTTGTACAAAAAATAAGAAAAGAATTATCACTTGAACAACTTTTAAATTGAGTCGAAACACAATCGTCGGAGTACAGAGGCGTCGACTTGACCTCCGTGGCCGGGGGTCGATCGACCTGTCCGAGACGCAGCTTGTTACATTTTGGGGTCATTTCCACGAATGCATCTGATGAAGCACGCATCTTCTTGCACGGGAACGGACGAAAAGGTGGTCGATACCAAGGACCACGCCAAAAACGACGAGGATGAGGAGACTCAAGGAAGAGAGCTGCATCTGGTGCGCACACACGGCACAATACGATGCTTTTTCTGCAGATGTGATCGGACTTGAGCTGTCGGAAGTCGACGAAATGAACTCTCTCGGACCTGCCGTCATCTGCTCCTCGAGACTCGCCGCAATTACATCGTCCACCGTTGCAAGCATGCCAAAGAGTAGGCACATGAGAAAATATTACTGGTGAGTAAATCGCACATGTGGTCCGCAGAGCAGCGTGCCAGATTGATACACGAGTCGTATCGCAGTTCTCTACCCAGTTCATCTTCCGACCACTTGCCGTGCGCTTCAACATCAGACACCCATGTTGTGGTCTTGCTCGCATTTGGCCCCATCGAACGAGACATCCAAAGGGTTAAGAAGCTTGCAGAGTGCAATGCCAACACATACATTCTCACGTGCACGTGGGAGGATTTCGACATGGAATGGCGCCAGGCGTTGGAACATTCGAAACAGTATGTGCAGCACATTCCATGCAATTTCAAATTCATGTGCGAGCGGTGGAGTCGAGTAGAAGAGGACTTTTGGGTGCGTGCCAATTTGCATAGAACGTTTCACGAGATCGATCTTCCACACTTCAAACCGGATCATTTTGTGAAGCACGTGACAATCGACACCCGACAATTGTCAAAAGATTCGTCAATACTCAAGGCAAAATGCAACAATTACATCAAATGCGGAAACGGGGTCTTGTACGTGAACCCCCCGTTCCAAAATGTATTGGAAAAACTGGCAAAGCTCCAACCCGCGTCGTGTTCTGTGCATTTGGATCATTTTTGGCTGGAAGATGGGTACTTTCGCACAAATTACGGATCGCAATGGTTTGCGCCTGGAGGGTGGTGTGATTACTTTTTGAGTATTTTTAAGTCATACATTCCGTCGTCGCAGTGCAATTTTGTCACCATACCGGTGGATGTAGAAAGGAATGGAAACCCCGGAGAGGTGAGCAATATGCTGCAAAAAGGCGTTTGTGAAACGTTGTCGGTGCTGAGCTCCGATTCCGCGGAAAAAACAAAAACATTCAGCTTGGTGCACAACATAGCGAAGCTCGTTTATGCGGACTCGGTGCACGACCGATACCTGAACAAGATCACGCCCTTTGTCATCGTCACAGCATCGGACAGACTTGACAATTTTGAAGAGAAGATGAAGAGCGCAATTTCGAGCATGACCGGGGGCCAAGGGATACCGGTTGGCGAACTCGTCGAAGAACAAAACTGTGTCAAAGTTGCGGCAACGCCGAATGCTCCAAATGCGAAGAAACGGAAACTGTCTGTTGCGGTGGCTCCCACGGAGACAGCGACGCCTGTAGTTACGCACGATTAACAAAGTTTGGGACGGGGCTCTCCAACCGAAGACCGGGGACCGCGGTGAGCGCACCAGAAGAAGACGCGCCAGCTCAAACCAATTGACTCGCTATTTGCCTTTTTTTTGCGTGGACATTTCTTCTTCCATCGGCGTGTCGAAATGAGTCGACTGCACTCGTTGCCGTCGAGTCCGTATTTTCGCGCCGGTGGGATTCGCCACATCGGGACGGAAGCGTGCTCCGCCCCATCGCTTTTCACGCCGCGTCGCACTCCACGCAGCAGCCGTGAGCCGATGGAGCTCGCGCTCTTCGGCCGTCATCGTGCGCAGTGGCGCTTCACCTCGAAACAGCCGGCCAAAGTTGAAGCCGATGTTGGTGGCGCCCAGGCGGAAGAAGACTTTTAAACCCCGGCCGACAGACGACTACTTGATGCCATCGCCAGCAAACAGTCCGTGCACGATGCCGTTGCGAAGGCAATGCTTGGCCGTCATGGTGAGCTCTTTTTGCAGGATCGAGTTGATCTTGGTTTTGGTGAGGCGAGTCTTCTGCTTGTACAGCCGCCGCAGCGTCGCCATGAGTTGCTGCGAGTTTGCCAACTCGTCCTCGAGCTCCGCATACTTTCCCCAAAACGTCGTGCTGACTTGGTGGATCAAGACAACCGAGTGTGGCATCGCGAAGCGCCGCTGCCCGCCGAGGAGCAGAAACGTGCCCGCGGAAGCCACGAGGCCGTCGGCGACCGTTGTCACCGGCATGCGCCCATATTGGATGTGGTTCATGGCAGACAACCCGGCGTACGCGTCGCCGCCTTCGCTGTGGATGAAGAGGAGCACATGCGTGTGCCCCGACGCAAAGGCGGCGTTCTGTGCCTCGTCGAGGTGCTTGATAAGCAGCGCGACGCTCTCGCGTGTGACGGGCGCGTGGAAGTACACTCGATGGCCCGATCGGTATACCGTCTTCTCGAGGGTGTCGGATGTGTCGCCGTCCGAGGGGTCTGTCTCGGCGCGGTGGGTCGGGTGTGGGTGGAAGCCGTAGCTGCGTTGTTGACGGACGTGACGAATCGGCGGCATGCTCGATACGCAACGTTGCGCCAACAAGTCTGATGCGCCGCGCACGCACGGACGCGCTCGGTGGGCCGACTGTCGGTCATTGCGGTCACTGTGAGTAAACACGGTCCACCGAAGCTCACCCACCCCTCCCCCTCATGAGTGATTGTCTCCAGTCGGTATTCTACATCTTCATCTTTTTACCTTTGCTTGTCGTCCCGTTGCTGCCCTTTGCGCGCTTTTTCTCGTTTGTGTCGACGATTGAAATATTGCGCTTTGCGTCCACCTCGACGCGATACGCCTTGATCGCGTCCGCAAGTTCGTTCAACTCGAGCAACCAGACCGCCTCGACGGTGGTCCGCTTCAATGCGTCAACCTGCTTCGCCAATTTGTCGGCCGTCGCACGCAGCTGCGCGCTGCGGTCAAGTGCGAGCGAGAAGAGACCGATCTGCATGTATTCGAAATTGTCGTGATCATAGTACCCGCTGGTTCGCAGATACGTACAGAGCTCGTCCTTGTTCATCTCCGTCGGTCGGATCGTTTTGAGCGAGATGGCCTGAACAAAGAGTGCGCGACTCTCGGCGATTCGTTGGTCGTGTTCGAGCGCACGAATCTGCGCCGTCAAGCGCGCGGCGTACAAGCGTCGGCGCGTCGCCGCGTGAGCATGGAAGATGTCTTCGATCGAGGAGTAATTCCTAAGTTTGCCGGCATCGTCAAAGAAGTTGAGATAGTTCAAGCTGACGCGTTGGCTGAGTTTCAGCTCCTTGACCAGGTTTTTGTCTTGCAGTCGGGGCTTGGTTTTGATGATGATGGCGACACCGTCGTTCGTAGAGCAGTCCGTCACCTTGAGCACAAACTTGTTGTCGCCGTCGCCGATCAAATGCTCACGCATCCAATCAATATACGGGCCGGTCCACACTTTTGGCGGCAACTCCGTGATTTCAATGGTGGTCTCGTCGACAATGGCATACACTCCCGTGAACACAACGTCGTTCCCCTCAAGCGTAGTCGTCCCTTTGAAGCCGTAGTAGGAGGGTGTCATTGGTGCCAGTGTCGCGTTCGGATCCCTGACGAACTTGCGGGTATTTTCGACAATTTCGAGCGCGTCGTACGGCGGGCAGGTCGCCTTCCAGCCTGTGCCGATGCCTTCGGAACCATTGATGAGCAGAAATGGAACGATGGGACAATATATCACCGGTTCGATCGAACGTCCATCGTCTTCGGCCAGCTCAAGGACCGCGTCGTCCTCCTCGCGAAAGAATTTGCGCGCGCATGGATGACGCTCAGTGAAAATGTATCGCTCGGCCGAGTGCTCGTTTCGTGGCATGTGCCGACTTCCAAACATGCCGTTTGGCTTTAGCAATGCGACATTGTTCGCACCCATCCACGGTTGCGCCAAATGCACCAGCGTTTGCACCATGGACGACTCGCCGCTGTGGTATGCAGTGAGCTCGGCAGTGCTTGCAGCCATCTGAGCCACCTTGATCTCGCCAGGCTTGCGCTTGAAAGCGGAAAATATCACCTTGCGCTGCGATGGTTTCAGACCGTCGATCACGTTGGCAAGAGAGCGTCGATTGTCATTGACACAATGATGGATGAGCTCGCTATCGCAAAATTCCGTGAAGGTGGTTGCATCAGCGCTGTAATCGACAAAGCTTGTGTCGTCGACCTGCATCAGCCTCTGCTTGCGGTCGTCAGCTCTCGACGAGTTGAAGAAAGTTTGGATCGCTTCCTTACACGATTCTCCCTTATGCGTGACATTGATCAAATGCTTGTCAATGTTTGAAAAGTAACGCTTTGCATCCTCGGTGTCCGATGTGCCAAGGCCCTTGTAGTACTTGATCGCGGTGGGTGTGCGCCCCTGAAGCCACGCGTGACATTCAACTTGAGAAAAGAACCATCGCGTCTCGGCGCCGACGCGCGCTCGCACGATTGGCGTCGCGAATCGCTGCACAAAGTTTGGGTGCACTTCCAGCAAGGACGGGAAGAACGTCTGCAGCCAATTGAGCAAAAGTCCAGTGATGTGACTGCCGTCGTGATCTTGATCGGTGAAGATGACGATGTTGGCGTATGGCAGCGCCTGCGCTGCCTCCAGCGAGTACGTCCGGTGCGGATCCAACCCGAGAATTTGCGTGAGGTGCATGATCTCGCGATTCTCGAGCGCTTTTTTCGCGCTCAAGCCGTTGACATTCACAAGCTTACCGCGTAGGGGGAAGACGCCGTGGTGATCCCGACCGATGATGCCAAATCCAGCGACGGCTAAGGCCTTTGCAGAGTCCCCTTCGGTGACGTAGAGCTTGCACTTGTGCTGCTTCGAGTTCTTCTTGAGAGCGGGTTCGTACTTGGAAATGCACACGTTCTTGTCGCGTTTGATTGTCTTCTGCACAGCCTTTTGGTCTTGCGCCACAAACAGATGGCACATAGACTCGAGCAAGGCGCCCGCAAGCGCTCGACACATGGCCGGAGAACACGCAAATTCGACGAGTTTGTCGGCACGCGTCTCCAGCTTTTCCTTTGTCTGCGTTGTAAATGAAGGGTTGACGATCACCGCGTTGATCACCACGGTCAGCCGCTCCCGAATCTGCGTCGGCTTGACGACGACCGCGCGCTTCAGCTTTTTCGAGACGAGATCGCTCGTCGCCTCGGCCAAGCGACGGAAGACCATCTCGACGTGAGTGCCGCTTGAGCAACGGAGGCCATTCACAAAGCCGACGCAAACGGCGGGGTAAGACTCATCGGGCTCAAGGAGGCACACCTCCAACGACGCCACGCCGTCCACGCCCCCCATCCATTCGCGATGCAGCCATTTGCCACCGAGTGCTTTAGCGTAGTCGACGAGGCAGGTCACCTTCAAGCTCACGCCGTCGAGCTTCACTGTCATCTTCTTGCCAGTGATTGCGGCCGTGTCGTAGACCCGTGCGCGGAGGACGGTCAACACATCGTCCGATAGCGGCGCAGCCATCCCTAAGCGGCTCAAATCCACTTTCCAACGAATGCGCGTCGACGACTTCTTCGCACTCGTCCGGCTGAGCACCGGCGGGTGGACGACACCAAGGTTGTGCTCAAACTGCTGCGAATACGCCAGAGCTCCGACATTGAGATACACTGTATTTTTGACCCGAATAAGGGTGTGGGCATCGCAGACGCCGCCAGGCGCGCGCGCAAACGTCAAAGCGGCCTTCTGGATGACGGCATTTGCATCGTCAAAACACGCCAACGCCGCCGCCTGGTCAGGATGCTTTCTAGATAAGCAGTGTGCGAGCGCGTCTGTCGTAGCGTGAAAGATGACATTGTCGTCCGCGTTGATCAGTTCAACATTGAACCAATCTCCGAGTATGTTTGCAATCTTGCAACCAAGTCCGTTGCGTCCGCCACCCGACCGGGCATTGTCATCATCAAAGTTTTCGCCGCTCATCGGCTCTCCAAAGAGAATCTCCGGTATGTATCGTGTCGTATTTTGCCATAATTCGATCGGAATCGTCTTGCCGTCGTTGAAGACTTCGAACACGCCATCGGCACTAAACGCGGCCTCGATGACTTTTTGCTGCGAATCGCGACGAGAGTTGTCCAATGCATTAACCAAAATTTCGTCGCTCACCTTCAGGAGCGCGGGCGAAACGTTGATCGTTTTGTCGACGCGACGATCGTCGACAAATGCAACAAGTGTCATTTCGAGCGGCGTCACGCCGCCAGCAAACGTGTCCGGGCGCTTCAGGACATGGTCACGCAGAGACAACCATTCATATTTCGTGGACATTCAAATTTTTTTTTCTCAAATGCGGCACACGCTCGCCGACGACGTCCTGAGGTAACCACATCGACGCGCCCGCTCTCTATCGAACCCCTGAAAAGCTTTTGCAGGCATATACAATCAATCGACTCCGAGCGTCATTTTTATATATCGCATATTGGCCATCGACATCATGACCATCGCGCTCGAGACGCCGCTTCATGTGAGCGACGAGTGCCATTTCACATTGGATTCTTCTCCTCCGGTTCCACCCTAAGTTAACCACATCGACGCACCCGTTTCAATTTCAATACGACTTGTTTTTTCTCCACAAATTGTTTCGTGTGAGGCGGCGACACGTCTCCACACTCACTTTGTCTTTTCTGCCATCCTCGTATGCTTACGCATATTCTTGTACAGCCACCTTATGAGCACGCAATCGTCTCGAACCACCATTGTCATGATTGTGACGTATGCCACAATCATGATGCGACGCGCGTTTCCCAGACCGTGCCATATGTCGATCAGATAATGCACTTGCCAAGTCCAGTTTACCAAAAGACAACAGAAATATACGATAAATGCAAGCACCGAGAGCGATCGAGCGAGAGACGAGCCGATTGGTAAAAAACGGGACGCAAGCAGCAAATTGACGAGGTATGCAAAAGTAGAGAAGATTCCATACACCATGAGCGCCCGACCGACATTTTTCTCTTCGTATGTGATTTGCAGGTTTACAAACATGAAGATCACGACGCATATGTGGTGCACACGCGTGCTTGTCGCCATACGAGAGACGACAAGCAACGAAACGGCGTCCGGTATGGCGTAGAGCACACCCATCGTTCTAATGCGCGTCGTCACCCACTCGTCGAGGACGAGCCCGCGATACAAGAGATTCACACACGAGGGACAGTAGGCGCAGAGCACCGCACTCTTAATCAGGTTGGACAACACGTAGAATCGCTTGTCCTCGGGAATGGCATCGTACGATCGGCTCATTGTTTTCATGTGGTAATCGGCGACGTAGTAGGTCGAAAATATGACATAAAAACCGACACTAAATATGGTGAGGTGTGTTGTGTTCGTGACCATCACGTGCATTTCTACAAAAATGACCGCCGCAACATAGATCACAAAGACCGGGGTGGCAAACGCAAGAGTGGGCACAATGTTGAGTTGGTCGACGCCGTGAGAGTCGATCAGGCGGCACGATTGCGTCGCGCGTCGAGTCATCATCATATTTTGAGTACACAAGGACAAATTTTTTTCCACCAGCCAAAACAACATGGCTGTCGTCGTGTTTTGGCCAGTCGTCAGACACCCGCCGTGCAAGGCGCTTGTCCACGCATGCGATTGTCGCTCCAGTCCCTTGGTCATGCAGGATCCGGGTGACGACAAAGTATCCGACACGTCGGGCGAGGCCCCCTACAAGACCTCAAGCAAGCGACGGCTGCGACAAAGCCTATTGATCATGATGCTTCTCAGCTTGGCGCCGTACTGTCTTCCGCTCGACGAGCAACCCGAGTGGTATCATGACGGCATGACGCGGCAAGAGCTACGCGATCGCGCCGCTGTTCACCGACTCCAAGTACAAATATACGACAGCGTGTTTGGCAAAATTGAAGACTTTTTCTGAAAACTCCGTCACGGGAAAAACGAAAATGCGCAATGAACAAATCGGCAGAGAGAGAGACTTGGTCTGAAAAAAAAACTGCAAGGGAAAATTGTACATGTCCTAATGGTTAATATTTTTACAGACATCGATTGACTTCACTTCGAGGAAGACTGCAACGAAAAAAACGAGATACTAACTTTGGATACCGTGAAAGATTCGCTTGAATCTGCGTGTGATGCGAAGATGATGCAAACGGGCATAAATCTGACATTTAACGGGGCTGACTTTATGAAACACCATTATCATGATGCATCTTTTCTGAAGTCCACTTTTTATGGCACTTCGGATTTTTCGCCAATGAGCTTTTGCACTCCAAAGCCGCCGGATTGTCGTGAACGAATCAACGATCTCATATCACAGTGTGGTCCGAGCAATACGTCTTTCACTATGGATGAGGCCACCAAACTGCTACAGTCTGCTTGCACAGATGAGCAACTTACATTTGGAAAGAAGAACATCTCCATTACAGACTTTGATAATCAAGAGGTCACGACATGCGAGCAAGATCCGTGTGTCGAAGTTGCCTTTGATGAACCGTGTTTTCATCAACTCGTGGTGCAGGGCAGCAAGGAACATCCACATCTTTGCAAAAAAGTAGAAGATTTTGATTATGACGACTATTGTGGTGGTACCGAGGATACTTGATATTTTTCTTCTGCACGGCCGTGCGTTGCTCCGGCTTCTTGCATATCAGGCACTTGAATTATTCACAGCAACTCGCGAGTCACGCCACCACCACCACGGCGATGGCGCACTCACCCTCACACTCATCGAGACGACGATGTTGTCGTCCACCAAAAAGCCACAGCGCGGATCGCGCAGATCGCGCAATGGCAAAGTAGAGCGGAAACCCCAGTCGTTCGAACCCCACGGTTCGTTCGCGTCGTCACGTCGCGCAAAGTCGTGCATGGCATCAAGAACGATGCTCTTCGTCGAATCTTTCTGGTTGATCACCGCAACGGTGAAAGACACGTGTTTCGGAAGGGTCGCGTCGGGCAGCAGGTACACTGAGAGATGATCCGATTTGTTGCCGTTTGGAAAAAGAAGGATGCGGAAATTGTGGCCGAGCGAAGTCGCAAAAGCGGGAGAACAGATTTTGTAATCCAAGTTGTGTGCATTCTCTTCGTCGGAAAAGAGTCCAGTCGTCGAAAGACGCCATTCGAAACTGCACTTCCATGCTTGCCTCCACACATTCTCCGCCTTTGCGGCCAACTCGTGCAGCAAGGCGTGCAATGCCTTGCAGGATTGCGACAGGTTGATGATTCCAAATGCGCCATACAGTGGGATGCTGAATAGGTTCAAAGCGATGCTGACGATGGCGTCGTCGCCGAGCACATGCACAAGCGACGTCAAAGCGGCTGAGCTCGAGCGCGTACAAGGAGCCATGGCGTTCCAACAAAAAAATTCCGATTTTTTGTTGGACCATGAAAAAAAAGATGCGAGTGGTTGCTGTGAGGAGCTGCCGCCACGTATGCGCAACTCTAATCTCATGCAATCGTAATCTGAGAGGTGAAGAGGCTTCGACACGGCACCGAACTCATGCGAAGCACGATATGTTCAAGGTCTTCAATGTTTTGCCGTTGATCGGCGAGTTGTCTGATTGCGCGACCCAAAGGCATATTGCGCGCGGCGCGTCCTCTGCAAAGCGCTTGCACGCGCACAATTGCATACTTCAAGCGGACAAACCGCGAACGATATACCAACATCCGGCACTGCGATATGAAAGTTGAAACGCTCTTGTCGAAAATTTCTTTATCTTTGCGCAAGAGATATCCTCGCATGGACGCTTGAATCTGCACGATTGACCTCAAAATTTCAGGGTGATCCGACAAGCCGCAAATCGTCGCCAGCAATCGATTGCGAGTGTGGAGGGTACGCATCGCTTGTGCCACGTGGTTACTGTACTCTTCGCTCATTTTCTGACAGAACAACGAGTCCTCCAACACTTCCGACATGATTTCATCGACTAGCACGTCATTCGTTGTTTCGAAGGCCCTGGCGGATTCGGCTTGCTCAAATGAGATGTTGAACGCATGCTCCAGGGGCAAATCTTCCATCTCTCCTCCGTTATCCGAGGAACACGAAGACATGCTCGAGATTTTGACAAACGTTTCGTCGTCTGTCATTTATTTAGCAAAAGCCAAGATTAATGGCGTGCGATGACAAACTCAGACAATGTCGTCGCGTTGAAATGACTGCGGGTCAGATTGCTTCCTCCAAGTCTCACAAAATGCTCGTCGAAATGTGCGATCGCACGAAAAAACGTCCATGTAGCGACGACAGCTGCACTTTTTGCGCCGAACACTCTCTAGCTGGATGCGAGCGCGCAGTGCGCCGTTGGGCAGACACGAGTTCGACGCCTCGCCAAGTATGGCGCACGTCTTGGAAGAAAATCCGCCTCTGCTGCGATGAATGTGGACGTGTGTACGAACAACCCGCCGCACGAATCGAAAAGCACGATTGCGCTCTTTGTGCAAACAAGTCAGAGAGAGCACTGTATGAGTTTATGAAAGCCAACGGCCATGACGTGGCATATCAAGTGTCGTTTGCGTGGGCGGGCAAGGCGCGATACGACTTTTTGGTCGACGGACGCATTATAGTCGAACTCGACGGACCTCAGCATTTCCGACCTATACAATCCTGGAAGAGTGGCTTTGAGGTCTGCCATTCGGATTTGGAAAAGGAAACGCTTGCCCTAAAGCACGGATACCCGATGATGCGCGTACTTCAGGCCGATATGGTCGCGCAAAATCCCCCCATTGACTGGAAGCAGTACGTGCGGACCGCGCTCGAAGAGGCTGCTGCTTTGGGAAGCGTGCGCATCATCACTCCACATCGTCGCGAGTACACCGGGGGCGTCTATGCCCGCTTACGCACGGACACATTCTTCTTTTGAGCGACGTTTCCGGTGGCGTCGGCCAGCCATAACGCGGCACGCACATCCTCGAGAGTCGTCACAGTATTCTTTACGCGTGCGTGCATTGGGAGGTGCTGCGACACGAAATTGTTCGATGAGCTCATCTTGCAGCAGATCGAGCAATAACGCATGCCGGGGCGCGTGCCTATTTTTTTGGTTGCCGAATGCCAGATTGTCGTTTTGCCATCGTTCAGCGTGAACCAGACGGGACTTTTCGGGGAGTTGCGGATGAAAAAGTCTTCGCCGATGTGACCCAACGGTAGGGGGTCGTCAAAGCTGCCACAGCGTACATGATTGAAGCTTAACAATGTCGATGACGCGTCGTTGGTTACCCACTCGCCTCGTTGGACAGTGAAAGGCGTCAAGCCGCTGGACCACGCGTAAAAGCGTGCGTGCCTCCCTTCGAAAACCGTCCAGAACCCGCGTGTAAACCGTATCACCCATTTTGGGAGATGTTTTGCCTTGAAAACAGCTTTCAAATTTTCGCCACCAATGTGCTGCCAAATGCGCGGCACGGATGGTTCTCCTTTGGCTTCCATGACTTGAAATTTTTTTCGTCGTGCCAACATTATTTTGCGGTTGCGGTTACGGCTCATCGCTCGGTACGAGTCGTTACGTCGTCGAACATCCCGGCGGCAAAATCACAGGGGTACAACCAATAAAAACATTATTGTCATCCGATGTGGATGGTATGGGATGTCAAGAAAGACTTTGCAGACACATTATACGATAAAGGGCAGTAGCGCGTCGTCCGCCACGAACAGCCGCTCTTGTAGCGCGGGCACTACCGTATTCACTTGCTTGCGAGGGCTTTTGGCGGCACGAGCCACGAGCCGCCGACAGCAAAGACGCTCTTGAGCGCCATTGCGGGCGCAATTTGCAAGTTAAGTTCGAAGGAGTCGAGACCAATGCTGAAAATAAAATATATGCAATACATGAAAAACATGGAAAACGCGATCGTCGAAGACCTCGTCGACACAACTTCCAACGAACATATCGAAGAAGTCATCTTTTTGAAGCCACTGCAAGAGCACTACATGGTCTCGTGGAATTTTCCGTGCGTCATGGGGATGTCTTCGTCACCGACGGATGAATCTAAAGGGATCGATTCGTTGATGCTGCTGCTGAGCTTTGTGATGCTGGGCTTAATCGTCTCGCACATCTGCAACAGGCCTCAACCGATTGCCGCTTATGTGGTCGACGACGGCATGCACTCACGCAAGCATGCCAACACAAAACAGGACATCCTCCACGTTTGAAAATGACAGGCTGCTGTACTGCATCGATGCACTGTTCGTCGATTGTCCACACACCGCTCAACCGACCGAAAGGATTGATTAGAGGAGCTCGTGGATCGCTTGACCCAACTAGGAGATGAAGCGGCACTGCTCGCAGCGGGCGCAGAGCGTGCGGCACCGCGCCTCCGTCGACGCCCACGACGCCGTGTCAGACTTTGCCAACGGCCATGAGCCGCTCTCGTCGCCGCCGAGAGCGCAGTCACCGACCGACTCGGCAGTCTTCCCGCAGAAGCCGTCGTGCCTGGCCGCGGACATTGTCAGCGTGATGTGGGGAACCACGTGTGTGAGTAGGGTAGGGTACCCGGATCCAATCTGATACCAACCAACTAGGTCTCTCTCAAAAAAAATATGAAATTCGTTAAGATTTTTGCCAACGACAATTGTCGTCCTTTACGAATCGATCCGCAAGATTTGCATCCGAATTCTCGCTTGCGTGGCATCGCATTACGCGAAGATCGCACAAGCTTGCGCGTTAATGTCGGACGCGATACCCTCCGTTCCATCGTCGCATCACAGCGCCATGGGCATGTACTGTGTGTTGGCACCGCGCGACAGCAAGAGGTCGTCTTCGAGCTCCATCGCGACTGCGTCGATGTGACATCCGTGCCGCATGTCGCGGAGCCGATTGCCGAGCTCTGTCGACAAATTGTCGCCGCATTTGTGGCGTGGCCTCGTCTGCGCAACGGCTTCGCGGCGCTCCTAAATGGTCGCTCGCCGGAATGGAACGCCAGCCCCGCGCACTGCCTGCTCAAGCTCGCAGCCAAGCCACAGGCGACAACCCTACGCGACCGCCCCTTGTCGGAGCTTGCGCTGCATTGCTTAAATGCGTGGCACGTTTTTTCGCTCGAAGATGTCATGGAGCGCTTTCCAATAACACGCCTGGAGGACGAGATCGACAAACTCGTTGCCGAACGCGGCTCTTTTTGGCACGTGTTTTACGACGACGAGCATCGCGAACGCTATGCGATCGTGCGCAAAATTCGCGCCAAGGAGGACGATTGCGCATGGTCCGCCCGATTCGTGGATGGAGTCAAGCGAATGCACCGCGACGCGGTGGATATTTCGCGGATCTTCATGTTGGCAAAGGGGAAACCTATGATGGCGCTTCGCTTTCTCGAGCATGCGTTTGCACAGGAGGGATGGAAGACCAACTATGTCGAAGCAAGCAATTCGACCCCGACGACTCCCGTCGTTTTCCCGACGGCTTGGGTGGTGCCTTTTCAAAATCGAAACGGCGTCTGCATGATGCTCGAACGGTATGACGAAGAGCCGTATGTCCGATGAGGTCTGAGCGCGACGGAAAAAACAAACATCCGATGTGCGCGTCTCGAGTCACGTGTACACGAGTCATGGTGAAGTATCGGAGGGGGAGGAAGAAGGAGCTGCTAACCCCGGTCAGGGTGGTTAACCTTGCCATGATTTACGTCCCAAAAATACCAATCATCACAAGGCGGTTGGGCATGTTGTTTCTAGAAAATGAATTATGTGAGTCTGTCGATTAGAGACATACTTCCGACATTCGCATACATTTTTTAAAAAAATTGAAAATTTTTGAAAAATGACAACAGGTCAAAACACATGTAGCTTTCCATTTTGCCAGACTGTTTGCACTGGGCAACGACGATATTGTTCTGACTTTCACAAGTCACTTTCGACAAAGTGTTGGGTAAATACTTGCAGCTACGACAGATTTGTACATCAAAATGGAGCAAAAGCACGAGGTTGTTGCAAAACACACAACTTCTACGTAAAAAAATTCTTTCGGGCAAGCTGAATTGTGATGGCTCTTTACTATGCGACAGCGGCAAATGCAGACCATACGATCCGAGGGATGTTGGTCATTCCTCACTGATTACTGGTGAGGAATGCTATTGTTTCAAATGCACCTGTTCGGCTGCACCGCGGCGGACGCTTCGCCCAAAAAAAATCGCCAAAAACAAGCAACATGGTCCCGCGCGACCGTCTGCCGCAACACGAACACTTGGAGATTAGGTGTTCACAAGCCAAGGCAACCACTTGGAAACTGTTCTGAGTCACCATCGTCGCTTCTTGACCATGTATACGCGGGGGAGATTGAGATGCGTGCTCCATTCGTCGCTGTATTCATACGCGCCCTTCACGTCACCCTTGGTCGGCGCAGACAGCGTTATAAACTGCACGACCGTGTCAATGTTGCCGACAAAGAAAAGGCTTGACGGCATGGATTTGAGCTCGTTACGAGTGGGCAGCGGGACCGCCTTGTCGGCTGTGAGCACGGTGATCCATGGCAGCTCTCTCTCTTTGTGCGTCAATGCGTCCGTCGGTCGAATGCTTTCCAACGAATCATCGACAGAAATGATCTCGCGATCCTGCAGCCACGGCATAACGATGTAATCCCACAGCATCAAGAGCACAAACGTGACCATGTAATAACACCCACCCACCGATACACTGTGGGACGTTGTAAAAAAAGTCGAAAGAACGCCCCACTCTGGCCCGTCAAGATTCGGGGAGCCGGAGACTCGCTCGTCGATGATCAATTGTTCGACCACCGCCGGAGGGGGGGGTAAATGCGCGTGAAGCTTGCATGTTTGCGTGCGCAAGCAGCTTATGAGTGGACAAATCAATGGCGACTGTAAAATCATCTGTGCTCACTTTTTCCGATAGAGAACATAATTTGATCTGCTATGGTTTTCCTGCACGGAAAATGTGTAAATGGTGTCTTGCGACGAACGCCTTGGCTACACACAACAAAGATTACCACTAGAACAATCACAAACGCGGCGACGCGAAAGCTAATGTCGTACGTAGTCGCATTGTCGGCGTCGAAGAGATAGAGGTTGCGAACCTGATCGTAGCTCATGCGTGTTTTTCCGAGCTTGTCGTTGACCGCATTGTGTCCGTCCACCAGGAAGCGACTCAGCGCATCCCGAGATCCGAGGTGTTTCGAATTGGCAGAGTCCAACTCTCTGTTCAAGTACGCCATCCAGTCTTGACGGCAGACAAGGCACGGCAGCATCTTAGCCGTCGAATGCAGGTATGCAAACATGCTCTCACGTTGGTCAAGCGTGGGCGACTCGGCGTAATTGAATGAAACGGTATGCATGAGGTTCCAAGCCGAAGGTCCCCAGTACTGGATTCCGGCTCTTCCAACCATCGACGTCGCACTTCTTAATAATCTCACATTTTTTTTTTCTGTGTCGATAATAACAAAAAGACAATGTCGGGCCGTCCGGTTGGTCTGCATCCAGCGAATACGGCAGGGTTTGTTCCGCTCATTGGGAATTCGATTGAAATCGCACATTCGACGCCCGAATACGGCAGCGTTTCCCCACGGGTTGAAATGGAGCGGATGAAGCCGCAAAGCGAGACGCGCGTGCAGAACATGTGCCAGATCATCTTGTTGGTTGTCGTCGTGTGCGTCATTGTGTGCGGACTGCGTCGATACATCGCGCCGCCATCCTCATTTGTTGTTGCACGGCGCGCACAGCTCGGTGTCGTCGACATGCACGTCAAGCTTCCGCCAGCCACGCAGGAAAAACTGTTTGTCGCACGCAAGCCAACCGATGTCGGCGTGCTTCACAACCTCACGGCGTGCAGTGACGCGAATTGCGTGACCGATTCGAGCAAGGCAGAAAATGAAGACAAGATTCGCGCCTTTTTAGAGGCGAATTCAAAGGCAATGATCATGGTTTTTGCGCCATGGTGTCCGGCGTGTACAAAAGCGCTTCCCGAGTACGCCAATGCAGCGGAAACCTCTTCGATGCCCATGGCGATCATCAATGCCGATATAGTGCCGCAATCCCTGTTGGTTGGCCCAGACAGCCTCATGAATCTGCAATACTTTCCTCACGTTGCAAAATATCAAAACGGCGAATTGTCCGAGTTTGAAGGGCACATTACTCGCGAAAACTTGCTCAACGTTGTCGCTGAGTAATTTCGCTCCAATCCCTCCACAAGCCGGAGCGTACCTCCTTGACTATTTCGGTCAGATTCGTGTCAGGGTGACACCACGAACTTGATTCGGTCCGCCATTCGCGACGCACCAGTGGACAATCTTGTAATCTCGCAAAATCGTCCGGACCGAGTCGTTGGCACAGTTGTCGACGTAGAAACGGCCAACTTTGGTTATTCGCGTGACGATACATGTATCGTCTTACCTGTCGTTGAATCGAAGATGCGTGCATGTGAGCGTAAACTAGACCAAGGATGTCGTCGGGCCATTGCATTTCAACTTTTGCTTTTTTTTGTCGAAAAACATTTGACGCGCACGTCACGGGCGCCATTCGGATGGTGGCGCGAACAGTGTGATGTACGTTTCCGCCCACTCGTTTCGAAAGCCCGTCGCAGCGATGAGCTGTGCTAGACCCTGATCCCTTAGGAGCTTTGCAAAAAGCTCGGGTGTCAGCGCTTCGCCATTATCCAAGACGGTGAACACCAGGACGGACGCGCTCATCATCACGAATCCGAGTTGGAGCGGATTTCGTTGAGTGTGTAGCGCCCGTAGGGCGTCCTTTAACTTGGCCATCTGCACGGCGTCGTCTTCGGCCAAGCACGCCAGTCGCGCACCGTTTTGATCGGCCTCGAGAAAGTGCACGAACGCGCCACTCGTCGCCAAGACGCGAACGAGGCTGACTCGAACAGGATCTGTCGAGTTCCACCCGCTGTCAGGAATCGTCACGGTCAACTCGCCGCGCGCGGCGGGCACATTGGATGGGAGGCGCAGGATGCGATGCAGGGCGTCGGGCATCACCCAGAGCGCGCGCCACTCGATGCCTGCCGGCGAAAAACTGCTGCCCTTTAACCAAATCGGCTCCACGGAGACCGAAGACTGTTGAGCAAACGCAATCCCGCAGCGCTTCTGCAGAGTCTCGTAATCGACGCGAGACACGAGGAGGGTCGGTGACCTCACGCCAAAGTTGGCACGATTGCAAAAAAGCACCGGATATCGCAGCGCGCATTGACTGGCGACGAGTCCGGCGGCATCGACTTCTTCAAAGGTGACGACTCTGTCCTGTGCGTCCTTAAGGACGAGGCGGCGACGCATGCCCGCCATGGGAGTCGCCGGGATCAACTCTTGCACACGGCTGTCGGAAAACGCGAGAGAGCACACCACCGGTATGTGCGATGATCCCTGACGCGCGTTTGGCATCGGCTCCGTGATCGCTTCCCGTTGCGTCTGAAGAGCAATCATGCCTTTTGCGAACAAGAAATCGCGCGCCACCCCGTCGTACATTGTCGGAGCCAGACCACTGAGGTTGCGCCATCCTTGAAGACCGATTGCAGAAACGCCGACGGCATCCAAGCAGCCACCAAGAATGTACGCGTCTGCGGGAATATCCATTTGAATCGAACGGAGCAAAGAAGGTGCGCGATGGTCGCTCCGGGCCGTCGCCATACACACGAAACCTACGCGCGTGCCGGACACGTGTCTGAGCGTGGCGAAGACACACGGCCCAACGGACCACCGTTTGGCCGTCTCACACTTGAACGCGTCGGTCGAGTACATGATCGCGACATTTTGCTCGCTACAGATTGTTTCCACCCTGTCGGGGGACCCTTGAATCGCGCCATGCTTGAGCAGCTGCAGGCACATTTCGTGCGAGGCGTGCGTGAGAAAAAGGACCTCCGCATTGGTCCTCGCCAATTGTCGAGCGAGAATCGGCAGACGAATCGACCACTCGTCGTATCCTGTGCGTCCGTGTGTGCACTCGAGACTTTGCGTAGCACATTTGAAGGCAAACGCATTTTGCAAATCCGCGATTGGCGTCACGTCCACGCGTTCCCATTGCTGAGATGGTTCGTGTGCAGCGAAAGAGGTTGGCGCCAGGCCGTCGATGTTCACAACAAGCGCCTGCAAACCGACCCGCAGAAAACCCATCATGGCGGTCCTCATGCCAGTGTATTGAACGGGCGTGCCAGTGCCGATGCCAATGCTGAGACGGCTCGAGTCGTACACGACGGGTTGATCTCCGTGCCGCAGCTGGCCCGTGGTGGAGTCGACCTCAAAGACGGATGCACCATTAATGTCCGTCATGCCATGCAACGAAGCAAACTGGCCCGTGGCCACACTTCGAAAACGACATTGCACCATTCTTCTTTTTTTATTTCTGGCGATATTTTTTACCTCGAAAAAAAATCGACACCGCGGCTCTTCCAGTTTTCATACATATTATCTTCCGACAAATGGTAAAAAAAATAACGCAAAACTTTTTAAACTCGTTTCTAAAAATCTCCCGACTTCGTCCCGTCTTCGTGCGCTACTATGATTGGACAGTCCATCTTGTAAAACTCATCGATCATTGGCTTCACATTGATGGCATGCGCTTTGCCGCAAATGATCATGGTCGACTTTGTTTTGTTGGCCATTATAAGTCCAGTGAGATACAAATCAGTGAATTTTGCGGGCAATTTAAACATGAGTTCTTCTATTATATCTTCGAAGGCGTCAACATTAAGGTCACCGTCGGCATCGACAATTTTGGTGAGACGCGCCTTCACGTCGCGTGTGCGTTCGTCAACGAGGGCAACTAATTCATGAAACTTTTTTCGAATGTAGTCATATTCGGTGACGTCGATCATCTCTCGCAGTGATGCAATCATGTTAAGAAAGGAAATCGATGGTTGCTTCAAATTGCGAACAAATTCTTTTTCCACGAAAGTGATGAGCATGTGGAGTATCTCATGTCTCCACGCTATTGCAAGATTAATCAAGATATCAGAAAGAGCCGGATTTATCGGAACACACAGTAGGTGACGCACATCGAAGGGTATGTCGGTGTCGGACTCGTCAAGTTTAAGAGCTGAGTTTGATGAATCAATGTACGCGGTGCCTTCATGCTGCGTCTCAGGTATCAAACTGTGGTCCGCTAATTCTGCAACTGTAGCATGTTCTGTCAGCGTGACTTCAAATTTTCGTTTTTCTAGATTCACGTATTCTCTCCACGTGGAAGACGACGCCTTATAATGATTTTCTGCGTAAAAAACGATTTGGCGAGGCGCGGGTGCAACACCCGGTATTTGTGAGTGCGTGAAATAATTTTCAATCAGATCGTGCACTAAACCTTCGGAACGCCACATATCTTTGAAATGCATGAGGAAAAAAACGCAGTGGAATTTTTCAAAGTGCAGTTTATAGATCACTGACTAAGGCAGCACACATGGTGCAGTTCCATGTACCAAGGGCATAGTTCTGATTTTGAAAAAGACTTTGAGGGGTAATATCTTGGGTAAGATCTGTTGAACATTATTCGGCAAAGACGATTCTCGCGTGCGCGCTCGCTCCAGCTCCTTTCCGACCGCGGCACGCCTAAGCCCGCAGCCGCGGCGCCTTGGTCGACCCAAGACCATCAACAAACCACTCACGACCGCCGATTCGCCGTCAATGTGAAAAAAAATCGGGCAACTTTTTTACAATTTTTTTTTCGCAATGGAACAAGTACCGGACGACGTGCTGCGCCTTGTTTTGGCGTGTATCGTAGACCAAGCTTTGAATCCCCAGTGGGCAACCTATGCGAACAACACGATGCCTGTAAACATCAGAAACTTGCCCTTACTGCACGGTCCGCACAAGAAGATCCATGCGAATGTAAATCCGTACAACACGGGTTTGTTGGAACAGGAGGG